>Ga0126342_10002723_pt1 | contig 28097 bp, 22 predicted proteins | sample Cyp1metagenome_FD_92528 | JGI IMG/M metagenome (GOLD analysis project Ga0126342, IMG submission 92528) | Coral microbial communities from Lord Howe Island, Old Settlement Bay, Australia - Cyphastrea 1 metagenome | ecosystem: Host-associated > Invertebrates > Cnidaria > Coral ... | reverse complement strand
AACCAGACGATACTGTCCACCCATACCCATTGGTGGGGGGGGGGAGGGGGGGTGGCCAACGCTGCACCATATATTTATATATATTCCAGATCTTCCATATCTTCCAAATCTGGAATCACCTTCCCCATCTTCGGGATTACCAGACTTACAAGTGCCGAATCATCTTCACCAGGTGATTTTTGGTCCTGATCTCTGGGCGGCACGCACGCCAGCATCAACGCTCTGATGTGTGTCGCGGATGTCAGCAGCAAAGGACACCTCCTTGGCCGATCCATGGATTTATGGTGGATTTAACCATCAAAAATCAGGATTTCACCTCCAAACATTGGGATTTTCTGATGATCAATGGACTGGCTTCACAAGTCTATATATGTGAAACAAGTCTTCCCTCCCACATTCAGCTGGACCAATCTTTGGATAAACTTGTCAGCGACGGATGAAACTTCTATGACGCCATCCCATTCTGGTGCTCTGGCGTCCAACAATATGGGATGGTTTCATCGGAGTCTAGTTCGTCAATCTAAAATGGTTTTGGGACTTCAACATTTCGCTCACACCCAGGATACTGGTTGGTGGTCCTAAAATGTGCTAACCCGTCCCAAAAATATGTGCGTCATCTCATCTCAATCATCCCAAGCATTGATAGATAACAATTAATATTTGAAACCCCCAACCAGAATATGCTCCGATAACAAGAGGCCCCCCCAAAAAAAACAAACGCTTAGGACATCTCAGCTGCTCGAACCACTTCTCTCATCTTTGCGGAGGCAGCCTTGGCAGCACAAAGTTATGGGGGTATAAAACCAACCAGAGGGATGTTTGATGAAATGTAATGGGTATATATGGGTATAATATATTATAATATTATATAATGTATATATATATATATGCATATATATATAGAACCAGTATAGTTGTAGTTCTGGGTTTCTCTGAACATTTAGGAGGAAAACCATCCGAATCCTATGGTTTATCATCATTTTATACACCACTTTGAGATACTCTCATTAACCCCGGATTAATAAACCTTTGGCTGCTTAATTGGGGGGGACCATTTTTAGTCGCCAATTAGCATTATTATTTTGGGGGAACCATCCAATTTTTAATTAAACGGGGTTTATAAATTCGGTGTTATTCCAGTTCTGGGCAAACGCAAATTGCTGAGGAAGCCTCCATTGGGATCTTCTATCTTTGGCTATGTTCACCATAACGATGGCTCTTACTACCGACATCAAGTGATTCCAAAGTGGATGCAATTGGGTCAAACTGCAGCGCACAGGAAACATCATTAAAAATACTACAAAATAACACTACAACATACAGTTAACAAAACAACACAATTTTCTCTTGGTAATCCATCTTTCAACAGGGTTTTGGATGGAGGAAGGCTCTGAAGGTCCATGTGAAAGAAGAAACGAATCAGCGGCAAAGAAGTAGCCGGTTTAGTAAAGGCCACAGTAGAGCTTTGACTGCTATCCTCTGTTTAAGGATGAATTGTCATGAATTGTTATGATACTTAGCTGAGTTGGGAGTGCGAGGGCTGAAACTACGGACTTTTCCTTCCAACTTCTCCAAAAAGCATATGGTTTTACACATGTGCAAGTCTAGATATGACCCATCTAGGCCAAAAAAAGACAACAACTGCCATATAGATAGCTATATATGCAGACATTATGGATTATAAGCCCTCTTAATCAGGCCAGGCAGCATGATGATCTGAACTGTATTTAATATATGCAGACATTATGGATTCTAAGCCCTCTTAATCAGGCCAGGCAGCATGATGATCTGAACTGTATTTCCGGCAGAGCTGTTCCAAGTCCGACCAAAACATGCCGTACCTCAGCAGGAGCCAATGGGACACAAAGCGCATCAAACCGCTGTTGTTTGACTCCAGTTTTGTTTGGCGGAAAACTTTTGCTTGAAGAAATGAGCTAAAAGCAGCTGGAACACCATGTCTGCCCTCACAACATAGACCCAGACAGGACAGCAACCACCTACAGCAGAAACCCGTTGTGTGCCACCAACCAACTGCTGCCATCCATGACTTTTGCCCAGTGACTCCTTCAATCGTTGTCCAAACCGCTCCTTGATCTTGGGTGTTCTGGACGCAAAGGACACCATGCGCTCGGCATGCTCCTGTGCCAGCTCGACTCGAATGATCCAATTTCCATCAATTTCCAATCATCTAGATGAAAAAAAAAATCGATATGAGGTGGGTAATCTGCTTGGTGGTTTCAACCCCTCTGAAAAATATGAAAGTCAGTTGGGATGATGACATTCCCACTATATGGTACAATAAAAAATGTTCCAAACCACCAACCAGTAATGACATGCAATGACCCAATCTATCAAACATGATGTAAACAAAATATATCATGCCGGGGCCCTTGAAGACCCCTCGCAGCTGCACCTTCATCTGACCCAGTTTCTGCACCTATGGCTACGGTAAAAACGTGAAGGCTACCGTGGCTGTGCAAAACAAACGGATTTGACATGATATGACATGACAGCAAGTTCAACTATAACAACTTTCAAATCATAACTTTGGCCGACCTCACTGCCAGAGTTTGGGTAAACATGACAGTGAAACAGAATAACCATAGGAAAGTTATGGAAAAGTTCATCATTTCTATTGCAACGAAAACAGGAGAAGCCGACTGTGCACATTTAGGTTCCCGACTGTGCCATCCATGTTGGCCCAAAAGACATAGCCTCAGATAGGGCAAATAGCGGGCTCAGGTGCCCGCAGTTGCGAGCCCAAACATTGAATCAAGTGCAGAAAAGGATAGGAAAGGGAGGTTCCACCTCCCAAGTATTCCCCCCCAAGGACAAGCTTCAAGAAGAAGCCTTGATTGCTGTGAAATTCCACACATTGCATGCATATCTCGTCATCTCAAGACTTCTAAGATCATCCCCCAGGCATCCTATACCCCTCCAATTGTTCAGCAGCTCACCCCATGGTTCCCCATCTGCCCAGCCACATCCCTCGAGGATTGAATCGACTCGCCTCAACTCGTGCAAGGCTCTGAGCAGCTGCTTGGAACTGCTTGCCGCCCGCTCCGCGGCCGCCTGGGTTGGGGGGGCTGCTGGACTATCCCAGAGACATGACCCACCCATGCGGATCCCCACTGCCACAGCCCAGCTGTCGAACCTTGGCATCTGCACCATTGGCCACAGGTTGGTATGGCACCTTGGGGGTTCACGATGGTTGCCATGCCCATGGGCCCAACCCCTGCAGGCTGGGAGGGGGCAGCAATCTGCAACCAAGTTTCCAGTGCCATGTCTGACCTATTGAATTCGGAGCTGCTGGGTAGCCAGTTCGACACCTGAGACAATGTTCTTGATGAAAGTCACCCAGCATGGTTTGTGCAGAAAATGCTAGTGGAATCTCAGACCAGCACCGTCTGACCTCTCAGAATTCTTTGTTGACCCGTTCGTCCAAATTGCTGCAGTTTAGGTAGGGGTATTGAAAGAAAGGAACGAAAACAACACAATTCAATGCTGAATCAAGTAGATTCAGAAGGGTTTTCCCTTGGACTAAATTGATTCGCCAACGCGATGCATTGTTGAACATATGCTGGAGTCAAGGCACACTACTTTCGAAGTTGACCCAACCTTGGCAAGTCGGAGGGTATTGGTCTTATCCCCAGAATTGTGCCTCTCTCTCAAAGGCGTTGTGCAAATCCAAAATGATACGCGTCCAGGAACGCTCCCTATTATGATTTGAATATTTATCTATTAATATCTATCTCTCCCTCCCCCTCCCTCCCTCTTTCTCTTGTGTTCTGTTCACTGCTTCATGTATTACCATTTATATATCCATATATTATTTCCTCATCTATATCTCCATGTCATATGGGTGTTCACAGAGCTGTGGCAGGGTTGAAATCCCCCCAAAATAGAGTTTTTTTTTTTTTATTTTATTTTTTTCAATAAATAAATATTTGCTTATATAATATTGTGCAGTTGGGGCTGGGGACTAATTATAACTGATGACCATGCTTGTATTTGTGGCTATGAATCTCCGGCCAACTTGGCAGAATGGCTTCAAGGCACGGAACCAGGACAGCCTTTGCATCCCCAAAATTTCCATCCCCCATATGGCAGCAAGGTGCGCAGCACGGTGCTCATGCCAAGTCAGATTATGTTATATATGATATATATATATATGATATATATATTTATATATTATATATATATATATCTCTCTCTCTCTCTCTCCATCGCCCTCTCCGAGAGTTCTAGCAATATGTGTTTGTTATTTTCACTTCAAGTGTTTTCTGTGAATCTCAAGGGGTCCCACGTGGGATGTCCCAGGGGCGCCAGGGGCCAAGCAACTGCTCGCTGCCGTGTCAACATCGGAGACGGGCTGACGGCCCGCCTCCTCTGTCCTGGTGGCCACCTGCGAAGCGCGAGGTGCCATTGACCAAACGGCTACAGCATGTCACGATTGCCCTCTGGTAATTTAACATAGCTATTGAAAATGGCCATTTATAGTGGATTTTCCCATGATAAATGGTGATTTTCCATAGCTATGTTAAATTACCAGAGGGTACATCTGTATTCTCTGATGATTCTCTGATGATTGACTATGAACATCTATTAACTATGATGTAAACTGATACGGTCATGCAGTTATAGACTCATACGAACTATGATGACGATGCATAAAAATCATGTTGAAGTCAATTCATCCTGCACTATGAACGGCTATCATGGAGCATGAAGCAGAGTTTGATGGTCCTGCCTGAAATTGTGGCTCTGTCTGATAGGCACCTCAGCGTCCAGTCCGGAGTCAAAATAGTCAAATCAAATGGCACTGCCAACGCGCGGTATCCGTTGAAAACGTGTGCAAACGTGCAACGCTACTCTACAATTCCACATATATACTCTCTTCCATTCTCTTCCGATCACTGGCAATGATGTCTTCTGAATTGTGGCTAGGTTTATGTTAGCTTGTTTTTTTTAAAGGCACCATGGCATTGCCGATTTATCGGTCTTCGCCGGGTGGCAGCTTCCTTTCTCAGTGGCATTCTCAGACATCATGGCCTCGCAGGTCCCATCATAAACGTACCATGACTGGGGGATAGTCACAACCCATAGCAATGGCGCATGGTTTTTGGATGTTTTTGGAGGATGGGGATGGTTGATGAAATTTGATTAAATGGGCTTTACATGGCTTCGCCATATGAAGAACCACCATTCACAATTTGGCAACCTCCATCTATATCATCTATTAGATCCAATGATCCATCTAAAAAAAGTTCCTAACCAGACATCATCCTCAGCCGCGCGGCTGCGCTTGTGCTTGCCGCGCCTCCTGCACGTTGGCCACGGCCTGTGCCAGCTTCACATCCGCCTGCTGCTTGCTCTGCAGGGCACGATCCGCCAAGGAGCCGATGGTGCTCTGCCTGGGACAAACAGTCAATATGGAATGACCATCACAATAGGCCAACCTTTTTTGGGGGATATGTTACAGTTGGTGTTATACAATATAGTTGATATTTATATCTTATAGTTGGTGTTATAGTTGGTATATGGGATATTGACATATGATAATATACAATGGGGATATGACCAACAATATGAAGTCAGTGCTATCTGCCACTGCTACATGTCGAATAGTCCCTTCAAGGATTTCACGCCAAGGTTCAGCGCTCCATAGTTGGTTCGAATTACATCGCTGTCTTTCTTCATGTCCTGCGGTGATCTGCCAAACATTGCTGGAGCCAGTCTTTAGAGTCATGGTTCAGAACAAACATGGGAAAACATGTGACATATTGCATTGTAATTAATTACTTCCGGAATGCTTTCTCCAAGTGTAAGCTCACACTTTTTTATTGCCGAGTCTCCGCACAATGGTTTATGCACCGTAGCCTTTTGATTTGCCATTGCTGCATATTTGCATCATGTCATCATCTAGTCGTACCTAGTCGTACCTAGTCGTACCTAGTCGTTTTTCTTTCTGACCGCGATTCCATGGCAGTCCGTCACCCAATTCTTCAACATCTCCAAAAGGTCCGCGGCAAGGGCAGGTGCCTGGAACCCGTTGGAACCCGTGATCCCCCCCTGCAACCCCCTTAGAGCCATGATCTGTAGCTTTGGGTGATGCCATGAGAGGGTTCGTTGTGGCCTTTTTTTAACAGGATATCCCTAGAAAATATGCTCCTATATGGTACAGTACCTCCATTTTAGGATCCTGAAATTCCCATTGATGTTATTGCGGGAAGTAATCGGATCTAGCCTCAAGACGTCTGACATTAAACACAAGTTTTAACCTAAGTTTTCATCCAACTGCAATCAACTGTACCACAAATTGGGGTGGTTCAACAGTTCAACATGCTTTGACCAAATTTTGACTTTAGGTCTTCATGTCTAATAATATGATCTTTCTATATCTTTATATATCTTATCATATAAAGCAATACATCAGCATAATATGATGATAGATCAGTATAACATTACATAATATGGTGATAGATACAAAATAATATACAGTTTTCTTTTTCGGCAATGCCAGGTCCATCTCCCTGAACCTATAAAGCTCCGCCTGCTCGTCCACTGCCAGCTGCAGATCAGGCAGCACTGAGTGGCTCACTTGTCCAGCCACCTGCAAGACGTCAACGGCTGGAGATTTTGGAGTAAAAACCCCGGGTTAAAGAACAACACCAACAAATAGATCTCGGATTCATAGATCTATGGATTAACAATCCAGTAATAACCTAGGATTTATGGATGTTCACCCCTCCAAATATGGTACACAACATAGGTTTTGATCCCCATTTGAAACTCAGCAGCGCCAATTCAGCTCTATCAGGACCTACAGCAACCACCAAACAAGATAGCATCGGTTTGAAAAGGACAAGTCACCCTAAAATGGCAAGAGAAGTCAAATACATGAAACAAATCGTACTAAGATAGTGATCAATATAACCTTTTCTACTTTCCTTCGGTTGAACCTTTTCCTATCCATAGCAATAGCCATAGGAACCATGTATGCTATATATGGTAACATTTACCATCAATATACCCCCAATGTTAGCATATATACCATACATGGATCCTATGGGATAGCCACAAGATGGAAATCGCCAGGTCCTCCGACCTCGGCATAGCGACTAACGACCTCTGCAGCGTTTTTGAAGAGCTCCCGCGCCTGGCGCTCCAGGTCAACCATGGAGCTATGGAGAAAAAACATGGGGACATGATGAATATCATATGGTATATATATGGGGTTTGTATATACAGGATGGCGGCCCCCAAAATTTGTATAAAGTTGCCTTATAATTAAGTGGCTTAACTATAGTTTATGGTAGAGTTTTGGTAGATATAACTATAGTTAATGGGGTCTATAAAATAACTTATGACTGCGGGAGCCATCCTGTATGGTATATGGTATATGTATGTTTAATGCTATAAAACCTATGATTAATATAGAAATAATGTGGTCATATTAACACGTGGATTTTTGATGGCATATATGTATATAACTATATATATATGGTATTAGCCTATGAACGTTAACCATGGGACATATTACGGTAATGAAATATTCGTAGGGAATACCATATATAATAATTGCGGGTTCAAATAGCCATATTCACCTATCGACAGGAGATAATAGGAGTATAACCATATTAGCCATATTGATAGTGTGGAAAATATGTAGCAATACGGGACTAACCATATTAATAAAAATACCTATTAGCCACATTAAGCGCTAAACTACCAACTATGAACATTGGACTATAATAGGGCATTTTAATGATATAATCATAGGTCAGTAGCATATAATTATCGGAGTTCCTATTTAGTGGCAAATGATTAACATTTTTTTGATGAATAGGCAACCATATTTTGTAGTGATGGATAAATAGGCAACCAAATCATAATACGATTCATAAATTCATAAGGAATATGGTAGTGATGAATACTAAGCATAAATTTATAGGAATAATCCCAATCATGAGCAACCTTGTAGAGGGAAATGATTAATTAACCCTGGGGATACCCATGGGGATATAACAGTATTTATTATTGATATGGTTATATGTGGTTAATCATTGGAAATGATGAATCAAACCAAACAATTGGTGTAAACAACCAAACTAAGAATCTTCTAGCTCTTTCAACTTCCCCAAAGTGTGGGCCAAGTAAAACGCCCAAAAACCACAGCTTCAATGTTTCGCCAGGATGTGTCCAAGTTCCGCCAAAAAAGGTTGTGTTCAAACGACTACAAACGACCACGCCCAGTGCCTGCTGGTAGGCATGCCGCGTAGCTTCGGCTAGCTCGGTGTCGACATGCCGCACGGCCAAGTTTGCCATCTCCAGTGAGCCTCAGTGGATGTGGTTTCAAGCGCTGACAATGAAGCATTGAATGGGATTTAATGGAATTTAAGCAGGTTTAGTGGGATCTGATAGGATTTTAAGCAAAGATGGGAGATCCAAACCAACCACAATTCGGGATGGGGATATAGTAGGCCCAACAATATGACATGGATGTGCCTGAAATTGTGAGGGATTGATCCTCAAAATTGCCAGATTTTGGGGTACCCTAATTTGGAAGAATCCAATATCGTATTAACGATTCGCGATGAGCATCCCGCGGGTTTCAACAATCCCAAACGCACAGCCAATCAACAAGTTCATGCCTACTCAGAAGTATGAAGGATTGTGGAGGGATACATTTATAATCATTTGTATGTCCATGCATTTACACATGCATAGCAACCACCCCGAAAAAAGGTGAAAAGAAAAATTGTCCAACTAAAATAGTGGTGAATTACCGTACTTTTCTATCTTTTCAGAGGTGCTATGATAAATATTGATATGTGTGAAGCAGCATGTTGCCAGACAATCTTGTGCCAATTAGGCTCACACTGGTGCCAAAACAGGCAAGCACAGTCTCTGACATCATATCTAGTTTCCTTCACAAGAAGAATACGCGTAGTAAGCAATCCTCGAGTCAAAAGGCCGTGAAAAAGACACATTTACCCTCTGGTAAACTAACATAGCTATGGAAAATCACAATTTTTAATGGGAAAATCCACTATAAATGGCCATTTTCAATAGCTATGTTAAATTACCAGAGGGTACTTGGTTCAGGCCTCCGTGAGGTCCCCCCACCTGCGATGGAGATCTGGAGCTTGAGCAATTCGGACAAACGGAAGAGGCTTCCTGATTGCCTTAAAACAGGTGAACCAGTGAGAATTCGCCTGGAAAACTGGAAAACCCATCACATTTTCGCATTTTTTTGGAAAAAAACAAGGACAGCTTCTGCAGTTTCTGCTGGATTTGGGTGATTCTGCTAGCAAATAACATCATGGCCACACGTTGCCAACTCATATGGCAGTGCATCAAGAGAGCGTGATTAAAACTCTGCAAGCCGGCTGCTGGTAGGGATCCTTAGCCCCTGCATCTAGCAGCAACGCATCCTCAGTGCGCACAGCATAGCCAGCATTACAGTAGCCAATGGTGCCTTGTTTAAACGCATCTGCATCATCTGGACCTTAAGAAACGGAAATTTGATGAAATTTGTATCATGAATTATCACACAATGCAGTTGCATACATCACATTCCATAACCAGAATTACAACCTTTGGTTCCACCGTTGGATGCCCCACCGTTAAAAAAATCCTTCCACTCCCTCAACACGTCGAAGGCTCGGCCGGTCGATCCAAACCAGCGAAGTAGAAGAACGGCGACTGGTCCAGCGCAGCCAACAAGTTCTTCTCCTCTCCTGGCGGTTCAGACATAGGTGACCCGGCCTGGTAAACATACAAAAAACTATGGAAAGATCCACCATTTTCAATCAATGGGAAAATCCACTATTTCTATGGTCATTTTCAATAGCTATGTAACAAATTACCAGAGGTTACTGGGTTTCTCACGACTCAGCTCCATAAGAATCTAATGACTTGACTTTGCAGAAACAATAGGTACAAAGACGTGAGGATACTGCCACCACACTGCCATATATTTACATGGAACAATGATGATCAACTACCATGGGACCATGGGACACAACTCAGAACTTCAGGCTTTTTTCCCAGCTTCAACAAAAATCCTCCTGTTCCCATATGTTCACCAACATGCGCAGATCACATTCATTCAGAAAGCCAATGGAATCCATGATCATCCATGGGTTTTCCAATGATAAACCATGATTTTTGCCATGGATAAACCATGGATAAACCATGGATCAACCATTGGTTGATCCATGGGTTTTCATATGGAATCCACGGATTTCATCGTTGGTTTTTTGTTGCGAAATCCTTCAGCGCTGAGGTTGTTGAAATCCGTGGGCTTGTCCAGGCCGGGACGATTCATCATATGCACCTGGCGGTGGCGTCCCATGGCATCCCCAATGAGGAAAGAACGATATATCGATATGAAATGATATTAATTAAGATATATTAAGTTAAGTTGAGAGTTTTGGATAGTTTTGGATAGTTATGGATAGTCTTGTTGATCTTATTGTCATTTTTTCAATCCTGTTGATTCTTCTTTGCGGAGTCTTGGAAACCCATGCGACGAGAAGGGGATCGAACACTCTCACTCCCCACCCGTGCGCCCGACAATGTCTGGCAAATGTCCGAATGCCCATGAAAACTCAACCATTTGTTTATTTTGGTTCACAATGGGTTGTGGTTTACGATCCTTGATGATGGATGGTTTATGGCACTATCATGGCTCATCATGGCTTATCAAGGCATCCCAAGGATTCCCCCAATCACGTGCCACCACATAGGTTTTTCCAGCCTCAGCGGGCAACAGCTTGTCGCGGGGATCGCGTTGACTGATCCGCTGAGCGCCCCAGAAGAGCATGGCCAACAACAGTAGAGCGGCCCACGTCCAACGCCGGGCCCGCATGTCTTTCCCTCAGCACAAGTGGATCTTGGAGGATCTTGGATGTGGTGAAAGGCCGGGTTGATGACATTCAAATACATTCAATGTATGTTTCCCCAAAGTCACACTGTCTGGGTAGGACAGTTCCAGAATTGAAGGGAAAATTCACAGGTAGTCCCCAGATGATTCCAGATTTGGGTCGAACATGTCAAACATCCACGGTTTTCCGCAGATTTCTCATTCCAAGTGGCTCCAGAAGAAGGACATGGCGGCAACTCCAAAGGGAGCCAGGTTCAGTGGACCCTGCGCCAGTGGGTCCCTCTGAAATCGGCCCCGAAATCCAATGCTTCATGATTCGAAGATATTCAAATCACATACCCTCTGGTAAACTAACATAGCTATGGAAAATCCACCATCTTTAATAGATCAACTATATAAATGGGCCATTTTCAATAGCTATGTTAAATTAACAGAGGGTATCCAATGGGTTCTGATCACTTTCCCCATCAAAATATGGCACTTTGGGGGGCCTACCCCACCCTGATCCAAAAAAGGGAGGAAACTTGGCGAACGGAGGCCACAGGAACTGCCATCATCCCCAAACTTGCTGGGTAGCTCCACCCATTTCAGGCCCATACTGAAATGGATACCTGAAAAAATCACCCCAAATTCGAGAATATGACAAGCAACACCTAGGACCTAACCAATGGTAAAACCAATGGTAAAACCCATGGTAAAACCCATGCTTTTGAGGCATATGACTATCCCACTATCCCATGACCACAGTATTTCACAGTGACAAATGCAGCCACACCTGCCGCTGCGTGGCATGAGGTCCAGGACTACTTGGAGAACTAACCTGGGAAGTCGTAGGATCCACAATCCATCACCACAATCCATCCATCATCAACATCATCATCAACAACAACAACAGCAACAACAACAGCAACAGCAACAGCAACAACAACAACAACAACAACAATCATCATCATCATCATCATCATCATCAACAACAACTATCATCCATTTGGCAAATAAATGATGAATCCATTAAATCATCCATTTTTCATGGAAAAATATGAAGGACTCAATGATTCATCCATCATCCATCAATAATCAATCGTCCGCGATCACCCATCAATATCATCAATAATAAATCGTCCATTATAGATCATCTATTGTCATCCATTACCCTCTGGTAATTTAACATAGCTATGGAAAATCACCATTTTTAATGGGAAAATCCACTATAAATGGCCATTTTCAATAGCTATGTTAAATTACCAGAGGGTAAAAATCGTTCATCATCTTTCACCCATCATTAAACTTCATGGCGTTTCCAGGTTCCCGGTCCCATCCATACTCGAAAAGCGATCTGCGATCCGAGAAACGACACGGCTGCAGCTTTTCCCAAGGTCCGAATCGGAAACACTGCAGCAGCTCGTTGAAGCTGCTCGCCTGGGTCCGTTTTTGCTTGGAGATGCTTGGAGATATCCAAAAGATTCCAAAAGAATATGAGAAACCCACTACATCCATAAATTGATATAAATTGAGTATATATACATACAATGTGTAAATCGCTAGATCGATATAGATCGATAGTGTCTTGAAAGGAACAGCGGAACAGCACATTCCCATGGCCATACAATTCTCGCCTGGGGTGCTGACCCTTATAGTAACGGAACTTGACGCAGGCATGATCCAAAACATTCACTCATGTGCAAAGGTTCAACCTCCCAAAACATAGGACATAGATGGACATAGTGATCACACCTTGGATACCTGGCAGATCCTGGCAGCGAGGGAATGAAGACTTTTCTGCGCACCACAAATCCCAAGATTGAACATCTTGCATTTACTATTCAGGGGCAGTTCTTTTTGCAAAAAAAAAACTGGCTTCTTTATATATGATGTCAGTCTGCATGGATTCGGATCAAGACTGGGGCCCCAAGTGGTCCACACACTTTCACGCTAACACTTTTTTCTGTTCCAATCTGCAAATTTGATCATTTTGGATCCATGGCCCATACACCCCTGAAATCTACTGCCGAACGATGATGGCTTGTGGCTTCAACTCCCCTGAGCAAATATGCTCGTCATTCAGGGTTCATTCTCCCGAACTATTCCGAATATGATTGAACATGATTGAAACATGTTGAACATCCCAACAACACATATTAAAACCAACCAACATCTCCTGTCAACCATAGCAAATATGTTTCAGGCACTTCAGCCCCTATAGAATGGCCCTAAAAAGGACCTGGAAACCCTTGGAAAGCCAGCCATCACCAAGCTGCTCCGTTTTCTCGACCTCGGTCTCACCTGAGCCTGAAACCACCTGGCCAGATCAAGGGCATCCTGATAACAGGAACTTTTAGTAATGGATCTACTATGATCTACTCATATCATCTCATATCTACTCAAAGATCCTCATCATTTTCGCTCAAGTCTTCTCACTTTTCCTGTATAATTCGACTTCTACCATTGGTTTGGACCTTCATTTACATATTTTACATCCTTTTTTGAACTTTCCACAGCTTCCTAAACTCAGAACCCACCGCTCGGCCACCCATCTATGACCATCCGCCCATCGCTCCTTTAAGAGGTGGACATCCGTCGCCGTGTGCTCCGCAATGACAGCCATGGGCCGTTCCCCAGGCATGTCCTTGCTGATTGTTGTGGAAGATCCATTTGGGAATGGTCTGAAAATAGGGTATATTCCCAATGAAATAGCCATTTAATAGGGATAATGATCATTAACCATTGGGTTAGTTTAGGGGTACACTATTTTCAGACACACCCATCTGGGAATGGTCTCTCTCTCTCTCTCTCTCTCCATCGGTCCAGGAGTCTAGCCAAAAATTGAGGCTGATTTATACCACCTATTTATGATGATTTTGGGGATGGTTTATTATTATTGGGCCACATTACCGGCATATACCCTCGGATGATCAAACCTGGCAATGGAAAACTCACCATTTACTTATATTTACTTTACTTCCATGATTTTCCTTACCACTGGTTTTTACCTTCAAGTTCTTCTGGGTGTCTGGCTCCGAGTTTCCCATGACCAAATGGTGAAAGAGGTTGGACTATACCCCGGCATAGTGTATGCTGCATGGCTATGACCCAATCGAAATGGCGGTTAGTAAAAAATGGTTTATCACGTGTCATAACTTCGAACATACCTTTGTCATGTATTGACACATATTGACACATTCCAGATATAGATTGACACCTCGAAAAACACCCTGCAGCCTAGCATCCCACTTCACAGGAGCCGTCGGCATCAAATGTGTCTTGGGCAGCATCGGCTGCCCTGTGACCCAGGGATGATTCAAGCACTCCTCCAATGACAGCCTCCCAGGGTCCCAGTGCTGCGTTTGACTCACTGGTTTTTGTTGGACGCTCTGGGTATCTCTGGGTATCTCTGGGTGAAAGTTCACCTTCTGGCATCCTCAACTCGCTGAACAGGGGGTGAACATGTATGAAAATCCAACCATTCAGTATGGCTGAGACTGACTCAAGTAAGTCATGTCAAGGCCGTTGCAAAAGGATATGTGGCTACTGAACTGACCATTTGATATGATACCGACGAACCAATTGTGCTAGTCTGTGACTCTCTCTCTCTCTCTCTCCCCATGTTTTGCAGCTCTCTTCATGTCTATTTAGAACCGGGCGCAAGCCATAGCGTTCCAATAACAGTGGCTTCCAACATACCTATACAAAAGAGCTAGCTTGGCCCAAGCTCGAAGAGTGCATCTTTGATGATGGCTGCTGATAGCTGACCAACAATTGGACAATCAGTGAATTTCCCACGTGGCGCGCCTGTCCACAGGGTTCACCCGCAAGAGTCCGCGAACCAGGCTCTTGGCGGCTTCCGAAATGCCTCGCCACCGCGAGCCTCGTGCGAACGAGTGACAAAGATATGGGGGGATACCCCGCTGGTTGGTTTATTTCATGGAAGCTCCATGAACATCCCATCTATAAATGGATGATTTTGGGGGTGCCCCCATGTTAGGAAACCATATGGCATTGGGGTCATGCCCATCTTGCTGCAGGAGGGCCTCAAAAAGCTGGACTAAATGCAGCTGTGCTGCCTGACATGCAATAAGACGCCGTGCGAATTTGATCGTCCAGCGGTTGCTTTTGCCCATCAAAAGGGTAGCGTCCACACAGCATGACCTCATTACAAGACAGGAACCAGCCCAGGTGGTCCCCTGTTTGTTGAGGCTGGTTCCCTGACAGCCCTCCATCCCAATCCCCAATCCAAGTGGCGAAGAGCACAGCCCCCAGGCCCCAAAAATCAGCTGCTTGGTCGTAGGAACCACCCCTCTTCTGCACATCTAGCACCTGGCACTTCATGGCCATTTTCTCCAAGGGGATGGGGCATAGTGATGGGCTGCGACTCAACGCTGTTTTAAATGCGACTGGTGAACGTTTGTCTTTGGTTGTGACTGGCATCTAAGGCACTCAAGCAATCCAACATTTGCAGCTGGGATCTCAAAGATTCAGAAGGGCATGTGTTTGCCTTGAATCCATTAAATCCATTGATGTGAATTTCAGGACCCCAAAATGGAGGCACTGTACATATCAAGCGAGATCTGGGGGGCATATCTCGATACATGGCCAATAGGTCTTTTGATGCCTCATATATCATTATATTACTTATAATGATATGGCAGGTACCTCCAACTTAGATAGCCCTTACGTGGCCATTGATCCAGGGGGCAAAGCATGAGAAAGCTCACAACCTCCTTGCGAAACTGTCACCATGGAGATTATCATCTTCCCATATATCTGGAACATACTATCTCATACTATCCCACACTCAGATTCGCTGACAAATGGATTTGATCTCCAAAAAATACTACCCCAATTTGATAATTTGTTTAGTGGTCTATAAATGTTTAAAACCTATTTTTTTCATTTTTTTTCCATATGTTCCCTTTATGTTTCCCATATCTCCATGGCTTCTTTTTGGGATTTTGGCCCAGGGGGCGTCCATCCATCGCCCCCGTTACTTGGCTCGTCTTTCCGCAGCGCCTCAGGTGCCCAGTACTGAGGCGTTCCCACGCGCGTGCGGGCTAAGGAGGCACCTCCGCCAATGGCCTCGAGTGCTGCCATCGAATGTGTCAATGTGGATCAATGTGGTGTATAAAAACCATGTAAATCCCATCATGAACAATCTAATTATATAATTATATGATTATATATAGACTATATATAGATTTATAATGATATATATACATCTTTGATTTATATAGATCTTGAATAGCATTGTCTCTTCCATAAATCTTGGTACACACCATCGCTGCGCCTTCGAGAGTCCGAAGTCGGCGATCTTGACGTCATACAGCTGGCCGTCCGCATGGGGCCTCTACACATCGATATCAACGAATCATGGACGGGATTTCCATGGATTTCCCAAACAAATGGAGGTTTGATACCTGGGGAAATCCTCGAAATAGAGGATTTTCATGGATTTTCTATGAAGCCATGAATGCATGAATGTTTGAGATTGTTTGAGTAGTTTTTTTTGTCAAAGCTGCTGGGTATAGTTTCAACTACACTGCGGGGAAAATATGTCTGTATCATCGAATAGTCCCTCGAGATGATCATGTCCGACTGATTATATCACACATCCCAGGAATGGGAAACAACACACTCCGATGATTCAACATAGGTAACATAGCTATGGAAAATTCTATAGATGATAACCATGATAAAGTTGGGATGTTATGGGAAATGGGCAATTTCTAGATGACAAACATGATAAACCAGCAGGTATCTTTGACATATTTGGAGATCTTTGGAACTTTGAAACAACCAACAACCAGAAGCATCCGGCCATGAGATGGTTGCCTGGAACTGGCCACCAGGATGTTTTCCGGCTTCAGGTCGCGGTGAATTACACCTCCGCCGTTTTTTCAAAGTCGGGTCTTTGGGGTGTGTAGTCACCGGGGGTGCCAAACTGGATTATGGACTCATTCTGATTTCTATATATCTTTATATAATTTTATATATATATATATATATCAATATATCGTATAATATTGTATAATTATATCACGATAACTCTAATGGTAGCAAAAACTCTGGCTATCAGCTGTCATGAGTCCCAGGACTCTGCAAAAGATTATAGCCGCTTCAGGTTTACATGGATGGAGTACCCACGTGCCCCCCACGCCACACATGTCGCCAAAGTCTTGCCTCTCGAATGCATGTAGCCGACACCCTCTAAGAGCTGCATGAAAATGTGTCCTCAGAAGTCAGCTGTTACCACAACTATTGATATTAAGTATTAAAATCATTCAGGATATATTTAGATCAACGAGGGCATTGGGTCAATGTTTGGGAACATTCAAGCTACAGGACTGCGCTGGTGTAACCATAGCTATAGCCAGCAATCACCCGATCTCAATAAAATTCAATGAGTTTCCGCATGTCCGGCAAGATCCACCTAATACAAATACAAATCACTCCAACAAACAAATCACCTCCAACATCATCCGATTTGGTACTTCTGCTTCATGAGCGCAAATCTGACCCATCAAATTGGTGCCCCTGCTGCCAAGTTGCTCGCTTCCATCTCGTTGAGGGACTTGTTTCGGACGATGACGTCGAAAAGTTCGCCCCCACCAACCAACTCCATGATCAGAAAGTACCAATTCTCGCTCCTCCAACGGAAAAAAGGGGAAAACTGTGGATGTTTTCCCCGAAAGGAAAAGAAAGTAAAATCAACTCAACGTTTAGAGGGGCTTTTTGGGAAGCTCTTTGGGCATCATGTGCAGGTCTTCAAGTGCGAGTGCAAGGCAGTATCTCACAATCACATGATAGCAAGGGGGTAACCTCGCTATTCCTGCTCTTGCTGATCCAATCCGAATTGCAGCTGAGGTGCTTGTGGAAGCTTTGCAAATTCACAATCCTCTCCTGAGGTAGCTAGCTGCAGGACATCCCTGAGATAAACATCTTCACCAAGGTTGGTTTGGCTGCTACAGGGGTCCGTGAAGTTTGCTACTCCCATGACTCGCAACTTCTATGTATGGGCAAGAATGGGTAATTTCAAGGGATCCACTGCCCCGGAGTGTACCCTCACTGTGCCAAGTCGCATGGTGAAGTTCCTGTAGAATCCCCACCTGGCCGTATGAAAAATTAAGTTAAGCGGTACAACAGAAATGATGAAGTCACTAAGAAGCCTTATGGGGACACAAAGGCATCACAATGGTCCAACTCGAAAAATGTGCACATTGAAATCAAATTCACTAGATGAAACAGAAATGCCACTAGTTTGCCTCAGTGAGGTTCAAAAAACTGGCCTCTTTTTTTTTCGCATGGGTTACTTGTGGCATCGCCGCACCTCACTATCAAGGCGGCCCAGCTGCTCCTGCATGTCGCCCAGTAGACCTTATTAAGGCCAGGTCAATGGATTTCTTGGGAACATCTATAGGAAACCATATGGTTTTTTACACCTTACATATCCGACATATCATGGTTCCGTGTCAACTTACCCATCATCCAGTTTGAGCAAGGTCTTGTAGACTAATCTGTAGATTAATCTCATCGCCCTAAGAAAATATCAACGAAAAGGATAGAATGCCTTAAATTTACAGTTATTTTGCTAACATCTAATGTTTTTTTGGGTGCTACAATTTGTTCAATGTCCAGATCCAAATTAGTAGATCCAATACTCCTGGTCACCCAATATGTACTATTACACAAGAAGGGTAATTGTAGATTGCTACTGTAATGTTCTACACTTCACTACAATGCTATTATTTCCCAGTTTTCAAATTTTCGCTGTTGCCCCGAAATCTGTTTGATCAAACACCTAGGGATGGGGATCAATCATATCATGAAACTAGCATATGAATCATACGAATAATTAAGAAACTCCCAAATACGATGATAATCAGTGGATTCAAAATCATATCCCATAGGATCCATGTATGCTATATATGGTAACATGGATCCCATCAATATACCCCCTTTATGTTAGCATATATACCAGCACCATGGATTCAAAATCATATGAATATTCCATGAAAATCCCATAAATCTGCCCGGAATGGGGGTCCCAAATGGTCCCAAATGGTCCCGACTCCACGACCATAAAAATGTTGTTACACGGCCCAGCTGCACAAAAGTGCGGCTAAGTATGTACACAGCGCCAGTGTTCCCCCAAGAAATTCCAAGAAAATCCCCATTAGATCTCAAGAAAATCATAGAAACAACCACAAACATCATCAAACATCATCAAACATCATCAAAATCCTATGGACATCCTATGGAAATCCTATGGAAATCCTAGTTTTTCAATATCTCTTGGACCAAGTCTGGTTCCTCTTCCAACCATGATGCAGAGCCGTCGTAGGTCCACCGTCTTCACAGCCAGCTCCTCACCATCGCGGAGGCGCCTGGCCGGGATTTGAACCACATCCGGCCTAGTTTTGTGTGGTTGAAACCATATTGGCAATAGGGAAAAAAACATGAAAACATCCATAAAACATCCATAAAACATCCATAAAACATCCATAAAACATGGAATTTTATGTATTATAAAACTCTTCTTTACTGTTTGTTTGTTGAGGATTAAATGAGGATTAAAACCATTGTATCACACCTAGGTCTTTAACGGCCTTTAGATGTAATGAAGATCTTGAACAGGGATCTATGACTGGATCTTGTCCACCAATCCTCAAGGATTTTGAGATTCCACCATCCCCAGGTGGCTGTTGACCCCTCCTGCCTGCAGGAAAAGACTTGTGAAGCCGCGCCGTGACCCAGTTGTTTTCCAATCTCATACCTGGTAGCATGACCATGCCATCACGGGCTCTGGGAGTACATGATCTAATTTCACTAGTTACTGGGATGGAGGAAACATGGGGAACAATCATGTCGCACCATACATTTGAAGCGCTTGCAGCTTGCACGTCTGTTTTCTAAACGATGAGCGGGCTTGAAACAAATTGTCTCTCATGCTGTGATTGTTTTCTGCTCTCTTGTGGTCACAGGGTTCTTGCCCACACGAAGCGCGCAATTCTCGTGAATCTGCTTGGGGTTTCTTAATACCATATAAATAAGGCGGCCAAGCAAAAACCGTTTGAATTGTCTCTATGCTCAATTCAAAATCCCATTATATCCCCAGCTATGGTTGATTGAGTGTAATGGTTGTGTGAATCCCCACTTATAGTCCCATTGTGTCCACAGTACAATGTTTTCGGACATTCCCCATTGGTTCTATTTTTATCTCATTATACAACTATAATACCTTAAATACCAATGTTCTGTTGAATTCCCCAACATGTGGTTGGGAAACTCTTAGTCGTAGTAGCTTGGCTCACTAGGAGCCTCCAGTTCCTTACCCCATCTTACCTTTTTACTGGCCAAACAAAACAAACAATCTCTCCATCGCCGCGGACATCCGCACAAGGACGAACAATACCCTCTGGTAAACTTGTAAACATACCCTCAGCGCTATTGAACATGGCCATTGAAATAGTTGATGTACCCATATGTACCCATTAATAGTATGGTGGATCTTTCCACAGTTTAACGCGTTTACCAGAGGGATCCAGATTCTGCCAGAGGGTATTGGCCCAAAAAATCGCTGCCCCAGCTGCTGATCATCCTGCGGCCCAAAGCGTGCACCGATGGCGATCTCCGCCGACGGCGCCACACCCTCCTCCGCCATGGTATGGCGGCGGTCGACGCGTGGACGCGGCGCGGTGGAGGGCTGGCGCTTCGGCAACCTGGGGAGTTAATTGACATGGGAAAACCATGGGGAAAATGGTGAAAAACATGGGAACATATGGGAAAACCATGGGGAAAATGGTGGAAAAATGTGAACATGGAGAACATAGTGAAAACAACAATGAAAAACATGGTGATTTAACATGATTCCACTAGGAAAACTATGGGAAAATGGTGATGTAGCTAGGATGAAAGTGACACTTCATCAACCAGAATGGAGATTTCATTAATCAGCAAATTTCAACGGATTGATTTCAGGGAACATTTACAGTTCAGGAAAGCATGGAATATACCAGCTTATATGGGGGGAGGGTTCCTGTAAATTTTCCCTTCCACCAATTCTGGGACAAATGGGTTCATGACACGACTTGAATGGATGATGGATGAACGTGATCATATTCACATGTCACGAATTGATACGAATTGTGGGTTCCACTCAGCAAATCCAGGTGTAGCATGGTGTGCCAGTGTACCACTGATATTGAGGCATGCTTATTTGGCTATGACTGAATGACTGACTCTCTTTGACATCCAATATTACACCACCTAGACCTGAGCGGATATCTGTTCACCGGATCTCACTGCTACACCACGGGAAATCATGAACAACCTGGACGTCATTTTCTGTGGGCCTCGGCCTCGGCAGTTCTCTGAAGTCTCAGGAGTTTCGGCAAGGAAGTCCTTCATCCAGCAGCATCTGGAAGATCTAAGTGAACTTATCCCAACAAGCAGAATGCCATAGGGGATCACAGGGGGTTCTCTGAACATGGGGAACACTATTGCCATTTCATGGGGAATATGATGATAAATCAGCAACTTGGGGGGTACCCTATCTTCAGACAAACCCATAAAATGCTTTCCAATTTAATCAATGGTCCCCTTTGGCCATCGCATATTATGCAATTGTGTTTCACGAGGTACGTTCAACAGCCCCCGGCCAACACACCTCGGAAACAAGAGAGCCTGTCCTGTCAGGTACGGCGTGCCGTGCTGTGCGTCAAGTCACCGGATTCTCTTTCAAACGCTTCGTTTTCAGCTGCCTTCCTCTTGTTGCAAAGTATCAAAGTGGAGTCCGTGACGTTGGCAGAGGTTGGTTTGAACTTTGGGTAGTTGCAGTAAATTAGGCTCTCACTCTCTCAAATGGAGGTGGGCTGGTGGAGGTTGGGATACCACTTCTGGCAATCATATCTGGTCTAGCATCTGGCTGTCTGGCATTGGTTTTAAAGATTTGTTCTGATGGCTAGGGGCCCTAGATATGCATCTGGAGTCCTCTAGTCCTCTAGCAGCTGGTTAGTTTGGTTCGACCAAGGCAAACAACAGCTATTCTTGAGCCAAAATCCTGATCAGCTGGAGCATCCTTACCTGCATCTTTTTCGAAAAATACGTCGCCCAGGACACAAGCCTTTGGTTCAAAATTTTTCAAACTTAAACTGATAATTTCTTCCGGTGCGGCATGGTGTGGTGCGAACTTTTTCCAAGACTGTTGGGTCATCAGCAACCGCAGCCTCAAAGCCGAGGCACATAGAGTTTCATCGCTTCCCAGTAACAAAGCAAGGCCATCAATCTGAGAGGGGCACTGATGAAAGGAGCCTCAGCTTCGGCAGCTTTGAAACTAGGGAAGCTCTGGCCAACAGGAACCATGTGTGCCAAAGCCAGTTCTGGGACCCCGCACCCCAAGTACGTCTCGCTAAAGAGGTCCCATAAAGCAATGCCTGGCTGTTGTGGCCAAGGAGATAATGTGGAAACTGAAGGATGGCAGTTCTGGAAAGACTGAACATAAATCCCGCTGATGGTTTCTATCATCCCTTTCATGTGGAAACACTATGAAAGAATATGGTCCGAACTGGTAACTATCTTGGAAAGCCCCTCCATGAAGATTCTCAATTACCATGGTAGAGAGCAAACGCCAGCGAACAAATTCGCGCCATGGCCTCTCACATGGCATGGCCCCAGATTCCCTCAACTATCTGGGCAGAGTCTCGAAGTCAACTCGGTAGCACAGCTGGGGTGCCCCAACGGCCATCAGCACCGCCGCTGGCAAAACGACCCTGCTCTTCTTCAAAGCCGATGCAAAGCACCTGGGCAGCCAAAGGCTGGGAACATAAAGGGGTGGCTTGTGCACCCATTTCCCACCGGAAGATCTTCCACATCGTTTCTTCCTGATTCCAACTCCAACTTTCAGGCTCCCAACTGCATCATCATGACAAACCAGTCGGTTTAGAGACTTGGCTGTCCTCAGGTGGTGCGCCCTCCCAACATGAAAGGAACATCACCATTTCAATAGCAAATAATGATAAAGTAGGTATATATACATATAATATATATAAAATATACATATAATATATAAAATATACATATTATATATATATACATATAATATAATATAATATAATATAATATAATATAATATAATATATATAATATATAGTAGATAGTCTCTAAATGGATCTAAATGGGCCATGGCTTTAATACCTCAACTGTTAAAACCCAGTAAGTTGTGCCGTCGTTGTCGTGTCGCAGTTTTGGCTCGCCCCTTGGGGCAGCAACTTTCCATCAAAAAGCTCTACGCGACGGTCCCAACCTCAGCTGAATCACCAAGGCCTGATGCGATAGATGAAGGGACTCAATATGTCCTGATATGTGTATGCATATTATACACATAGATGATATGTAGGTATATAATGGTATATAGATGGATAAAATAGATAGATTGATCGATTGATGGATAGGTCCTGATGGAACTAAACACGTCTTAGACGTCAAACAAATTAGACACATCTCTGAACAGTAATGAGACTAGTCACTTGAGATTTGGATTTTTCCAGTCTTCCCGTCGTCAGCCATCTCCATCAGCAGCTCTACAAGTACAGGCGCCCGCACGGGCGGCGGCAACGAGGCGCAAATCTGGCCTGTGGTCGCCACTTTGACGCAATATCACTTGCCACTTGCCTTGATGGATAAAAAAACTGTTAGGAAGCCACTGCCAGTTGAGGCTGGCAGCTGAATATTGCTGACATCATTGGAGCCATGAGAAAAGTCCTATATCCGTATGATGATAGGTTTTCCACAGCATGGGTTAATTTCGTAGTATAGTCCGAGTCCCTATACTAACCAATCAATTAGGGTAATACATGGTAATACAGGGTAATTTTTTCAACTTTAGCATGGCCCATCTGACCCACATCCCCGGCCTCACTGCCATTGTGTTGATCCCGCGCCTTGCTGCGCAAATCTAATGTCAACCCTGGATTAATAAACCCCTAGGCCCTAGGCTGTTTAATTGGGGGGATATCCGATTATGACTGTTTGGGGAGTACCCCCCTAATTAATCAACCATGGTTTTTTAATCCGGGGTTGACAGTATCTCTCTCACTTTTAGGACACATCGCTAGACATGTGCCATGGAAACCATCATGTGACGTGAAAACCTTACATGGAGCCTAGACCAGCACTGCTGGAGAGATCAGCTTCCCAATCCATTGTGGCAGCTGTCAACTTTTGGGTCGCGTCAGTGGCAAAACATGCAAAGTCAAAATCGGCAGAAGGATTTGGGAAGGGTCTTCTGTGCCAGGCATGGCTCACATTCAGCAACGCATTATGGCTGGCCAGTTTGGGCATGGATCCGTGGTGATCTTGACATCAAGCTGTCAACATATAGTCATGGTGTAGTAGTCAATATGAGCCATGCTCTTTTGGCTGTGAGTTTGATTTCCAGGTGGATTTTGTGTTTTATGACTTCTGGTGTTCTAAGGTTCGGAAATAGTTCGAACATGTCCGTCAGGGGTCTTCAACTTTCCCTTGACATTCATCCTACCCAGTCCCAAATAGCGTATACAGTACAGCAACGTACGATGCTCATCGGCGAATCGCACAAACTGGTGACTGAAAATAGCTCCATCATTGCGATCGGGGTATCGGCGGAGCACGACACGCAACTGCAACACCCCCAAAGGAGCGATTCCAGGAAGATTGATTATTCATTGACCTTTCGTCATTCCGTTTGGCACTTTGTGCGCTCTCATTCAGCTGCCTCGGCTGAAGGGGCCCCCCTGATGGATGTGGCAAATGCCATGCGGAATCTCAAGTATAGTCTAGTCATGGAAAAGCGCGCCTTCCTTTCAGGCGGGCGGCTTCCAAGTCAAGCTTTAAGCAAAAAACTGTAGTCAATGCTTCCACTTACCACTCCACTCCCCAGATAGTAGCAACCAAACACCTTCACAAGACTGATGCCGGGTAGTGGTTGGCCACAATCATGACTGAATACAAATAGATATCATTGGCACATGCCAAGCTGGCCCTTCATGATACAACCCTCCCTGAACGTAGCCCTCTGCTTCAGCTACCAAGCAGCTTCCTCATGCACAAGTGTCCAAGTTTTCCACGGACCACTTGCTTGAATACTCTTGCAACGCGGGCTCGATCAAGTGCAACCTTTCCTGAGGCATGCATGGCACTGGGACATATACCGAGACTTGGCGCAAGCTATAGTGAGTGGATGGAAACATGTGTCTACAATGAAATGCCACAATTTTGGCCAGTGGGTTCACATCATGGCCTTGTGGGCACAGGACAGCACCTTTCTAATTCCCCAACCTGATAGGGACTACGGAGTGGACGAGATAACCTCTCAGTCTGCAGCTGCCTAGCCGATCCAATGTTTGGAGATTCTTGCAGAAAACCAACTGCCAAAATCTGCCAACACCTACCAAGATCTGCCAAGATCTAAGATCTGCCACGTGTCTTTCAGATTGGCTCGTGTCAAAGCCCGACGACTGTTTCCGGCGGGGGCCCCTGTGATGTTGCGACCCCAGGCGTAGAGGGAGTCCAGGGCCCGATGCAAGTTCTTCATACCTGAGAGCTTGATGGACGTGCGAAATCATAGCTGCACGCGTAGCTAGTTGGCTAAGTTGAGGGCCACTTACTGAGCATATCCAGCATATCCACAAAGGCTCAGCTAGAAGTCTGGTAAACTTCTGACGACTCGACGACAGATCAAGCGTTTCCCACCCGTCTGGATCCTACAACAGCAGGTCTGCATCGTACATACATATATATATAATTATATGTATATATGTGTGTGCTTATGCAACTGTCATATTTTTTGATTCATCAAGTCTTACTGCACATCAAACCTTACAGGTCTCATTTTCTGGCGCCCACACCCCCTGTGAATCGCTAGCCCATCTCTTGTTTCCCGATCATGATTGGTTACAATTGGTTACAGCCACACCTTTGCCAAAAAAGAACCCAACAACCATCCCCCAAAAATGTATCCCAAAACAACATATGCTTTTATGTGGGGTATGCAACCCCTTATGGTTTTGAGAAAAGGCCATACATAAAGCCATCAGTACCTAACCTTAGAAAATCCTTCCAACAGTTGGGTTTTGCCATGGTCTGCGCGTGTTCTTCACACCTGGGCTTGTCTGAACATAGGGTACCCCATTGCATCCACTGGTGAATTTCCCTATAAATTCAAAATGACAATCTATTGGGTGTAAATACCCCTTTTGCTGACAAACCCATCTGACAAACCGTGAAAAGTATCAAATTGGAATCAGGAAACTTATGATAAACGTGGCAAACCCAACAATAAGCCATCCCCTAAACCACCATAAATGGATCGTAGAAACCATCCCCAAATGGTAGGTTTATTAGGTTTCCCACCTTAATAATGCATCAATCAACATCAGTCAATATCAGTCCCCATGTGAAACAAATGCTAAATTTTCATGGGGAAATACATGAATTTGATGAATCACTCAACATGTTTGTCACTTGATTTCAGCGGCTTCACCAAGCTGCTGGGATGATTCTCAGGATCCCACTTCTTATCTGCTTCCTCCACGGCCTTGTCGATGATGTCCTCATCCGCCACACGTCCCAAGCGCCGCACGCCGGTACCATGGGGGCGACGCACGGTGTCCAAGTAGGTGAGCTGGTCGAATCCGGGCAACTTCAGGCCGTTGTCCTTGATCTCCTTAGGGTCTGATGTTGCTCTAACCAACTGATTAAATGGGATACCATGGGATAACATGGGATAAGCCTAGTTGGCGGACTTAACCAGGATTATCAACCTATTCTTCACCACTTACGAATGGGGGATCCTTTTTTCCCAATGCCAGCAGCTGAAGAGTTGAGGAGAGGTGTTGAAACCAAGTGTCGGCTTCGGCCAACAACAGGCCTTCATACGGCCCGACCATTGTCACCTTGGCCACGCGGTGCTGCGATGACCAGGTGATCACAGGCAAACATATGGAGGATTATGGTGTCAAAGTTCGGACATCAGAGCCATATGTGATATATGATATATATATACATATATAATTATATATATATATATGCTACCCACCCCGACCTACCTTTCCAGGAGAGGTGGGTATATATACATATACACACCACCAGGACCTCCTCAACAGACTTTTGGAACATGATAATTAATTACAGACTTTGAAACCAGTGTGCAACATGAATTCTAATTCAATTTTTTCAAAATCTACCTGAAATCACACAAAATATATGTTAAGTTCTTGAACATCCACTTAACAACTTTTTTTAAAACTTCAAATTCGACTGGAACCACATTTAGAATCAATCAAGGGCTAACTAGAATCACTTAAAACCTACTTCATTTTTTCAAAATTAATGACACAATATGACACATCTTTCTGCGGTGAACCTCTGCTGTCCCCCAAAACTGTTTTTCGTCACTTTTTACATAAACCATAAAAACATCTAGAAAAACCCTAAAGAAACTAACTCGAAAAAAAGAAAAACAACTAAAGAAACCCTACGTAAACCCTGAAAAAACCGTGTGAACATTTATAGTGGAATACCTGTGGGGCGTAGCACACGTGCTGCGGATAGTTCTAAAATCAACTAAAATCGACTTGCAATCTTCTTACTATATATGTAAAGCGGTCACTCATAATCTCATCAAACACGATTCAAAAAGCATGACTCGAATATATTGAAAATCTTATTGATTCTGCTTAGTGCTAAAAAAATGAAAAAAAGGAAACAACCGCACCTTTCAAAATAGTGCTTAATAGTGCTTAATTCTGCTCAAAAGCGCTTAAAATTGTGTAAACAAAACATGCTGCTAAATTAGTGTTCGAAGGCATCTTTAAAATATTGCTTAATAGTGCTTAATTCTGTTTAATTCTTCTTCATAGTGATTAACTATTGTTTTTGAAAAAGAAAGGATACAATACTAAATTAGTATTCGAAAGCACTCTTAAGGTAGGGCTTCGTGGTGCTTTATTTCATTAAATACTTAAAATGACTAAATTCTCTTGAAACCATTAAGTCTACGTAAACTCCTTGAACAACTACTTTGAAATCATTCAAAATCTACGGATGATGAAAGGTTATGAAAATCTTACCAGCAAACTCTGAGGGTTGTTGGTTATTTATTTTTGTCATTTTTTTGTCATTTTTTTGTCATTTGGTTTTGCATTTTTTTGTCATTCCTGTTTTGTGGTGTCATTTT
>Ga0126342_10002722_pt1 | contig 28099 bp, 26 predicted proteins | sample Cyp1metagenome_FD_92528 | JGI IMG/M metagenome (GOLD analysis project Ga0126342, IMG submission 92528) | Coral microbial communities from Lord Howe Island, Old Settlement Bay, Australia - Cyphastrea 1 metagenome | ecosystem: Host-associated > Invertebrates > Cnidaria > Coral ... | reverse complement strand
TGAATATTGTTCATTATTATTAGTAGTTGTGTTTTTTGATTGTAGTCATCGCACCGCTGGTGCGCTCCCTCGTCGCACCACAGCTGCCCCATTGCACCCAGAGATTGTCCTGTTCGTACTCGTAAGTTGTACCATCGTACCGGCTTCATCGTACCATTCGTCCCTTTGATAAGAACCTATGATCGTACCAGTCAGAAGATGGCCCCAAGAGCATGGCTCTTGGATCTAGATAAATATATACATATAAGATACATATATAGGTGTATATATATATACACATACATGTATATGTATGTATGTATGTATGTATGTATATATATATAACACGAACGACATGGTATATGATGTAATGATTTATCTATATTTGGAAATATCCAGTAGGTGACTATAATCTATTTGATATGGTATAGCCGTAGCTAAGATTGATGGGTGCATGTTTCATATCCAATGAAGGTTGGGAATGGACTATGTTAAATTTTGTCTACTCAGGAGTTATTGGTTGGCAGGCAATGATCTACTGTGTCAACCTATTGAGGTGGTGTTTAGCCTTCTTGACTGCCTTGGCGACGGTGCAGGCTCTGATGGTTCGTGGATTGAGGGTGCAAAAGTCTTTGGATACCCTCTGACAATAAAATATGGCACTGGGAGGTCAAACTTTTTCGTTGGTTAATTTTAAATACCAAAACTGGTTGGTGGTTTGGATCATTTTTTATTTTTTCCATATATCGGGAATAATCATCCCAACTGACTTTCATATTTTTCAGAGGGGTAGGTATACCACCAACCAGATATAGAACATTGCAAAACCAGTGGGCAGTTACCATTTATAACTAAATTGGGGGTCTTCCATTGCTAGGGTAATTTGTCAGGCATTGCTTCTAACGTTGATGCGAGAACCTTGACGGAGAGTGTGGGGCGGCAGACATGGATACTATAAGGCGATCATGGCAACATATCTATTAATTTCCAATTGATTTGGAATATTCAGTTCAACATGAATAGTTGAAACTTTAAACTATGATGGAAGAAGATCATGTTATCCAAATCTAGATCCTCCTATTAAACTCTCTTGTGGATGCCTTTCATTCCATCGATTGTAGACAGACGATACTCGTGTTTCGACAGGTGAAAGAGGCTCCAAAAGCAGATCTCTTCGTGGAGAAGGCCTGCCACGTTTGCACAACACTACCTAGTTTTAGCATCTGAATAGAGTTGAACATATCATGTAATCATATAATTTCATATAATCATACGTAGTTATATCTGTTGGAGTATGACAATATGACAGACCTAAGAGTGAATGAATTCTGTTCTGATATCCTGTGATACGTGCACTGTTTCCAAAGCATTTCCATTCATTTGCACTCTTTACAAGGCAACGGACATTCAGTTCGACTCCTTCGTTTGCGTGGATCTACTGCCAATGCAGCTTGGAAGAGAAATTCATCCGCTAGTTTAGTGCAAAAAACATCAACGGAAAGCAGTTCTCAGTATAGTGAATGATCCCTCAGAGGTTTTTTCTGGATTTGCAGTTGATTTCATGTTCCTGCAGAGTCTCCATGAAACTCAGGTTGGTGCGGATCCTTCGGCAGTCTCCAGAGCCTTTCGAGGTGGACTGGTGAAGCTCCATGAAGAATCGCTGGACAAGCCATGCTGATAGATGGCTCAACCACCAAGCAGATCTTCAAGATCACTGGATATCACTTGCAGGTTTGACTCAGTTTCCACATCCCACGTTGCAATATGTTGCCCAACATGTTGCAACACTGAGAGGCCTTGGCCGTTTGTTTCTTGTTGAGCTCCGTGAGCACCTCGTTGGGCGACCCAGGATGAGAAGTGTCAGTTGCCTGGAAGCAACATGAAAACCACAAATTGCTGGGACCACCTTCATTCCATGATCTTTGGGATTCTTAAGTTAGACATGGTTGGGGTTGGAGGTACAAGCGACTTGGGGTTTGCCTTAAGGGGATTGTATATGTCCGCCTCAATCACCATGGCAACAAGCTCAAGGTTGTTTGACATCACTGGAATCCCATCATGCCTTAAACATGGCTAGAAGTGACCTGAGGCCTTGCTTACCTCCGCACATGCCCGATGTGCTTCGCATCTCTGAGTTGGTACCCCAGGAGGTGAAACTGGTGCTGCAACTGATGGCTGTTGCACAGGAGCAAAACATGGGGATGTGCTGCTTTCGGACGTTGGTATCTGGGAAAGATGAAGCCAAAATGGCTGAGGAAAGCCTTCCCCACGCTCCTGGCCCCGTCTGCTGGAGTCCGGGTGCAGAGCTGCAGAGTGACCAGAAATTCAATAAAAGGAGACAACATGTTACCTCCAGGGTGGGCTGGGTGTTTCCCCAAAAGTGGTGGAAATACATTGGAGTACCATGAAGAGCCGGTTCCCTTGACCCCCGGGTGAACCTGACGACCATCCGACCTAAGGCCAAGGATGACGTGTATCTGACGGAAGAGACACCGGAGGACACTTTTTGAGTGTTGGGTGCAGTCGACCCAACAGCTGCATCCTGACTTGGCGAACTGGTATGGCTTCTCCGATTCCAAATCCATGGGTTTCTCTATTTCAAGTGGTTCCCAAGTTTGTGCTACTTGGCGCCCACGTTTTTCAGGAGAAGCGGGGCTGGAACCATCTGAAGATTCCGCCGCAGAGCCGTCCGGAGTCTCAAGAGTGGCCCCATCAATATCTGAGAAAATGGGTCACTTGAGGTGGCTTCTGAATGTTTCGGAAGGGGCCCCATCAATGGCGTTATTTTTCTCGGACATTTCGCATCAACCCCATAGTTCCTAATTAAACACCCAATTGAATTCCAATTTTTGATATGTAGGTTGTTCTCTTGGGAAATGTCCCACGAATTGCCGTCAAATCCCATAAACTTGCCAGGTGGTTCCCAGGTGTATCACACCCGAGGTATCGATGCTGGCATTCGCAGATGCTTCATCCATCTACTCTCCAGGGCGGCTCACGTGTGCGGAATCGCAGGGGTGGAGATTTGGCTCTGCCCTTATCACCCATACCCCTTAACCCTTTGTGAATCCTTTGTGAAAGACCAAAGCAATTGGTTTTGGAGGTACCCTCTGGTTATGACTAACAGTTCGCCATGGTATAGATGGCCCATAGAAATAGATGGTTTGCCTATTAAACATGGTGATTTTCCATGGCTATGTTAAATAACAAGATGGTAATTTTCCTATTGGATGTGCTGTGGAATCCAGGGTGTATTGCCTTCGTTGATTTGATTCATGTTGCCACAATGGGACCGTTGTGGCATCGTGCGGTTTGTTCTCTCCCTCGAGTGCCAGCTATTGATGCTGAAGCAGGGGTTCTACAAATGATCGAGGCTGGGGAACCGAAGTATTTTGGGACCAACCCTGAATTTCTGCAACCATTGTATTGAGATAGCTTTTGTTTGGGGGAGCACACCAGAAAGACACAATCAATATCGTGTGCTGTGCTTGGCACTGCTGGTCCCAAGGCCCAAGGGCAATGCTTGCGTGCAAGCACTCAGAACCCAGGTCAAAGGGAGTGATGGTTGAACTGATCATGTTGATTTCGCATGAATGATTGCCATCCTCAGTATAGAAAGATCATACGCTTTTCCAAAATTCAGCCAGCAAAAGTACAATATCTGGGCTGATTAAACCGGACAAGATCTGATAGCAGCTGGAACCATCAGATTTTGAAATCACAGCCCACGGAATGGTGGACTTACTTGAAATATCTTGAGATCTTTGGGATTTCATACGCCAATTGGAGAAGAGTTCAAGATGTCTCTCACACCAATTGGATGCAATCATTGGTGTGGCTGAGTTGCTGAACAGCCACTCCGCGTGGCACTTCCTGACTGGTTTGCAATCAGAGCAACCTGGCTGCAGTGGATTCACTTATGGATGATAGATTTCGGGAGCTAGCAGACTTGTAGAGTGAGTTTGGAAAAAGATGGAAAAAGCCTTTCTGTCTGAGAAGTTCTGATGCAGGCCCTACAACAGATCAGCTATGTTTTACCGTAGGGGTGAGCAAGTGCTGCAGGTTTTTTTTTTGTCTTTAACCCTTGAACATACCCAAATCTTAATGTCTACCAGAACCCATCCAACGTTGTTGAAAGCTCTTTGTTGTTGCTTCCATCAAGTCGTACCCTCCAGCGATCCCCTGATTTGTTGACGAAATCCCCAGAACCCGTTTTGTGTTTGGTTCCATTGGTGATTCAACCCATCAGTTGATTACACCATTGACAAACCACTAAAGATAGTAAAGATTAGTAACGCCACACTAATTTGTTTGATTCAACCCAATCAATCTATCAAGCCACTAAAGATAATAAAGCCATCCTCCATCAATCCCCCCATCCCCCATCTTCTGTCCGGAAGCGCCGGAAGCGCCGGAAGCGCGGTGCCCAGTCCTGATCTCTACGGTGACCAGGGTGCTTGCATCCACGCGAAGCCCAGCCGGCATGACTTGATCATTGGAAGCTGTTTCCGTAAAGAGACATCTAATTTTTTCATCGTCTTGGGGTTTAGAAAGCTCAGATGATCAGTGATATTTGCACGAATTGAGACTATCCAATGAAAGACATCTAATGTATATCGACTTGGGTTGTCCGATTCCGCACCTTGCCGCGAAGTGTTCGCCGCTCTTCCAGGGTCTATGCCCTATCATTTTTGCTGCAGAGATTGGACGACCACAAGCTCATGATTGAGCTCGGTATGACCCCTGGCGTGCTAGAGAGCAGCACTTTCCATGCACTTCCTTGGACTCTTGCAAAAAGAAGGAACGATGCAATGTGGCAATGTCGATTGTTTTGAAGATGGTGCTGAAGGTCGTCACCGCTTGATCAGTTTTGAAGGGAAGGATTCATTGTCAAACGATATTCAAACTATTTCAAACTCCTTTGTCTTTGAACCCATACAAAACTAGACATGTAGAAAGCCTCAACTGACCCGAACATCTTTCGATGGATCTCAGCCCTGAGGTTTGATGGAGCGGCTTCTAGAGGCCAAGGTCCGCAGCGACGCAGTGAGTAGCGATATGTGACATCGAATTGGCTGATGAATCGTCAGATTTTTTTTGGATGGTTGAATAACTACCAAACATACCCAAAAATGATGAAAGATGTATACGACTGACCTCTGCAATGTGATAGATGTGAGATTTATGTATTTGATTCACAATAAATCAGAGTAAACCTACGTATGCATCATCTACATTTTGGTGGGCCATAGATTTTCACGTATGGCCCAAGGGTTCTTGCGTCAGCAGACCTGAGGATCAGATCAAGGAAGAAATGCTGCATCGTTTTGAACAGTTGATGCCTCAAGTTGGACCAGATCAGGGTGAAACGAGGAACATCCCAAGTTGGAGATTTCTTCTTCACAGATGGGGGGCTTGGAACTAATAGAAATACAGATGGATCCAGGAATGGTGAGTTAGGTACCGGTCAAAGTTATGGTGTTTGTAAGATGGGCAAGATGGACATTTGTGGGCGCATAGGTCTCAAATATGACCTCCACAGGGATTCCATGGACCTGTCCTGCGTTTGTTTTCTGGCCTAATTCGTATGAGATATCTGGACTTTTTAAGATCGTACACCAGGTTTCCAGCCAAAGGGTGGGACGTCACGAGAAGGGTTGAATTCCTAAAGGAAGATTTGCCCTCAGCCGTGAGCACGTTCCAAACCCACCTTGGGTTCTTCCCATTAGTCACAGCAATGTCCTTCGCAGAGCGATTGGGAAGAGTGACACGGTCCGCCCATGACAAAGTGACCGGGGAAATTCTTGGGACGTTCATGGCAAAATGCGAAGAGCACGCAGCTCAAGGGTTTTGTTCCTGCACAGTTTCCTTCACAAAACCCAGCTGCTTTGATCAGCAGCTTCCTGATTTGAAACAAAGGCTGGAAGACATGGCCTTTGAGTCATGTCACGTTCAACAATTTCTGAAGCGCTTCGAAATCCAAGCTGTTTGGAAGGTGGGGCCTCCAGAGCCTAAGAAGCGCCGAAAGGATCCCCATGGCACCACTGGCACTTGTCCCGTGTGCCTGGAAGATCAACCAGTCGTCGCCCTCACACCATGCGGGCACGTGGTGTGCAAACAATGCCAGGCATCACATCAGTTTCAACAGTGCCCGATGTGTCGCTTGGATATCACTGGAGCCACCCAGGCCTTGTTCCTGTGACATTCTGTGACCACAAGAACTGATATGAAAAGCGCTGGTCATTTTGCTTGGTGCTCTCTGCCATCAGCTTTTCTTGTGTATGTTTTTTAGTGGATCGAAATCGCTTACGATCGAATCAGAAATACGAAATCGGTGATTTGGCACAAGGAGTAGAGTCGCAACAACATTTGAATGTATACAGATGCAGTTCAACACCCACAAGAGGTCTGTTGGACTTGACAGCTAGTTCAGAGGCAAGCCAGTTGCATAGCCGGAAAAGAGGAGCACCCGCTGGTTCCGGCTGATTTATCGTGGCTGAAAACTGCATGACAAGCATGCAACAAGGCATAGGTGTGTCGTCCCAGACCCCTACTTATCGTCAAACTCACAAGAATTCTAAAATAGGAGCCACTTATTCTGGATTTGGAACAAGTTGTATGAGCAGCTCTCAACAAGACAATAAATGCACTTTCCCAGAACCTGGAGGATACGCCCCAAACCATCCCCAAACCATCCCCAAACCGGTGGGGTTCTCGATTGTTTTCCAGGGGGATCGGTAGATGTTGAAATGAGGCCAGACCTCCCCGACCTGCGGCTTCCTTGGGTCCGGGCAGCTGGCCGTGGGTGTGGATCACCATTTTTAGACCCAGGACATCCCAGGACATCGTAAGGTGAAACATGTTGTAAAAGGACCGGAAGATGGTTGTTAGCATCAAACACTTTGGGGCCAGAACTGGGGTCAGAACTGGGGTGGAACTCTTGAACTCAACATGCCTGGACGGACTAAAAATGGGAGTCCAATGGCCCTACAGGATTGAGTTCAGATTAACCCCCACTGTATGACCAACACGAATACAACAGGTAAACAAGATTATCGATTATCTACCCATTCAACATCAATTTGGATTCGTTGCCCTTCAATATCATACATTCACATTCCTTTGGATTTCGGATGTTTATTGGGCTCCTTTCTTTGATTTTCTATAGATTTCTGTTGATCCTTTCCCGGCCTGGGCCTGGGCCAATCGTTTTTCTGCTAAGATCCACTGCATCATCAGCTTGGTGACCCTGTCAGGCAGTGTACTGATGGGCGGCGAAGGGATAAACTGGATAAACGATGATGGAATTGGAACGAAGTCATCATGATCCCTTCACCATGTTAAAACCATATTTTTTTTGAATAGATTGTCACCAATGTGGATTATACACCATTTTTTATATATTATAAATATCCGCAATACATATTACTGTATACAATTTGTTTCCCATAATATAAATCTCCCGAAGATGTGTTTTTTATTTTAGATACGCGATGTCAAATCTTACAGGAAAGCGTTTTGAAGCCTTTCCTGCTGGGCCGCAGGGATTTGCACGGTCTTTGTAGTTTCAAACAACATTTTCAATAGTAGGGTTTCCAGGCGGGGCAGGGGTCAAAATTAAGGGCCCCCCCAAGAAATGGATGATTCATTCAAGAGCAATTAACCATTCTTTTTCTGTGGCTATGGGGCAGACCTTGAATGTTCACCTTGACCGTTGCCGACCCTGCCAGGTCCAAAGCTCTTCAGCGGCCGGGCTCTGAGCTGACTGTGGTTTGAAAGGGATCGCAGCTGAAGACCGTCGTTGGAATAATCGGAACTTTGGAATGGTATTTATAAAATATTTTATAGTTAGATGATCGAATTCAATTACGAGCTGCATTTTGCAAGTATTTACAAGCAGGATGAACCACTAAATTTCACTAAATGCTTTTGGACATTTTGGGATGGCTCCAGTCTGTAGTGCAATGATATCCAAGTCTTGGGGCAGCTGATCCGCTGGGCTCAGGTAGCAAGGGCAAGGAGTTTGAGCAGCTGATTGCGGGAGCATTGGACTTTGCCAATGACCTGCAGTTTGAGGGTGGGGGACGCCCAGAAGCAAAAGCCAAGGGGTGGAAGGGTCAGTCCAAAACCACAGCTAATCTACTTCAGGTGGAAGCCCGGAAGCCCTTGAGGCTTAAGATTGATTTTAGCAAACAAACCTCCAGGTGGTGCATCCTCACCAAATATCCAGATAGGTTGGAGATGGTTGGAGACTCCTTGAGCCACGAATCGTCCCAGGTCGCATGAAGATCCAAAGCGGAGCGACTGGTTTGGTGCTGTGCTGAGGTGCTGTGAAGGTACATCCTATTTGCAGCCGAAGAAATGCACATCACCCTGCCGTGCATAGGATTGTGGCGAGACGATTTCAACTGATGTTACAACTTGGGGCCCACTCAAGCAACGATTCAAAACACTTCACCTCGATGCTGAGGTTCTGGATTTGGAGTGTCAGCAGGCAGGGATGCAAGGAGTATGTGAAGCTTCTCTGTCAGCAGATTGTTCTGGCATGTAGTTTCAGGAATGCAGTTGCAATGGCACCTTTTATTTGACATCGCATTTTGTTGCAAATTGTAGACGGAGAGTTCCGAAGACTGTCCTGGCCCAGCCACAAATAAGTGCCAAGGAGTCCTAAAGGCTCTAAATTTGCGCAGGATGTAATTGCTCGAATTGTTTTTCCTCAGTTTGATTTTGTCCTTCCTTCTTGTGAGCTACTCAACACCATGCATCCTTGTTGGATGTGCAAAAGTGCCTTGAAGCCCCCGAGACATAAACACAAAAGGGTCTAGAACACAGTGAGCCAGAGCAGTATCTCTAACCCCCAATTCGCCCCCAACAACATCCCGAGAACCCCGCAGAATACGAAACAGCAACGAGCAGCACCTTTGCCATCAATTGCAAAACTCTCCCAAATGCGAAAAAAGACAGGAAAGTCACAAGAAGAAGGGGCACAGCAAAAGCTGTATCATGAGCAAGGGGTTACCCCCCCAAGTGACCATCAAGTGTTGTGAATGTTGTTGACAAAGATTTGGCATTCTACCGGATGTCTCCAATCAACGAGTTGATGCAATGAGATATGACTTTGATTCGCCCTAACTCGCGTTAGCTTGCTTTCACCTTCCCTGGCTGCAGCCGTGAGTCTCTTGCAAATCGACGCCTCGCCTTCCATTCGATTTGCTTATTCAATGTCCTTCGCGCAACAGTTGGGAAGAACCTCCATGTCTATCCAGGAGAAGTTACTCCAGGACATCACTGAGAAATTCAGGGCAGATTGTCAAGCGAGATCAGCTCAGGGCTATTGTTCCTGCGATGTATCCTTTAGCAAACCAGACTACTTCCATGCTCAGAGTTGGGACACCTTGAGGCAAAGGCTTAAACAACTGGGCTTTGAGGATTCTGCTGTGTCAAGTACGCAGCACAAGGGACACCAACAAGTCCGGCTCTGTGCAAAATGGAAATTGGAGCCTGAAGAGCCAGAGGAGACCGTAAAGGAACCGCAAGGCACCAGCAGCACGTGTCCAGTTTGCCTTGAAACTCGACCAGTGGTTGTCCTGACACCATGCGGACACGTGGTGTGCCATCAGTGCCAGAGATCTCAGCGATTTCGTCAGTGCCCAATGTGCCGAGTTGATGTCGCGGGAACTACGCAGGCCTTGTTCCTTTGACCTTGGTTGCATGACAAGGCGTAGCAATAGCTGGTATGGAAGCATGGCCCATTTCAATCTGGGCTTACTGCCACCAACCAGCTTTGCTTGTGGATGGTTGGTGATGTCTTGGAAGGGCTCCTTTCAATTTTGGCGATCTGATAGCAGCATCTATCCCTGACTGGCAACTCCATTTAGTCGGCAGAGATAGTTTTTGATGATGTGAGAATGTTGAGCCATTTGAATTCAAGTTTGGCACCGCGAGCATGTTCATAGCAACATGCAACATACAGGTTTAGTTAGGTTTTAAAGCCCATAAGAGGCGAACAGAGCACAAAGCGAGGGTAAACTCTGTGCGATGAAGAAACATCCAAAGCTCGGTGCAACTCGTGGCTTAGCATATTTTGTTGTTGACCGTTGCTAGGGTCCTTGCTTATCAATAAGTTCCAGCAAGTGCGCGGTTTGCAAGAGCCCTTCCTTCCTTCCGTCCTTCCGGCCTTCCGGCCTTTGATCTTTGCTCCATTCTGGCTTGTGTTTGATTTTCGAAACATCTAGTGTGGACCAGCTTTGACAATAAATCTTCGATATGTTTCTAAACCAATACTGGTAGCTGTTGTGTTTTTCACTTGATCCATCTCCTCAGAATGCCTTTGCAGTTTGGTGGTTGTCGGATTCCGGACCAGCTTAAACCTGAGTAAAAGCGTGTTGCAGCTGCGTTCCTCTTCCAAGCCGACGCGCCTTGCATTCCGTTTGAGTTTGAAGTGTTGCTCCAATGTCCCTCGCCCAAGAGTTGGCAGCATCTTCGATGTCTGCCCAGGAGACGTTCTTCAAGGAAACCGTGCAGAAATTCACGGCAGAGTGTAAACATCAAGCAGCGAGAGGATTTTGCAGCTGCACGATGCGGTGTCACAAACCGAGTTACGTATCCCAAGAAAGTCTTGAGATTTTGGCACATAGGCTGCACGAACTTGGCTTGGTGGATGTCTATGCAAGAGATTGCGGTCTCCAAATTGGTCCCCAAATTGAGTATATTGAGTTGACCGCCAGATGGAAGTTGAAGCCTGCAGAGCCCGAGAAGACCGGGAAAGGCACCAGCAGCACTTGTCCAGTGTGCTTCGAGAACGGTCCCGTCGTGGCCCTCACACCATGCGGACACGTGGTGTGCAAACAATGCCAGGCAGCTCAGCGATTTCGTCAGTGCCCCATGTGCCGCCAGGTCGTCACCGGAGCCACAACGGCTTTGTTCTTGTGACCTTGGTGGCAGCAACAAAACATAGCAACAGCTGTCATGGAAAGTGTGGCGCATTTTGCTCCTGGCTTTCTGGCACCAGCTTTGCTTGCGGATGGATTTCGATGCCGTCATAGTTCCTTTCGGTTTTGCTGAGAGCACAGTGATCAGCATCTATGTATCTCTGACTGGCGCGCCCAATGAGCCAGTAGAGATAGTGTTTAATCATGCGGGACTGTCAGTCAAGTGGATTTGCTACCTTGAGCATGTTCACAGTATGCGGCATGAAGGGTTATTTCAAAGCCCATAAGAGGCTAGCACAGAACAAAACAGCAAACGATGATGAACCCTGCGAGGAAAATGACTTGACAGCTGCACTGCCAACAGTAGTTCCCGAAAAGAGACAAAGAAATGCGGTGGAGATAGCTTTTGTTTCGCAAGGACATTTTATTTGTTTGAATCTCTTTGTTTACGTTTACGGTCGAGGATCTGGATCTTGCTATGTTTTTGCTTTGTGGTTTATGCTTTGTGTCTAAGTTTTGGGGAAGTTTTATCAATTCGAGAGCATGCAAACGCAGCCGCAAGGATCGGAAATGAAATGAAATATAATGAAATGAACAAATATGCATGCGATGGTTGCGTCGGCTGAAGTCTGTAGAGGGGCGCGGTGTTCTGTAGCAAAACAGCAAAGCCTGAATGCATCGGGAGTGTTCCTGTCCCCAGCACGAGAAACTGAACAACAAAAATACCTAAAGTGTTGCGGGTGCTGCGCTTGCCACGCAACATGACGTCCCCTAATGTTAGATTCTGTGCCTGCTACGGAAATGATGTTCTTCCGATGTACTTGCCTGCCACACAATTTGCACTTCCTCGCTCCTTCACGCAGCAGTTCCCGCCTCTGATTCGCAAAGAACACATTGGGGCGTTGCAGTGATGCCGCCGCCATCCCAAAAGTAGTTTTGAGCAGAGGTGCTACATGAGGTTTTGGTCAGGCCCGGCACGGTTCTTGCAGGTTCAAGGGGTTCAAAAAAGGTATAAAAAAGGTTTTAAATATCAGGGTTTTGGTAAAGTTCCTGTCAGGTTCCCATCAAGTGCACGTCAAGAATTCCTTGAAGGTTGTCGTGACTTTCTAGAAGGGTGTCAGCAAGCTTCAAGAAGGTTCATACAGGAATTTGTTGAGGTTTTGTGAGAAGGTTGTGTCCAACAAAGCGGTGAACAAAAGGTTGCCACAAATGTAAAGATCGCAAGATTGTGGGATGGTTGGGGCATGATTTTGAAAGTCGTACACCAACGTGCTACCAGATGGTTCGGAGATGTTTCTGTTGGGTTTCAGTCTCTGGACGTGGTAGTGGTACGTTGAAACCTTGGAACCTTGAAACCTGAAGCGTCAAACCTTGGCACCATGGAACGCAGAACCTGGAAGCCAAGACCTTGCGAACCGGAACACTGGAACCAACCCTAGGCGGCTCCGAAACCACAGAACAAAAAGTAGACCAGATATTCATCTTGACAAACAACATCAAACAACATCCAAAAAGTATCCAAGCTTGTGAGGATTTTTTAAAATGATTGAGCATTTTGATAGAGCAGTGATTAATACGTGCCGTGCACCTGAAAAGGAATGTCGGTTGTTGGCACGCGCCGCAAGCAGCTTCCAACCAAACAATATGTGTCGGATTTGTTATTCAGGAACAATAACTTCAGCTTGCAGCTTGAAAGAAACCATCACATGCAACAAGACTTTTTTTTGCTCACCGTGCTGGGTTGCCAAGCTTGGTTAATTGGATTTCAGACCAGTCCTAAACCGATCAGCATTTCACCTGCAGCCTTCAGCCTCTTCCGAAGTTGACGCCCTTTGCATTCCCTTCAAGTTGTCGATTCAACGATTCCAATGTCTTTCGCGCAGCAGTTGGGCCGGGTCACAAGTTCTGCTCGTGACAACTTTGTGCAGGAAACTCTTCAGCGTCTCATGGTAGAGTGTCAGAATCATGCAGCTCAGGGGCTTCGGGAGAGTTTTCTTGCACTTGAGCAGCCCTCATATTTTCACGAGCAGAAAGCTGCTTTGCAGGGAAGGCTCGATGCCATGGGCTTTGACACTTGTCACATTCATGAATACGACGACTTCTCGACCCACCGGGCCATGTTCGAGATCCAGGTTGTTTGGAAGGTAGAGTCTCCAGAGCCCGAGGCTGTGTGGCAACAAGGCACCCATCAATTTCGACAGAGCCCAATGTGCCGCCAGGGCACTCGAGCCCCGAAGGCCTTGCCATGGTGAAACCTGTGGCAGCAACGAGGCATAGCAATGGCTGATGTGGAAAGTGTGGCGCGTTTTGTTCCGGGCTTTCTGCAACCAGCTTTGCTTCGCCATCACAAAGCGCCATCGCAGGGCTCCTTGCAGTTTTGCTGAGACCACAGTAGCATCTATCCTTGACTGGCGCGTCCATTTCGCCGGAAGGGATAATTTTTAAAAAGGTTCATGATGTGAGAATATGGATTCACATTGAGTCATGCGCCCTGAGCATGTTCACAGAAAACATGCAGCACAGATGTTTATTTGAAAGCCCAGAAGAGGCAACACAGAAGCGCTGGCAAACTCTGCAAGCAAAAAAACTCCAAGTGCCAGTGTCTTCTGACGACAGCATGCTACTGCCAATGATTTGTGGAACCATGTCAGTGTGACCCAGCTGAAGCTGAACTAACTCAAAAAGAATGAAGGCTTGTTTTCATGTCGCACTGCACTTGACGCACCAGGCTGTGTATGACTCACCCAAGTCTTGAGACTTATCTCCCATTTGTTACTTTCAATCAGAATCTTTGAATTTGTCACCCAAGTCGAAGCATCGGTCCTTACCCAGTCAACAAGCGACAGGCGCTTGGAGCAGTCTGCAGCCTCAGAAATGATTCAATTGCATAGAGACCAGCCATCTTCGTGATGTTTTGTTTCTTTCTTGAGCCCCTTGAAGTGCGACAAGTCGCAATTTCCCACACATGATGGCACAGGCACTCACAACCATGAACCATACGTGTTAACCTGTGGATCATTTCTCACTCGATTCATGGCACTTGGAAACCCAAGGCGTTGGCGCCCTTCAGCACCAAATCCAACCATTTCAATGTCTTGAAGTCGAAGCAGGGAGACCTGGAGACCTTGGAAAAAGAACACATTTTGCACATGATGGACAGTGACGTGTCCAGATACTTTCATTCCATGGACTATCACCCAATATCACCCAACATGGGACCACAGTCAGATCTGAGGAATATGAAATATTGAAATATGACAAAAGACGCAAATGAACACATCACCAGCCATAGAAGATGCACACATCCCGTTGAGTCTTGGTGTTGGTAGCTGATGTGATCCCAGGAAAAAACCATGAAGGTCAATGAAGGTCACAATTCTATAGTGCCACCTTTCCCTGCTTTGTAAAGTATCCGAGTTCACCAGGTCAGAAGTCACAACAGGATTCCGTGGGGCTGCTGGCCTCAGCAAGCGCTGGCTGTTCCAAGGTTCACGCTCTACTTGTTGGCTCTGATTTGCAGTGCCACCTGACTTAGAATTGCTGGATGGCAGTTCGCTGACCAGACCTGTTTGGGGACATTCTTTCCGTCGTTGACCAGTTGTGCCTGCAAAATATGTTGTCTTTGGAAACCTGAGGATCCATGGCCAATTGAACGGGGAGCATGATGCAAAACACGAATCACTGAGTCCAGGGAAAACCATTTTTCTCAATCCTCTGGATCAGTTTGGCGACTGCTACGTTGATCCTGGTTTGAGCACTTTGCTTTGCTCATACTGGATGAGATGGATGGCATCAACATCAATGATCAAGTATGGGTTCTGTGCCCATTTTGCGTTGATAAGATGTCACTACGAAACCACCCCCCACATGGTGTGCCGAGGCTCCCACAGTGGAGCTGCGCAAGGGCGCCTGCGACTACCTCTGCGAAATGTTGCAGAAGGGCACACAGCTGGAAGCCTCAGAAGCGGCCCTTTAGTGGTGGATTTTCTTTCGCAGCTGTGGATCTTGGTGACGAAAGGATTCTCAAATGGATGGGATAGTTTCATCTGTATTATATATACATATATATATATGTCTATATATATAATATGTATATATATATATATATGTGCAGCTGGGTGGTTGAACATCTTGCAACGCCTGAAAACACCACTGAACTGCAAGGAAAGCCTGCAGCTTGCAGAGGGACTGTGTGGGTTGATGTTTCAATTCCGAGGTCATACCTTGCGGGTGCAGCTTTCTTGAAGGCAAACTGCCCGGAAGCTTGGTAAAGCCTGCGGGGCAATTCCTGGATTTTGAACACTCATGAAACTGATATCTCATTTCTTCAAAAAAAGGGGACCTGCGATGACACCTTTTACTTGATTGATTTTTATTTGTTATGATTGATCCAAACCAACCCAACAAGACGGACCAACCAATGGGGTGTCAGAATGTTCTGGAAGCCAAGGTCTGCAAGCCTTCCGCCGCATTTTGACAGGGCCCCTGGATGTCCTGGTCTTAACGCATGGTCAAAACTCCAGTGAGGTCGATGTTTTTGTTGACGCATGCTTGGCTGCTTTCACATGAAACGGAGGAGACATAAATAGTTTTCATCCGAATTTCCAAGCCGATTGTTTTTTTCCATTGAACTTCCTGCTTGAGCAGGTGGGGCCAGACACAGGTTCCCAGACTTTGTGGCATTCTGCTAGTGCTCTCAGCCCAGCAGATCCCTCAGGATTTGGCAGCGGCTACCTCCAGGATGATGATCGCCCTATCGAAGAGTTGCTATGTCCGGGGCACCCAGAACCTGGATGGAGCCCGGTGGATGCTTGGGAACGATGCCACTAGGTGCCAGGTTGATAAAGCCCAAGACCAGTTGATGTATCAAGGGCTGTTTATCCTGGAATGACCCCCACGTATCTGGGAAGTTGTATGGAAGTTGTAAGGCGCTGATATCAGATTTGCACACAGTAGATTTGCACTCACCTCTTTGTAGTTTACCAGGGTTCTGGAAATGGGTGTACTGCAGAAATTCTATGCAGGAAAATTGTTTTGCGCCATCCGCACTGACGTGCAAATGTGCAACAACCGTGGCACGTGCATGGGGGCAGCTGCCGAGGATGTCCATGTGCATATGCTTGATATCTTGGAGACAGCTTGGAGCTTGGAAAGAGAGGGTGGTTGGGCTGGAAAGAACGGCGCGTTCACGTTCTTTGGTCCTTATTCCAAGCGTTCTTCGCCAGCCTGGGTCATGCTTTGCAGCCCACTGAACAACTTTCATGTTTCAAACCTAAGATAAACAAGAAACAAAATAAACAAACCTTCCATCCAGTCTGAACTCTTGGGTAATCTCGGTAATCTCCACATTCTTCCCAGTAGCTTCCAGCTGGTGACAGGTGCTGGCCGCCATTGGAAATCCGGCATCAGGATCTCTGAGAGTCAGGACCTCAGTGGGGGATTGATATCTTCGATTTGGTTTTGCACTGTGATGATTTGCGGGCAATGCACATGCCAAGACTAGACTCCACTGCGACTTGGGATACCCGTTTTGAGGTGATTTCGCTGTCGGAGCTCTTTGTGGTCAGGGAAGCCCAGTGGCAGGGGGCGCCATGGTGGTCAGGGGGTGGGTTTAGGTGGTTTTAGTTGGGATACCCAGACCTCTGGACAGCTAACATCTAAAGACATCATGGCCATAGCGGGATCTTCCCCCTGCAGGCCTTGAGTGGCGAACGCACCTTGGAAGCGGCAGCCCCAAGGGACAACCCCAGTGTCGGAACAGTACAGGGAGATATATCCGCGACATTCCGCGACTGATCTTCAAATAGATTGCTATGAGTTTTCACCACACAGATTGATTGGGGCATACATTTTCAATTAATCAACCACTCTGCAAACGCACCAATTTGCTTTCAGGTCTTGAGCGTGCGGTGCTCAGCCAATCAGTGGATGTGGATATGGACTAAACTCCCAACAACATTTGGAAAACTCTGGAATAGTCAACTTGTGTTCTCAACAAACTTCACTCCCCAAGTGTCTCTCAGCCTCATCGTGACGAACATGTGCCTTTCCAGATCAGAATCAGCGGGTTTCAGCTCGACGACTGTTGGGGCGCAAACATTGCCGACGGGACCCACATGTTTGGTCAATTTGAGCAGTAAACATCAGTAAGCGATCCCACTGTGGTAAGATGTGGGTTAACCATCCTTATTTGGTGGTTTCTTAAATGGGGGATACCAAATTGCCATGGCTTTGAATGGGAAGTCATGGTCTAATGATGTCTAATGAGCCCCATGACCGCAGGGCATCATCGAGCTGCCCAACATCATGGCCTTCCTGGGCCTGGCTCGGTCGTCCGTGTCCTCACGTCAACGGCCCAGATGGGGCACGGATGGGGGGTGTGTCACCCTTGATCGGAGATGACAGTGGGAAATCCCCATTGGAATGAATCTAAATGAAACGTGATTCAACTATAGACTATAAATGACTATAAAATCTATAAAATCCATAAACTAGATGTAGCTTATTGATGCTTATTGTAGCTTGTTTTTTTTCATAGCCAGGTACTATTGATATGTGCCGTGTTTTTTTTTCCATGGCCAGGTGGGATTACCAGAGGGTGATTGGAGCATCTGCCCCTGACCTTGGGAGTTGTTAAACTAATTTGTGGAGTGTTGTTCCTATCTTTGAGGATGGGTCAATACCTATGGGCCTATGGGACCTTTTTTGGAAGGACGAACATCCATTACATAAAAACATCCAATTTACCTGCTATAAATAGCAGCTATTTTGATGTGAAATCCATGGCACTGATGGGGCTTTGAAGCATGGCCCTTCGAGTCGTCAGCTGAAGAGACCAGTCCAGAGACCAGGTCGGGAGTTGGTACAGAGATGGTGCGGCGCCCAAGATGCTGTGGCAATGCCACTGAGACGTTGTGATCACCAATGGTTGGTTATGGGGGGCTTTGCACATCCCCAATAAGCTCCAAAGGAGGTCAACAGATAGTTCTGTCTACAGACCTATAGATAAATCTTCTACATAAATCTATAAATCGACTAAATATACGTATATTTAAAAATACCTTCCCGGAGGTAGTCTAAAATACCAGTTCGTATATTTAAAAATCCGTATATTTAAATGTAGTTACCGTACATCTTCATGTTTATTCATCCTGTTTTTGGTCCACAGATCTCTAATTTTGAGGACGACGTTCAGCCCGGTTTCGGGGGTGTGATCCCTGGATGTAGCTTCCGACGCCTGAGGCTGGAAGGCTTTGGCTCGTCCTTGTACGAATTGGATGAGGCAGCAACGTGGTGACTGTGGTGAGTGGGGTGGGAGACGGATTCCATCGTGCCATTTGTATATCTCCATTTACATATTAGGCATATAAAGTTTAACAGTTTAACATGTGTGTTTCATTTTTTTGGAATCTCACTTTTCACTGCTACTGTATGTTATCTTCATCCTGCCATGGATATTGAGGAGATCTGGGTGGTCCAACCTGTTGTTTTGGTACAAAGGCTGTAGGGACAGTTGGCATAGGTTCAAGCAATGAGGCTAAGGGCTTACAGGAAGGGCCACTGTTCTGGCTGGCAGGTTGCGGAGTACTTTGCCAAATCGACTCTGCAGGGATTGCTCTATGTCTCGGCAAGTCGGGGTGACTCAGAGACCATCAAGGATTATGTGCCTTATGTGTGTATGTGGACAATCGAATGCCACAAAGAAGATGTTTGTTTCATTTTTTTTTCCTAATTGTCTCGGTAAAGTTACGTTTTGACACCTGGGTAGGTTAAGTCATAGCTGCGAGATTTAAGCAGCCTCACTGCAGGATCGACTCTGGACCCTGCTGATGCCATTGACTTCCGGAAAGTGCTGTCATGGCCTTATCCAAAAGACATGCTTTTGGCACATCGCTTGGACCGTTGACTTTGAGATACATGTCACGAACACCACTATCTTCCGTCTCACTTTGCGGTATCAGATTTATATTTTATCAACAAATTGCAGGGTTCATGTTTTGTCAAGGTTTGGCCTCATTCTGAAGCGTTCGAGCCCAAGTTATCCAAGTTCAGCACAGAGTCGTAGAGTTGGTCATTGCAATCATCATTCTCTGTGGCAATAGTCACAATATGCATGACCTGGCGGCAAATGTTGCTGGCCTGCCCATGTTTGATGATGATGTTGATGTTGATGATGAGGATGAGTCGCCCAGCTAGTCACAGTCTGGTCTCTTGGGGTCATTTGAGGCGTAGAGACCTGGAGGAATTCCTACTTCGGACCCTATGAGTTGTGGCCTCAACCTTCACCACACATGCCAGCTGAATTTACTCCCAGTTGTTTTTTAGATCAAGATTGGCCAAGCACCAGTGAAGGCAGTTGCCACAAGCCCCACATCCCTGGTCCCTGAGGTTTCTCTCTGAAACGGTCTTGGCGTCCCTGTGCCTTGCCTCAGATGACCTGGGAGTCCTGGAATCGGGATGGTCATCGATTGCAACACGACAAAGCATGGAATTCCACCTATTGCGCTATCGCTCCATGAGATTTTCCAACAACTGAGGCCTATCACATTCATCAGTATATCTTCCAAGAAACACAATCAACTACCTTTCTCACAGATCAAGAATACGCTTGCGCAGACCTGGCAGAACTTCTACTTCACATCATCAGCACCCTCCCTCATGGCATCCCTGTCCAGGGTGCCGATGTGTGAGTTGCAGCCAGATCTTTGTGGAGGGTTGGTGGTACAGACCTTAGCGATCGTCATGTGTGGGTCTGGAGATGCATGCAAGCCTTTGAATGGTTCCACCATGTGTGTGTATGTGACCTGTGTCATTTGCTCCTGACAAAGAGGACTATGCTGACTATGCTTGCTTGTCACAACCCAGACACAATTTGCATGAAATGGATACAGTTAGCCTCTAGTTGACTGTGGTTTCCTTCACTTGCTTCCGCGCAGCTCTGGACCCTTTGGCTAAAAGCACTTTTTGTAGAAGACATAGGCCGAGGGGAGAATAGCAATGGGTGCGGGCAAGAGCCTCTTCACCAAGTTTGAGAGGGACTGCAACTACACAGTCCTTCTGCTTGGGCAGACGGGCTCTGGCAAGACTTCTCTGCTGAACCTCATCGCCAACTGCCTTGGTGTGAACCACATTCTGGACGAAGGAGTTCTGAGTGCAGGAGAACTTCACGCCTTTGGTCAAGGCCGAGTGACGGATTTGAGTGTGGAAAATGCTTTGAGTGATCCAATGGCCAGCAAAACATCTGATGCCCGAGTCTACCAGATTGAGCTGGCCAGAAATTGGTTCTTCACCATCATCGACACCCCCGGCTTTGGGGACTCAAGGGGTTTGGAGGTGGACAAGCAGCATGTGCAGCGCATCATGGCATGTTTGGCCGAGAAGATTCAAACCATCAACTGTGTCATGGTGGTGCAAAATGGGCGAGAGTCTCGCATGACTCCGACCATGGAGTATGTGCTTTCACAGCTTACAGCTGTGATGCCCAAGGCAGTCTTGGATCATGTTGTGGCTGTGTTTACCAACACCGAGAACAAGAGGAAGTTGCACTTCAAAGTGGAGAAGTTTCAGACCTTTGGCATGGGCATCCCCAAGTTTGAGTGCATTGAAAATCCCTTCGGCATGGTACAGCACTTAACAGCTGCCTATGGCCTCAACCTTCCTGAGGAAGACCGAGAAGACCTGACAGTCGAGATCCGGAACAGTCTGAAGGCCTTGGAAAAAGTTGGCTGGTTGGTTCATGACATGACCCCAGTCCCATCCATGAGATTCCAAGAACTCAATGCCCAACGTGAGAGGATTGAGGCATTGTTGGCCAACAACTTGGAACTCATCGTTGAGCGTGAACGCCTGGTCGCTGATTTGCAACGTCATCGGCAGCAGATCGTCTCCAGTGGGGTTCTATCCCACTTGACTAGGCGAGTTACTCGCTGGGAAATCAAGTTCGAGATGTTCCCTTGGTCCAAGTACGTTTGCCACGTGCCGGACTGCCATTGCAACTGTGCCACCTCCAATGTGATCAGCCCATTTGCCAGCCTTTGGTGCTACTTCCATGAACAGAATGTTTGCACAACCTGTGGTCACACCTATGCCAGACACCGGGTGTCCCGGGATGGCTGGCAAAGCCGACAGGTCACTGAACACGTGGAAGTGGGCACCAGTGTTAGCGAGGCTGAAAGGCTGTTGCGGCGACGAATCGAGGAGGCTGGGCGGCAAAAGTTGGCACTGGCACAGGAACTGGACAGGGCACTTGAGGACTATGCCAAGTTGGGCCTCCGCAATGCCTACCTCCACCTGCTGCGAAGTCAGAAAGCGATTCTGGAAGAGCGATTGGCAGCCATGCCAGGGGAGACCTTGAAGAACCTCCTGGATCGACTGGTGAACAGCCTGAAGGAAGTAGAAGAAGCAGCTGAATCCACATGCTTTTGTTTTGTCGGAGCTGCGGACACGGTCCTACGGTCCTCGATTGTGGGCACAAGACTTTCTGTGCAGTGCTGAACAGGTGGGGACGTGTCCACCAGACGTCTGGTTACATCCAGAACCCCCATCGCGCTTGTATAGCTGGCAAGTTGCCACAGTCGCGTCGCAGACAGACCGGTGAGAAAAGGCCGAGAAGGGAGAGATACCCTCTGGTAAACTAACATAACTATGGAAAATCACCATTTTCAATGGGTAAATCCACTATAAATGGTCATTTTCAATAGCTATTTTGACATAACCAGAGGGTAAGCCATTGATCCATTCGCATCCACTGGCATTTTTGGCATTTTTGAACCCCTGTGCAGACAGACCGTTTAAGTTGGCCTCCAGAATCCGGCAGGGTTGGTAGATGATGAATTTTGGCGATTTGCTGAGGCCCTATTCCACAGCTTCATCTCGCATGGCGAGACGAGGTTGCTGTGCAAAGGGGGTGCCGGTGGGTGCCTGTGGGGATGTGGTGGGGACATTGACTCTAAGAAGATCCAGGAAGTATGGAGAAAAACAATGAAAAACATTTGGGGTCTAAGTCTCTAAGATCTCTAAGCAATTGGCTGCAGGTTGCTGGAGCGCGTTTGGCAAGGTGGATTTGTGTTGCGACCTTGGCACGGTGGAGTTTAGCATCCACGAAGCAACCCGTTGCATGGTGAGCATACAGAAACAAATCACAGTTTCATTGAAGGCAGAACAATTATGATAATTATGTATTGCCCAAACTTTGCAAATTTATTCAATTTATTCTTGGGTGGTCTTTGGCCTATATTCACTCTTTTTTGAAGCTGGTGTGTTTGGATGAAAGTGATGCCTGAAAATGAGCTCATACCATCTCATATCATCAAGCAGCATGCAGGATCCACGTTCATAATAGATTAATAGCCGCCCTCAACAAACACATAATTAGTCAGAGTCATGTCCTTTTGCATCCATCTTCCTCAAAGACAATTCTCGTATATATAACCCTTCATTTTTGGTTCCTTTAATTGTTCATTTCTATAAATATTCATTGCCATAATTGTTTTGGGTGCTGAATTAGACTCAGTATCGCTGCCCATCAAACCATGTTTTTGTTTTGGTTCTGGTTCCAATGACATTGTTCTGTGGGACCATGCTGGACCACCCAGGCCGTGGCTGTGCAAACGACTGGTCGGGGACCTGCAGTTGGCTTGTCAGGATCAAAATTGACGACCCAGGAAACGACAGAGAGTTATACAATGTTATACAAATTGAGAAACAATTGGGTGATGACCCATCCAACAATGTGTTGAACTGAGAAATACAAATACTTAAACTGAGTATGTTCATCATCTTTTGGTGTTGAACTGTGATGGCCCATCCGATTGAAATGGGTCCTCAATTTTGACCGTGAATTGCACAGTTCATTGGGCTGGCAAACAGGCAGGCAAATATCTTGTCTACATAGCCACATGGCTATCATATGCTATCATAGGCACTGTGATTACCATCTTGTGATTTAACATAGCCATGGAAAATCACAATTTTTAATAGGTAAACCATCTATATCTATAAATGGGCAATCTTCCATGGCTATGTTAAATAACCAGAGGGTATCACTTATTGATGGATATTGATGGAGGGGGATCATTTTATGACATTTATGACCTTTATGACAGTGTGATTCCGTTGACCATCTGACCGAATTCTTGTGGCTGTGGCCAATTGGGCAATGGTATCAACATGTATCAACAGTCAACAAGACCCGAGAATCTGGTTTTTCCAGTGGTATCAACAGTCAACATTCATCCAACGGATCTAGATCTGGCTGTGAACATCACAAAAACGATGGCGGACTGCTGTCAGTCCGTGGATGCCTGGCTTTTGAATTTGTTGACATTTGTATTTCAGATTATTTCAGTATTTCTTCCAGAGGTGAGATATCATAGATATCCTGATAGACAAGTTGTCTCATCATCGGATGAAACCTGGTGTTCGAGGCTGATAAGTCCAAAATCCAGCTGGCCATGATGGAGCAAAGGGACGCGGTGGCCCTGCCGGAATTTGTTCAGACGCTGTGACTGCCCACTGGTGCGATTGATTTTCGCGAAAACTTGGGACTGGTTTCTTGGAGTACAAATTGTAAAGAAAACACATATATTCTTTTTTTTGCCTTCTAGGAAATTTCAGGTTCCAAACATCCCTTTCTCTGAGTCACTTTCCAGAGGTTTTAGATTCGTTTTCTTTATCCAGGAACCCATCATCCAAGAAAACAAGCCGTTTCTGGAATCACAGCATTTTTTTGGCCAGGCAGACACCACACCAGCATCCAAGGTCCGGGGACGCGGGTTTAACGAGTCATGGAAATGTCATGGATCTATGTGTTTGAGGATAGACTCCGGATAGACTCGTTCAATAAATTTTATGGTACAGCCCCTGAGGTCTGATGGTTTTCCCATGGTTTTCCCATGGTTTTCCCCAAGTCCGAGGATTTGTTTCATGTGAGGTCATGTCAGCTTTATCATGATTTAGACGAATATTTTTCAAGATGGTTAAAACCACCAACCAGTAAAAGGTTTATCATGGTAAAACGGTTTAAACTAACATAGCCCATAGCTATTGAAACCACGGCTGAGAAAAAAAAAGCTATTGAACATCATCATTTTAATAGGTAAACCATCTATACATGGTCCATTTTCCATAGCTATGTTAAATTACCAGAGGGTATCAAAACAGATGTAGAAGAGCTACCACTGCCACCGCCATTTGGTTTTTTTTGCGGCCAAATGATGGCTGTTTTGGGGCCACGAGCTGCGCAGGACGTTCCGCATCACGTGGCCAAAGGCGGCTTGCCACGGGAGAAGTGGAGAAATGGTTGCTGGAACATACGAGATTTCTGAGATGAACATGGGGTATTTTCAATAATCTTGATCTTCGAAAGATGATGTACCTTGGAATAAACTCAGTGAGATTAACAGCTGAGACAGCATAGACAGCAATGGTTGGACATGTCCCTCCTACCAACAGCACTCCCATGGTATCAGGCTGGGACCGACATGCTGATATGGTGTGGAATCCAAGTTGGATTGAGCTGAGTTCCATCTCACTGGATATCTCGCGGCCGTGGTCAACAGGGTCTCTGCGATTTGATGTGGAAGACGTATGAATCGTATGAAGACATCACCACTTGACCTTTTGCCACTTGAATCAGGGTTTCCAAGCCCACTTCACGGTCCACCTTGGCCGTGGCTTCTATGGTGCTGAGGTCTGCATGCAGGCCATGGTGGTGAGACTGGCTGGGAGCCTGTGATGGGAAAAGGCAGGAAACCAGCTGGGTTTGGCATCCAAACACATTAGGGGATGCAGGATATACACACTTTTTCATCACTTTTTCTTATATGATAAACGACTTTATGTTTCTTCTGGATTATTATGTATTATGTACATTTAATTACATTTGTAAACTCATGATACACATCCAAAAGCATTGATCCTTGGCTCCTGGTTCATCCAGCTGTTCTGACTCCAAGTTGCTATGTCCGAGGTCACGGAACTCTATGATTTGTTCCCTGCGGAGTTTGGCGCAACAGTGGCAGCTGGCCTCAAGATGGTAGATGTGATGGTAAACTGGTAGGACCTGGAAGTGATGAAGTGCTGTATGGTACAGTGCTTTGATGGGATGCGATTGAAGTTTGAGGCAGAAACTGACTAGCATGAGAGCTTTCTCTAAATCTTTGTAAATCATTGCAATCCGAAGTGCCTTCCCAAATATTTGGATATTATATATAGATATATTCGTATATACACATAAGTATGTACATATGTATATTATATATATATATAATTATAAATAATATGTGACGGTGGGGTTGAGCAAACATTGCTGCTCAGCCGAGGCAAAAGAAGAATCTCTGGTGAAGAACCTGCCGGGATCCCAGACCATGGGGCCAGGTTTGCACCAAAACGGAGGAGATCACCCGAATTTGTAAACCCCATGGGATCAGCATACCCTTTTGTAGGGAAAATATATGGGAAACCATGGCATTTTTTTTTGGGGGGTACCACATTTTTAGACAAAGCCATTTCTTTCAGACCTTCAAACACTGGTGATCCTCCAAGGCGAGACCACATCACCTTCTATTGCCACCAGGTTCGGCAGTTGCGCGCAAGCATCCCATGCGTAATCTTTGCCCGTCTATCTATGATTCTGCAGCTGTATTGCCTCATTCCGTGTGGCAATCTGTGGCAATCTACTTCACACGAATGGAACACTAGAAGACAACCACTGAAAAACTTGAAACTGGAAAACTGGAAAACTGGACAACCACTGAAAAATGGAAAGCAACGGAAAACTGGAAAACCACTGGACACCACTGGAAACCAACGATGGAAGCCCCCCTGGAAACCATCATGGCTCGGCCTGCAGGAAACCTGGCCCTTGAGGGAAGAGAAGGAAGTGACTGATGCCACCGAAGCGATCATCTGTTGCGTGGCTGATTGGTGCTGAAACCTTCAGAATGGAGGGGGAATCCATAACTCACACCTAAGAAACATCAGCAAATTGCATTAACCAAGAAAAGGTGGGATTATGTCAAGTATCATGATGAAAAGGAACATGGTATTCCCTGTGAAGTGGTCCCATGTGGTATCCAATCCTATCAGATTCTCCCCCTTTCCACAGCAGATGAAATGCCATTTGCCAAGGTTATGAGATGCAGCTGACATTGCGCTTGGTCTATGACATCAATGAAGATCTGCAAAAACTGCTGGTGCAGGGTGAAACCATGTCCCAAATTTCCACTGGTTGAGGGTTCCCCCAATTCAAACCAATGGGGAGATGATAGGAACATATTGGACTACACCAAACCGGCCCCAAAAGGACCCTATTGGGTGAAAAGCTGAATTAGTCAGGGAGGGTTTGATGTACACCTGGTTCATCCTGGTTCATGTCGGGTTCGTCGCAGGTGCAACAGGGTCTTCTTGGCGTGTGCTGCACTCTGTTCCTGCCGCCTGGGCCTGTTGGCGTATGGATTTTTGCCACCTGGATGCGATTTCAGGATCTCAAAAAAAGGACCCTAAGTTGGTCCTGAAATGTTTGGTTTGGGGTTTAAAGATGTTTAAAGTTTGGATCTTGGCACCTTTTCCACTAAAAAGTTGAGGTTTCACCAAGGATTTAAGCCATACCCCATGCCCAATGCCACTGCGGCCCTGTTGGTACCCCTTCAATCCAAAGCCAGGCCCACTCCGAAGCGCCAAGAGGAAATGCGGTCCGCCATTGGAGAACAAAGGAGAACAATTGGACGAGGGCTTGCATATCATATTATTGTTTCTTATTGCAATCATATCAACGGTTGAAACACTTTCAACATAATATCAATAATATAACATAAATAGTTGCTTCGCAGTTTCTCAGTTGCTTCGCGATAAACTTGCAGCCCTCACCGGCTTGCGTTTCCTTGGGAAGACCCATTTTTTCCCCTTCGAAATCGCTAGGAGCGACGACTTCTCAGAGACTCAGTTCCTTCAAGAAGCCAAAATCCTGGCTGGTGGAGTGGCCAGCAGGCGTGGGGTGGATGTGCCAGGATATACCCCAGCAACGGCGGAATCTCAGCCTGGTAGTGCATCCCCAAGCCTTCATGGCAGGTCAAACTTTTGGAGGTAGCTGCTGTAGTTTTCTTTTTCAAAGGCCGACAGGTTGCAAACCTCTTTGAAAGGGAACACAAGTGATGCCTGTCTGGAGGTTGTTGTCGCTGCCTGATGCCTACAAATACATCCAGGTCGGGATGTGGCCTGTGGATGGGACAATTGCGGCCCCAAAAATCGCAAATAAATAAAAAAATAAAACCAGGAGAACTAGATGTGATATGTACAGGGCTTGAATCCCAAGATTTGATATGTACACCTCAACATCGATGGGAGGTGATTTCCTTATGTTTTTGTGGTAGGTCTGTGTTCTTTGAGTGCTTTAGTTACTTTAGTTCAAGGCTTTCCCGAAGTTGGGACTTTTGCTGTCTACAGGACAGACGCGCCCGAGCCCACTCCATTGGCATGTTCTCCCAGTTTGCACCTTAGATGTCTCAGATCAATGGCGAGGAGCAATACTTTCTGAAAGCTGATGCTTTCAATGGAGCTGAAAAAAACCAGATACTATGGGTTATAAATACTAGAATTTACCAGAGATTTATCACCTTGGGTTAGCTTTGCAATTCATATCTTCACCTTTCCAGCAAACCAGCGAGGATCCATCACTGGAGTGATGCAGTGTTTGAGAAGCAGGCCATCTTGAAATCAGGGATCTTTGGGCCATTGGATTTGAAGGACTTAAGGTATCATCAACTACTTAACTTCAAAGCAGTTCTCAGTTCTAGCTGCTGCTAGCTGTTAGAACTGAAATCCACTCCCCGGACTTTGGATGTTTTGGCCCTACAGAATTTTGATCCATGGGTTGCTTCGTCCTCCCTGGGTCCAATTTGGAACAGCCAGGGCAGTATCGCCGAGCTCTCCACAGTGACTTTGCTCGAGAGGTGCCGCCATGCTTGGGTGTCTTAAAAGCTCAGATGTATGGCCAATGTGCTGGTGACTATATAATGGGTATTGAACCAACAAACATGGGGGTGCCATTGGGGATATGAATATAACGGATCTATATGGGAGCCGTCCGTAAAAGCAGGTCACAAATTTATGAATTGATGCGTTTACTTTGCTTTGCGCGATTGCTAAAACCTGCATCGCGATAGGCTGAGCGATTGGTTGGCGATTGGTTA
>Ga0126342_10002721_pt1 | contig 28104 bp, 25 predicted proteins | sample Cyp1metagenome_FD_92528 | JGI IMG/M metagenome (GOLD analysis project Ga0126342, IMG submission 92528) | Coral microbial communities from Lord Howe Island, Old Settlement Bay, Australia - Cyphastrea 1 metagenome | ecosystem: Host-associated > Invertebrates > Cnidaria > Coral ... | reverse complement strand
TGTTGTTGGCCAACATGGGCCCCGCGAAAGATAAACGTGGAGTTCGCGAAAGTTTCGCGAAAGTAAAATTTTTATTCGCGAAGAATGGCCGTTCCGGGATAAAGGAATTTTGATCAACAACCAGGTAGACAGATAGATAGATAGATAGATAGAAAGATAGATAGATAGATAGATAGACAGATAGACAGATAGACAGATAGACAGGTAGACAGATAGACAGATGAAAGAGAGAGAGAGAGAGATAGATAGATAGATAGGTAGGTAGATAGAAAGATAGGTAATTAGATGAAAGAGAGAGAGATATATATATATAGATAGATAGATAGATAGATAAATAGATCGATAGATAAATAGATACATAGAAGATAGATAGGTAGGTAGATAGTCAGAGAAAGAGAGAGAAAGAGAGGAGACCTCAAGCACCTTTCGGTCCATCAGTGGATTCTCTCTGCCATCCCTGATTCACAACAACCAACCTCTCTTATAGGTTTCCTATTTTTGAAACTTCCGCCACCGCCTTGTGCGGTACTACTGGTATATATCTCTATATAGTATTTATATAAAACATCTAGAAACACATACTCGTAGTAATGTTCGTATGGTTCAAAACTATGCTTCATGATTATGCCCTATGTTTTTTTAAACGTATTTCTCAAGGTGAATTCAGTTGATTTCGCTAGTTGAAGCCGAGGAAGTGCATCCACACAGCGGACACGGCGTACATTGCCGCTTGCCTCGCCCTGATGCTGTTGGAACACGGGTCAAGCGAATGGTGAATGCAGTGTTTTTTTGGGCCGTTCTGTGTTGGAATTGTTTTTGAGGAATCCAACATATCCAAAGATCTAGATAAAAACATGATGAATTATGATAAGACCTCACTATGACGTCACTGGAATGATGGTTAGGATAAGGAGAATTATACCAAATGGCCTCAAGGGAACAGCTATTATCAGGTTAGTGAATTAGCCAGTAATTAGCCAGAATAATGTACTGGTAGGTAGTATCTAAGAACTGACTTCTTTGATCTTCTTTGCAGAAATTTGGGCCTTGGAAAATCAAATTTCAATCACTTTGTCACAAAAAACAGGGTTGCCCCAAGTCATTATAGGTAAATTATAGCCACAACAGGTGTAAATGGGTCATTTTGCGTCTACATTTGCCCCATTGACATCCTTGTACCTGGAGTGTTTGGAGCAAACCTGAAAATGACCTATGAAACCGAGTGAATAGGGTTCTAACAAGACTAACTTTCCATCACTCTCTAAAAGGGTATAGTTTTCTGAACCTGCTGCGTTCAAACTTTGGTTTCTTATTTTTTTTGCGTTTATCCCCAAGCTCCGGGAACGAATTTCAAGTGTTGAATTTGGTGGAATTTTATCAGGGATGGTCTGAGTAGGGGTAAACCACTCTGGTGGACCAAGAGTCTAATGCAACCCCAAACCATACGAATTATACATATAAACACAGCTCAAACGCAGAAAATACAGCTCTAATGTTTTTTTTTTTGTGACGTCAGACTCCTCCAGTCACTGAGTCGGTGCCTGGGGTTTTTCATTCCCTTCAGTTCTGAGGTGAATCGTGATGTGGGAATACGGATCATGCCAGGTGCGTGTTTGGGGGTACCCAATAGCTGGATGGTTTTTGTTGAGGGAAAGTGTCCGAACTAGTGGATGACACCTAGGGGTTCCCCTATTAGGAAACCCCCATGGAAACTTCAAGTTATTGATTTACGCGGTAGAGGTATGTATAGGTGATGTTATTGCTAATTGTTTGTAGTTATGTACGGATTCTATTGGATGATGTTCCATTGCGCCATCAAAAGAAAAAGCCGTAAGCAATTTGTATCAATTTGTAAGGAACTAATGGTATGTTGGAAACATAGAGATACAACCAATAAAGATACAACCAATATCAACCATCAAAATTTGGATTGCCGGAAAACTTTTGGTCTGAAGGTGTGAGGGCTCATGTTTACACCATGACCGAAAATACCTCAGATATCGATCTTTTTCTGCCGGCGGGCTCAATGCAAATGGGATGATTCCCAATGACTATATCTGTATCAATGGGCCAACCACCAATTTCTAGATCTCCAAAAAAGTCATCGCCCTTCAAAGAGAAGCATCAAACAAATAGCTGGTTGGTGGTTGGGAACCATGGAATTTTCTGTTTCCGTTCAGTTGGGAATGTCATCATCCCAACTGACGAACTCACTCCATCATTTTTCAGAGGGGTTTTAGGGCAACCACCAACCATCTTATTAACCATCATTAACCATATAATAACCATCATCATTAACAGTATATCAACATGACTAATGAACCAACCAAAGTCATCATTAACAGTATATCAACATAACTATAGTTATATCAACATCCCCATCATTTCACCAATAAAGTCATCAACCACCGACCAAAATCGGAACGTTTGGGTCCTCCAGGTCATCCCAGGTCCCAGGTCCCAGGGTCCCCTTCCCAGGAAAAGATGTCACGGAAAGCCATCTCGCCTTTCGTGAATGATCCGTGCTGCAACGAAGCGCTGGGAAATCAAGTGGGACAAACATGGGACAAACATGGGATAAACATGGGGAAATTGGCATGTTTAGTTAAGAAGCCTTGAAAACCCTTGAGAATTCATGGGAGAAAATGGGCTTTAATACAATCTGGGCCCACATCTAATGGTCATTGGGGTAAGTGATCCACAACGTGGTGGTTTAATCGATTTGACCCATATTCCATGGGGATAACAGGAAGAGTCGCCAGTATGTTTTCTTTGTGAAGCTGAGACACTCTGATCAAGCTGACAATTTCTCTGGGCAAACCCTGTTTGAGTACATAGGGTATTACGCTAACACGTTGCAAGAAATGCAGGCAGCATGCAAGTTCGGGCAATTGAAAGACATCCCCTTGTTTTAGAAGACTTTCTGCTGAGAGATCTTTTACGCTGACAAAAAAAATTACCGCTCCCTTGCCAGCGCAATGTGCTGGCGGTAAGACACTGGCCCCTCTGACTGAGACGCAAGCCACTGCACGAACATTATCGCAGTTGGGAGTTTTTGGTGTCTCACACTTGCTATAGGCCATGCGATGTTTTGACAACAGGTTTCCAGACCCCTTGAAATGAGAACTCGGGACATGCATGAATCGATGACAGTATAGAAACTTGGAAGTCTGTCGGAGCTGGCGCGATTTGGTTTCATTTCGCTGTCTTCTGTGGCCAATCTTAAAAGTGGGGCCACCATCATCCAAGAATACTTCTTGCATATATTCCGATCCTGACAGGGGTTGGTAAATGTCCTAATTGAACATCACCCAACTATTGGGGATATAATCACCAACAAATACTTGAAAGTGATGTTCAAAATCCCCAAAACAGGACATTTACCAACCCCTGCCTGAGTATTTGGATGTATGGCGTTTCTTAACGGTTTCCTCCGACGGCTTCCGGCCTTCGCTTCGTCGCAGTGAGTTGTTTCATGGTTGGAAGGGGCCTGGGCAATGTCCCAGATTTCTGTGCCCAGTTTGGCGCACTGCACTGAGAAAGTTTTGGCGCTCCCTTCCTGCGCGGTGTGGGGGTGTGTTGCGAGGTGGTGCCCCCAAGCCTTAGCTAAGTTGGTTTCTTAGGATGGCTTCATTTCCAGCATTTTTTTGATGGGTTTATTTCTTTAAATCATTATAAATCTATAAAATTCTATATGTTGACCTAGTGAGATGGGTGAAGATACACCAACTTATAACTGGTGGCCAACATCTGGTAGGAGCATAATTTGATCTCGTGGTGGGTGGTGTCATAAGGCGACACGTGGTCACTGGCTGCGTCTTCCGCTAGAGGATTTCAGTTTACCATGTACCCTTTGGTTATGTCAAAATAGCTATTGAAAATGGTGATTTATAGTGGATTTACCCATTGAAAATGGTGATTTTCCATAGTTATGCTAGTTTACCAGAGGGTAAACATCCTTTCCCCTTGGCTATCTAATCTTATCTTGCTTGATGACAGAGGGCACCATACTTTTATTTCCAAGAAGAAAATTCATCCACTCTGCAATTCAAAGATTTTAAAGTGACCTGGGACCTGGGGATAATTAATCACTTGGAATGGTCTGATAGGTTTATATGGGTTTGTTTGAAAATAGGCTGATTTCACCTAAGTCCACCGGTTCATCATCATTTTCCCCATTCAACTTACCATGTTTGATGATTTTTTGTGTTGGTAACCTGGGTTTGCCCAATATTTATTGGCCCAATATCATACACCACCTACATCTTCTTAGGATCAGCGATGGTCCCAACAGCATTTCTGCAACCTTCTGAGCCTCGCCCAGGGGAAGGCCATCACTGTGGATATGGCCAGGGGCCCGGCTTCAGGAATCATCCCCCGAGAATCCTGTGCTCTCTACGCTTCTAAGAATGGATCGGTTAAAGGGAAATTCTATACCGGGAAACCATGCTAATTTTCCCCCAAAAAAAACCTGATAAAACAGGTAACAAATTAGTGTTTTCCAGTAAAATGGTCTCTTCAACCAACCCATTGAAACTTGAGAATTCTATCCTGCTGGGAACCATCCTGGGCAACTCAGGCGATGCCACCGCCAGTGGCCTTGTCCCTTGACCGCAAAAATAGCGCTTGATGTTGACGGATTCCCATAGGTTTTATGGATGTTTTATGGTTTTCACCTATAGATCTGGGGGCAATACCAGGCTTCCTTGCAGCTTTCTCCAAAAAAAACGTGACTGGGTGGATTTTTGACCGAATTTCGGCCGCCAAAGAGTTTGGAGCTCAGGACCGACCATCGGCGACGGAACCGGATTCCGCCCAAAGAGGAGGAGAGCGCCGCTGATGGTGGATCAGCCCCAATCAAAGTATGGATTCAAGGGAAAAATATGGAAACATGGTGAAACTTCAACAATTTCAGGCTTTACCATGGTTTAGTTTATTTGACTCTTTTTCCCATTATAAAAAGTCGGAAAGGTAGAGATATTTATAGTGTGTTTTTTGTTGAAAAGCAAAATGCTTTCTCACAGTGTTGTTTGCCCCAACAGACCGAAATCATGGTTCCAACATGCTTCAACCATCTTTGCATGATGATCCTACTAAAATCCCTGGTTGGTGGTTTGGAACATTTTTTCCCATAAGAATTATATATAATCCTTCCCAATTGACTTTCATATTTTTCAAGATGGTCAAAACATGTTAAAACCACCAACCAGCATCAACTCCCATTTTGCCCGCGTCAAACTCATCTGAAATCCCCGGTTGAATCCCCCCAGTGGCGCTCCAACTCCCCGATTCGATCGACCCCGAAACCCTTCGGAACCCTTCGGAGCCATTTCGGCCCGTCGCGCGCGAGACGCGCGGCCCTGGCCTTTTTTGTGTCGCGTGGGCGCCCGGGTCTTCTGAGAGTTGATGGCTAGATATGGCTAGATATGGGTAGAAAGGGTAGGACATAAACACCATCGGGGCACAGATATGCACAGATAGTTGGAACGTTTCCGAAAAAATGTGACCTTTTTCATCCTTTTTCCAACAATAAATCCAGATCCGTTCAATCATGGATGGAAAATGCCTTCAAAACCAACAACCAAGCACAGGATCGCGATCTTAGAAGCTGCACAGGGGGTTGGGGGGTTGAAACCACCAACCTGTGATTCTTTGTTGGAGTCTTCAGGCACCCTTGGATGATGGGACCCCCGAATGCCAGTGTACCTTCATGACATTTGATTGACCATTCTTGAGGTGATTTCCCAAAGAAGGCGATTGGAGACCTGCCAGTGGCTTTAAAGAAGTTCCATGAACAAGTTGTTTCCTCCTCCCAATTCATTCGCCGAAATGGCTCGTATTCATAGACTTTGCTGATTTCAAGTTCTCTTACTTCTCACCCTGACTTAGCTCAAATCCTTTGGCTTAGCATACAAAAAGATATCAAAAGGTAAACATGATAAAATGGTTATTGTTTTTTCATCATTATAATAGATCCCATTTATTGCTATGTATTCTAAATGTTTAGGGATTGTTGATCCTTGTGGCCCCGAAAAAACCGCTTCTCCGTTTAGGGCGTGTGACTTTCAGCCATGTCCGGAGTCCCAGCTGCGCATCCGATCCCGGGCGCGATGAGAAATGCCATGCCAGAAACCCATGGGAAATTCGGGTCATTGCATCGAGATTACGAAAAAAAACAATTACAGTAATATTTGGGGAATTTGGGGCTAAAGCCGTGAAAATTCGGGCAGATTCTGCAGATTCTTTCCCTTGAAAAATATCTTTCAATCAGAACTTTGGTGTGTCATGATGAAAACGCTGATCTCTAGTGGAGGCCGGTGAGGTCGTGGACAACTTCTGCGGCTTGGGGATACAATACCCAACAGTGTTCATTTATCGCATCCATCCCTCAAAATGAATTACTTAATCTTAACTAGTCAATCTCTATCAAGCCAAACCATATTTAGTGGAATCTTAAGTTGGTCTATCTTCATTTTTCCACTTTAATCGAATCATTCTACCGTTATCTATAGCAAAAGAGTTAAAACAAGAGTTACACAGAATTAATTTCTATTTTAATTCTTGATATCATACATGGTTCTACAGACCCCTTGTATCTATTGAACTTAGTTTTAATTCTCTGCATCAGAGTGACAAGACAGCGGTTTGAACTCGAGGTTTTATTCTTCATGTGCAGTGGTGCCATCCTGTGGAATTAACTCCGGATTTAATTCCTTTTTTATCGGGTGTAGTTTTCTCCTGTTTTCATTCTCTTCCATATCTATATCCACTACAAGGTGGTGCCCTACAAGCTGGGACCCCCGTTGTTGTGAATAGCCAAGTTGGTTTATAGCTCCGATTTCACTCGGGTTTTTATGGCTATTAGCATCTATGAGCATCTATTGTAGCATCTATTAGCTGTAGGCCATTCATAAACCATATAGTTATAAGTGTTATAACTATACTTCAGGTGGTGAACATAACTCAAATAGCCATGGTTTATGATACATTTTTTTGCCGTGAATCCATGGGCTTGCATCAGCCATCCCTGGACCCCCAGATGGCACCTTTTTTCACCTCCAAGGTTCGCCTGCTGCGCTGGGGACAGCCAGGCCGACTCGGCCTTGGAGGCCTGGTTGGCTTCAAAAATTCACGGAATTTATCGTTGGGAATTGATATTTTTCCAAGCCAGAAATTGATGTGAATTACCCTCTGGTTATGTCAACAGTTTGCTATTGAAAATGGCCATAGAAATAGTGAGTTTTCCCAGCTATAAAATGGTGATTTTCCATAGTTATGTTAGTTTACCAGAGGGTAATAAAATTGTTGGTGACAATTGTAATGGAGTAGATCCTTGGTAAGTGAATTGGTAAGTGAATTGTGATAATTGTGATATCTCGGGATGCGTTTCTGCGATTCTGAAAAATGAATTATCATGGGTTATTCTGATGTATCATTTCAAATGTTCAAATTCCTAAAATTCACAGTTGCAGGTTTTATTTTTTTCATTATTGCAATGATCATAATTTATCCCAGGTGATGTTCAATATTGCAATTATCATAATGATGGTTTGTTACAATATTGATGGTGATTTTTTCTACCATAATTATCCATGATTATTGGATATTGTGTGCATTTTACGGCAGACATGGTGATGACACCTTCGGAGATACATAAATCGAAGGCAGAAATGCGATGTCGGGTATCACCAGATGTTAAGGATCAACATTAGTGATCGTTAATGGTGATTGATTGATGGTTAATGGTGATTAATGGTGATTAATGGTGATTAATGGTGATTAATGGTGGTTAATGGTGATTAATGGTGATTAATGGTGATTAATGGTGATTGAACATTTCATATTAGAAAGGTCCCATTGCCATGCTTGATTCCCAAGAATTAGTTGAACATTTGCATGCAACAGCTGTAAAGATCCTTTCAACCAACCGAATGATACCACATGACTCATTCCCCAAAACTGTCAAAACTGTTTAAGGGAACCTTTCTGTTTGAATCACCAATACCGTGTTGGCAAAACACAACTTCCGTGTAACTTATAGATCTTCCATAAGCCAATGGTATTGATTTGACAACCAATCCTATGATCCTCATTAGTATTGATTTATTTCCCCATTATCGCTATAGTTAAACAACATTTTTCCAACCATGATCCTTTGATTATTGTATCAAGTATGGCTAGCTCGGGGATAAACCATCATTTCCCCATGAACATACCAGCCATGATAGGGGATTTCATAGCCCATGTCTGATTGCCCATGAAATATCCCATTGCCATAAATCACCATTGATCACTATTATCAACCAGAAGGTATATGCTATATACTAACACTAGTGATGTATATATATAGATCACGTTTATTCGCCATTCATCACCATCAATCACCATTAATTAATATTAATTATCATGAATCACCATTAATCACCATTATAGTCACCACAAAAACACCCAGTTTCCTTCCGGAATCTCCCAAATGCCACCGGCCGGTCTCTCGGCAACGGCACTTTTCGGGCGAGGCCAACTTCGACTTGTTAGCCTCCACAGACGACTGCATTGGGCCATACTTGGCAATGACCTCCGGCAAGTCCAGTTGCTGGGTTTGTACCATGTGTTATTAATACATTCAAACATCAACTAAAGCTTAGTTCAACTTGAATACCGGAGTACAAGCTATGGTTGATACAATGTATCAACTTGAATTATACTAGTAACTTCTAGTATAGTTGATTTTTAAATTGAATATTCATGATATTTTATGTTCAACTTGAATACTTTTTTTTACTGTCGATGAGCTGCACATGTTTTGGGATTTTTTCTGCGCTTCGTTTTTAGGTGGGGCTCTGATTCCGCAAAGAGGGGCATGGGGTGATTACTCATTGATATTCCAATCTTATTGTCATTACCCTCGGGTAATTTAACATAGCCATTGAAAATTGCACATTATAATTTATTTACCTATTAAAGATTGTTATTTTCCATAGCTATGTTAGTTTACCAGTACCAGAGGGTAACTATATAGTTTTAAAAGCTGGTGAACATAGCTCCAATAACTATGTTTCTTGATACTTGGAACGTCTTGTAACTTATAACTATAGTTAATGGAATTATAAACCTTTTTTTTTTCTGGAAAGGCCCCACCTCAAACACAGTTGGGCTCATCATGTGAGATGCCGCGCTTGAGCCCCACTTTTTTTTCGGAGCTGTGTTGATCAGGTGGCTGTCGAAATTTCTGCGCTCCGCACCCAATTCCACATGTTGAGTTGTGTTTCCCGTGTCTTCACTATTCAGACCGTCACATCAGGCAAACCACCCATTCTCTTTTTACCGCAGCACATGTCTGAATTCCTAAAAAAGAAACACAAAACCATTCCCCCAATACATGCCAATTCGCCATTTTGGCTTGTGAAATCTTTGATCTCTAGATTTTGTTCCAAGCATCTCAAATCACCCCTTTTCCAGGCCCAGATCTTTTTTGGCTTTGAAGTGCATGAATGATCCATCATTAGTATAGTCATATCCCTGGTTGGTGGTTTGGAACCATGGAATTTTATGACTTCCCATTCAGTTGGGAATAATCATGCCAACTGACGAACTCATATTTTTCAGAAGGGTAGGCTCACCCACCAACCAGATATCCTCTCCGGATCATTTCCCGTGTAGCCTCAGGCGATGCGTTGCCATCGTCCACCAAGGGCGAGGCGAGACAGGCTGAGAAATCTCGCGCCTTGGACCTTTTTTTAGATGGTAAAATGGTGAAATTATGGTTAGGCTAGGGTAAACATACAAAAAGATGTGGAAGAAAACATGAAAAACCATGGTTTCCGTAGGAAAATGCAAATGGTGTTTTTCTTTACATTTACCTTAGTTTACCCGAGGGTAAATGATGCTTTGATGCTGATTAAATGATATTAAATGGTGGTATATATATGGGTATGGGTTAAAACCTATTATTATCAATTCTAATGGGATGAACATCCATTTACCAGCTATTTTGGGGTTCACTAGGTGCCAGGGTTTTGACCCATCCCCATATATATACATATATATGCATATATATATATATGAAAATAATGGGGATGATGTAACCGACCATCTCCAACCATGCATTTAATGGGACAAATATAGCCAACCACACCTTGAAGGGGGAGATGGGGCTCGTAAATGTTGCATAAAAGTGATTTCACTGGGGATACTAATCGAATATGAAATGCATATCAATGGGCATATCAATATATTTGGATAGATTTTATTGCAATCTCACCACGGTGTCACTAGAAATGCTGGTTAGGATCAGGGCCTCAATCATGGACCATGCCCAGTTTCACCAGAAATGAGTGGCAGAATGGAGGGTCTGCCGGGTCTGCCGCAAGCACGCCCCAAAAAATGCCTAGAATGGTAAAGTCAGATTCTGACCTAGTGGTAGGGTGTGGTAGTAAGATACAAATGGAAGATGCATAAACTTTGCAACTTCACTAGAATCCCATTGATCCATAGTGCAATTTTCTCACATGCTGATGGCCAGCCATGGACACCAGGGATTCGATGGTAGACACCGGGGACCATACTGGGATAGCCTCTTCTCAGTTGGCTTGAACATCCTGAGCTACTTGGTAGCTTATTCGTTGTTAATGAAATATATATGATACATATATATATATATATTATATCCATATTATATAATATTTAGCACATACATACACACATATATATATATTGACCCATCAGCAGAGGTATTTCTAAAGGGCAATTTTTATGGAACTCGCCTTGTGATCATCAGTCCCAGGGCTGGAAGATCCGGTTTTTCCCAGGCCTGCAAAGTCTGCTCCATCAGTTTGCGCAGAAGGCCGTGAAGGGCTGTCCCTGTGCGCCTTGGACGTCTAGTTCTCCAGGAGTTTGTGGTGTGGCGATATGACAAAATCGCTGGGAAAATCCAGGAAGAAAAGAACATGATCGTAAATGGACATGGAATATCTGGGAAAGTCAGATGTAAGTGGACGTAAATGGTGGATTTTGCCGTGTGTGTGAGTACCAGAGGGTATCTAATGTGGTGTTTGGGAAGCGATACTGTCATTTCATGGTGCCAGTGGGTGTTAGAGTTGGCTTAAAGTTGGTATGTATTAACAACCAGGGGATGGCTTATACAGGCCGATTCAGAATTGGGTGACAGCATATTGTACAATTGAGGCAGCCCCCGATGTTTTGCTATGTTTTGCTTCAAGGTGGGTAGTACACACACATGGCTCAATGGGAAAATCATACAGAGTGGATGCCATGGAGGAATTTCAATGACCCAATGATATCCAATGACCAGATTAGTTTCCCTGAGGGTTCCCCAAAAAAACAGGAAACTGATGGATAAATCTCGATTCAGGTTCAGTTGTGGCAGAACATGTGGGAGGGTCAGCCATTGGGACTTCAAGCCTTCAAGCTGCAAGCCACTTGCGAGTGAAATGAGCAAGTGCCCTCTCTCGCAAGCATATGGAAAGTGTCAGATCTGGCAAGGAAAGTGTCACCTCCGGCAAAACTATTCCTCGAGAAATAAGTGACTAGCGCCACAACGCACCCCCGATAGATGAGACATGGAACTATGCTAGATAAGATTGATGTTGGATATATATATATGGATATATGATATATGATATAGGTAGGCTATAACTTATAACTTGGGGCCCCTTCTTGCGCTTCTACAGTACCCGGAGGAATCCAAAGTTGCTATGTTTCCATGCACCTCTTGGGTGCAGAGTTCGCCCAGGTGTACTTCAAAGAAGGCACGTCGGAGCGGTGCCAGTCGCGTTATCGGATGGATCGGCTGCTGGAGACACTGATGCTGGTGAACGGTCAGGAATGGGACTGATGCTGACTGCTGGGAAGTGTTTGCTGCTGGTATTTTGATATATTTTGATAGCATAGTGCGATGTGACATGATGATCATCCATGATGTGATGCAGCAACGTGTTTCGGTGGAATCAAATGGAATGACAAGTGTATCCCAATACTGAAGAAAAAATGACATGTGTATTAAACCATTATGACATGAAACCATTATGACATGTCATTTTCAATGACAACCACTATTTCAATTTATAAGATTCAATTGACATTTCATCATTTAGACGATTCTCCCATTAAAGCGCTTCCATTTAGTTGAGGGATTTCCCAGCCATGTTGACAGTTGGCCGGGACTCCGGGAGGCATAAAAATCATGACTAACATGGACCCTAGCTTTTCGGTTCATTGAAGCTAGGTATAGAATGGTATAGGAATAATATGTTTACCATCTGGTTATTTAACATAGCCATGGAAAATCACCATGCTATTAATAGGTAAACTATCTATAAATGGGCAATTTCCCATGTTAAATAACCAGAGGGTATCTTTTCCAGATCTTTTTACACTTGACAGAACAATTGATTAGTATGAGTCTGAGACTCTGAAATTTCCAAGTTTTTTTCGTCCCAAAAAGATGGAAAACTTGGTTCCTGGAAACTTACTGGTGAGAACTTCATTGAACTACGATCCTGAAAAAAAGTGGCTATAGCTAAATTAGCGAAATATCATGCAGAGTTTCTTACTGCTCTCGGGTAATTTGAAATAGCCGAAAAACCGGGCGTTGATTGTTGATTTACCCTTTGGTTATTTGACAGAGCTATGGAAAATGACTCATTTATAGATTATTTATAGATGATTTATACCATTTTATACCTATCATCTATTATAGATGATTTACCTAATCATTTCTAGATGATTTATCATGATTTATCATGATTTATCATGATCTATAATGATTTATCATGATTTATCATGATTTACCCATTGAACGTGGTGATTTCCCACTTCACAAGGTGCTAGTTTCTCCAGCCGGGTCCCGGGCTGCACCCTTGCTAGGACCCAGGGCAATTGGAGATCAGCTGTCCCGTCATAGCCATTCAGGCGATGGAGAAAGCCGTGGGAAAATAGCGATGAATGTTACCCTTTGGAAATTTCACAAAAATCCTGAACATCCACCATGAATCACCATAAATCCACCATAAATCCACCATAAATCATCATGAATCATGAATCAGCAATTCTGAGTGAACACTATTGGAAACTCATCTTCCAACCTTTCAAGCCCTATCTGGCAGGGTCTATGTTAATTTACTGGAGTGTATGAATCAAACAAGGTCAAATCCCACTTGAATAGTGACAATATTTACTTTTCTCGGCATTTTTCGTGGGTTGCACCTGTCTCTGTCTAAATGTCTTGCCTTCCGACTTAGCAGAGTTCTTCCAGGGGAAAATCCATGGTGTTTGGGTCCAACTTCGGGGGCCTCTGCGCCAGGACATCTACACCATGGCTGAAGATGGGCCGGGCCACTTTCCCCCAGAGGTTGTGGCCGCACTGAAGCCCGAGGAGCTTAGAGACCGAAATCGTCCATAGTAGAAGCTTTCAAGCTGTTGGGGATAGCACCTGAATTTACTATCATATCCCATTAATGGGATATTAAAGGGACATAATGGGATAGCCATTCGCCTTTTTTTCAGTTACATGCTAAATCCCCTGACACATGCTCGGCCCCGTCACAGCATCTCCACCAGGTCAGGTGTTACAAGTTCCACGTTCCGTGCCGCAGGAGAAAGATCAGTTGTTGATATGATCGTCTTCCGGGATGCGACCCAGAAATTCGCACATCTTTGTCGCCTTGGCATTGCCTTGGCGCGGCCTACCTGAGTTGTGACACAGTCAGTGGCCATTTTTTTGGCCTACCATGTATGCACTGAAGAGGAACTGAACCCTTAAGTAGGGCTTCCAAACATCTCTTGGGAAGGTGTTTAAACCCTCAAAACCTGTATGATCTATATGCCGACATCATCCTAAACGATCCTAAACTGCGTTTGGAAGTCTAGAGCTCATGCATTCAGAGGTGGTTATAACTGGCTGGGGTCCATTATATCCTGTATATGGATCCATAAAATTGGATGGGTCTACCAGAAATTTTGATTGTGCTATCCCTGAAAATGGTATGCGGTCTATCTCAAGCCATAGCTAGAGGTTGGGTCAGTGGGCAAATATGTTGGCAAATATGCCAAAGGATCACGGGGGGGGGCGACATGTTTGGGTCACCAACATTCGGAATGGGACGATGATAAGTTTTTTTTTTTGCTGGGATGATCAGATTGACAGTTTCTTTCCATTGACCAATATTGACCACAAAAACACCATGTTTTATTGATGTTTCTTCTTATGGGCTAGCAAAATGTGGGTATCAATGTTGCATTTAATCAAATGCAAGACATTTGATCACTTTTTACCCGCGGCTTTTCCGATCTGCTACAGGCATCTCGAAGGTGCTAAACATGCCAAAAGTGTAGCCACTGAAACTACTTGAATGGTGAGCATCCGGGTTGTCACCACTACGTGCACATTGTACAATATGCATACATGTATAATATGTACATAATATGTATACAGACGCATGATGCATATATGCATGCAGGTTTGCATGCCTGCAAATGGAATTTTTACAAAAATGCTGGTGCTGACCATAAAAACTGCGATTTCGATCATCAAAAAGGTGGATTATTGTTCGATGATGTCCCTGGAGCTCAGCTTTGACCCAAGAATCTAAGGCGTCAAAACTTCCAAACCTCTAAGGACTACGGTAAGTTTCAAACCGTTTGGTGCCAGGATATGACGATTGTCGCGAATCATCACTGCGAAAGTTAAACATACAACATCCTTACCTGACCTTAAAAGAATCACACACACACAAACAACACTTGATTGTAATATTGATATTGATAGTGATATTGATTATGATGATGATCATGATGATGATCATGATGATCATGATGATCATGATGATCATGATGATCATGATGATCATGATGATCATGATGATCATGATGATCATGATGATCATGATGATCATGAACATGATCATGAACATGCTTGTGATGGCGACACCAATAAGAACAGTCTTTTTACCGCCCTCATCGGCATCCATATTTTCACTGATGAATTATCACCAGCACCAATGCTGGGTTTGTGTTTGGGAACATTTTACATCTTTAGTCTATTAAGTCTATTATATATATATGTGTAAATCAACAAACCCTAGCTTTGGGGTTGAACATGGATCTAGAATAATCTCATTGAACAATGGTTGCGTTGATCATGAAATCATCCCCGTCCAATCCGAGGCATCGCTCAGGAGTCGAAGCAAAGCTGTGCCTGGGCAGCTGATGCCACCATGAAATGGATCTTGGGAGTTTTGGATCCGGTGAAATGCAGATTCTGCCATTGGCATCCATATCTATCCATATATCTGCCATATATCTGCCATATCTGCCATCATTTCGGAGACTTTTTCCATGATTTTCCATCATTTTCCTAGAAATGGGCATCCCATTCTTCAATATTCACCCATTGGTCCAATTGGTCCAAGTCCCCCACAGGGTGGCCACCGTGGCCACCCTCCAATGAGGTGATGAGTTTCTCGAATGCATGAGGATTCTGTCCATTTATGCGGAGTCCAAGGCGAAAGCCCCTGCATCCCAGCGCTCGAAGGGGGTGTAGATGGGGAGTCGTGAGTTCTGAGATCTTTCCTGATTTGGGATACCGTGCTTGGGAAGATTTTAGGACTTGTGGACTGAGGTTGATTCAACAAAAATAACAAGAAAAGCAATCGATTGTGTGGCATATTCCATGCTTTTAATGTCGAGGTATCCAAGGTTGGACGGTTAGCCCCCACCTCCGTCGAACGCGGCTTGCCACGGTGATGTCGTCCTCTGCCGATGGACGCTGCCAGCGGCGCCCGGCAGAGGATGACTCTGCCGAGACCTGCCGTGTTCTCAGCTCGAGGGAAGCTAAACGGCTTCACCTTGGGTTGCCAACACGGTGGGTTGGAACAACGACTCGCTTCGCGAGCAGCAAAAAGTTACGGGATGCCTTGGATTGGGAACGTTTTCAGGTTGCTATTGTCGATGGGTCTGGGCCGGAAGGGGATGCTGAGAATAAACCCCTGATGAATCAAGAATCCTTAAGACGGATGGTTTTTCTTAATGGTGAAGCAGAGAGAAGCAGAGTTTTTTGTACGAAGTGGCAGGGTGGTGCCCATGCATGCTGCTGCTTGCTTCGGTATTTCGCAGGCGTCGGAAGAACTCCATAACTATGTAGTGAGACTTAGTACCCAGACTCTGGTAAGCTAACATAGCTATGGAAAATCACAATTTTTAATGGGTAAATTAACATATAGATGACAATTTTCAATAGCAAACTGTTAGTTTACCAGAGGGTAACGTATGACCGGATCCGACCAGATACAGACCTCCACCGGGCACCAGAGTTTTCATGGGAATCCCATCAATCCCATCCCAAGAATTGGAGGGAAAAACATGGAGAAACCTCAACAAACATATGGGTTTGTCTGAAAATAGGGATATATTCCCAATGAAATAGCCATTTTTCATAGGGATAATGATCATTAACCATTGGGTTTAGGGGTACACTATTTTCAGACACACCCATATGATCTCTCCGCCTTCGAATTTCGTTGCCGCCAGGACCGAATCCGCACGCGATCACAAGGACCTTTGCCCAGCTGGGGAGCTGCAACTCGACAGGATTCGTGTGGCCTTTTGATGCCTTTGGCTTACCTAAATTATGGCCATAAAAAAACGAAGATCTTAGAAGACTTATGATATATGGATATATATGGTCAATTTTGATCCAGAACTGTTGGTCATGCCTGTAAAAACTTTCAGAGACTAATAACTTTGATCAGTATTTTAAGAAGTCATCTTCTGGTAAAAGCCCTCTATAAGTCTCGATATTGCTATATATTTTGTTACCATTTCTCGCAAAAAAATGGGCCACATCCACGCAATGATCATTTGGACCGATGAAGTCCCTGAAGTGCTGACGTGCTGACGACTCGACGATGGAAAATCCTCGACATTTTGGGGCTGATGTGACCTGACATTCAGATACCCTCTGGTAAACTAACATAGCTATTGAAAATGGCCATTTATAGTGGATTTACCCATTAAAAATGGTGATTTTCCATAGTTATATGTTAGTTTACCAGAGGGTACATGTTCGCGGATAACGCTAAAGACAAGGGCAATATATTTGTATTTACATATACTTATTATTAATCTTATTATCAGGATGTATTTTATTACAATATCTATTGCTTAATGGTAGTAACTCAATAGGATCCACCATGCCCCGAATTACCATTTTGTTAAAACGTGGGATTTCAATGTTTACCATCAACTGGGTGGTTTATTCTTTAAAAACTATTTTTGGCCAACAAAAAAAGCGAAGTTCGAACCTCTTAACCGACCTTTTCGCTGCGGGCCCCCGGGGCCCCGCGGCTAAGGCTTCCTTTGTTGGGAGCTCAGCGTGCGAAGCACTGGAGAAGTTGCCCAGATGTTTTACAAAGAATTGGAAGTCAGGATGACTGTATACGTATATATTATCTATTACATTGTGTATCATTGTGTCATTCTTAACTACTAAGCTATGTAACATATAATATTTATATATATAGAATTATATAGATAGATTATAGCATATAGAATGTACACATATACTATAATATAACGCATCATCCACTACACCATAAATAGTCAACGATACTTACCTTCTGGTTATTTGTTACATAGCCATGGCCATGGAAGCCATGGTCGAAATAGATGATTTTCATTGATTTCCCCAGCGTTTGCTAAAGCTCCATTTATGCTTGGGATTTTCCATGGCGAACTGTTAGTCATAACCAGATAGCTGAGGCTGCACCTCCGACCTCTCTGCCTCTACGCGGCAGCAGGGGGCACCCAGGGACCATCAGGGACCATCAGGGACCATCAGGGACCTGGAGATGGTCAGGGTGCCATGGTGCCATGGTCAACAGGCCATTTTGCCACCGGTCACCCGGTAAGCATTTTAAGCCAGCCATTGAATGGGGACAATTTTTATAGGATATCATGAGAATATCATGGGAGTACCATGAGATAAACCTGGGCCAAATTGCCCATGTTGATGGTATCCATGATTCCCATGGGATGGACGTCAGTCCATTCGAAGCCAAAACTCAGCGTAACATATTTTTTGATATGCTGCTACATCATAAAAATCTCTCCATGATTCATGATTCTGCGAACTTTTTCATCATCATCATCATCATCATCATCATCATGCACATACATACTCATCACACACACATATATATAATTATATATTTATTCATAACCTTCACGAGTTTAAGCAATTTTCAGGTGATGTTTCCTCTGAACGTAACCGCGCCGTCTCAGATCGTGTGCGCCAGGTCTGAGGAAACAACTGAGGCGACCTGCCCCGACGTGGGCCCGGGGCAAGTCCTCCCTGGATCTTCAGAAAAATGGTGTTGAAAAATGGGGATATTATGGGAAAGACCATTTTCAACCCATTATTATGGGACATAACATGGGATATTATGGGAAAGTTATGGGACACTAATGTCAACCCCCCCATTTTTTAACAGCCTAATTATTTATTAATCCAGGGGTGAGATTACAAAACTGTTAAGGAAAATGTGGATATTATGAGAATCTAGAATGGATAGAATTGATACTCATCTGGACCTGGATATTTCATATTAATGGGGGTCACCCATGTTTCATTCGAGGTACCTCCCCAGCGATTTGAGACTGAAACCAGTGCCAGGGTACCAGGTGGTACCAGGATGTACCGGGCTGTCCTGAACCGCCAGGCCAAAGGGAAGAGGCAAAAAAGGTGCCGCCGGGTCTCCCAGATCTCCCAGTGGATGATTTGACGCCTTTCCGCATCTGGGGAATGGAAAGTGGGGAATCTGTTCTGATACCCGGCCTGGTTATGTCAACAGTTTGCGAACTGGAACATGGCCATAGAAATAGTGAGTTTTCCCATGAAAAATGGTGATTTTCCATAGCTATGTTAGTTTATCAGAGGGTATTTGGGGGGGGGTTCCTGGATCGCAAATCTCAGGGATGCCACATGGGAAACCGTTTGAATCACCATGGTTTTTGGATGGGTTTACCATCTCGCCAAAGGGGGCCTCTAAGGCTGAAGAAGAGGAGCCCACGCAGGCGTGGAAATTGGGGAGTTCAGAGAAAAAATAGGGGTACCCTCTTGTAATTTAACATAGATAGCCTCTGGTCATTTAACATAGCCATGGAAAATGACCCATTTATAGATGGTTTACCTATTACAAATGGTGATTTTCCATGGCAAACTGTTAAATGACAACATAGATAACATAGCTATGGAAGCCATGGCCCATTGATAGATGATTCTCCCAAGGATCGCTTGGTGGCTTCAATCCCTATTTGGGGAGGATCCCAACTGACATCAGCTGAAAAGGGATTGGACCAGCTGAAAAAGATCATGACTTTAAGAAATCCTATGAATGTGTAGATGAGTATTTTTTGTTGATGTGTGGGTACATAAATGTTGACTCTCTTGAAGATAGTGGTGGTGAATTCCAATGATAGAATATAAATGGATATAAATGGCATGACGTGAAATCATGCGAAATCGCAGGTTTCAGAAGCCCTACATGTAGGTCCAAAGAAATGGCTGGAACTGGGGAAACAGAATTTTGTTTTAGGGATTCCACTCGTCGTCACTAGTCATGTGTTCGTCTCCGGGTTCTATCCCCATGTCCTGGAAAAATCCTCACACTTTGGCATGATTTTGTGGCAAAAAAAACATCTATTTTTGAAAAAACATGTCAATCATGTGATGAAATCATGGAAAATCATGGAAGATCCGGTTGAATTAGTGTGACATTGCGAAATCTTCGAAATCTTCGGAACTCTGTCAGGAACTGCTTCAAGCAGCGGAGTGGCTCCGAACAGCCTGGGGGACCTGGGTACAGAAGATTGGCCAAAGGTGCATATTTGTGATTCATGCTGTAAGATCTTGTAATTGTGCATTTCTGTGGATGCGCATTGTTTGTGGCGCCAACATGTTCGTGAACCATTCACTATCATCCAACTATGGGTGATGTGAAATACACACAAACATATACAGTATTATACAATAGCATAGCATAGCATCAATTATGCATGTTACAAACATTTGAATGCATCTATATTATAGTTATCCATTTCTGTTGGGTTGTTGAACCAGAGATGGAGGCATCTCAAATGCCTTAAGGTGCAGCTCTGAAATTGCAAGCAAACATCCAATCTGGATCTTTGGGATTTTGGAGCGTTTCGAGTTTCGTTTGAGTTTACAGATTACCAAAGTTGATTTTCCAAAGCATGGATGGTGACATCGTCACGTTCGAGGACAAACAGACACCAGCTTGAAATGTTTTAATGATGGGGTTTCTCAGGTGCTGGTGGTGAATCTAAATCAATTGAACTTATTGTTCTTGGTGTTACCTTCTTTTTTTTTGATCTGGGGGGGGGGCAGGGCGGCACAACAAATGCAAAGAGTGAGGACCCGGACCCCAAACATCTGTCGGTCCAAACAGCTTCGCTGAAACCAACATTTTGATTTCAGAACTCCAAACGGACCCCATTTTTTGGGGGCTTGCAAATTCCGTTCCCATCAATCCGTCTCATGTGTTTTTTTTTTTGACGGAAACATATAACAACAACCAACTTTGACATTTCTTGCAGCGCGTGGCTCAATGCAGATTTTGGTCCTGAGGCAGATGCTCTGGTGATTGGTTCGGGCGCCGGACTAAGTGCTCGACTCAGCTTGAGGAAATGTTCTTGATTTTTGGAACCGGAGACGTGCGAAGAAAACTGTAACTAGGCAGGTAAACAAATTGGAATTTACCACATTGGACATCTACCCACATTAGCCAGTCAATAAATGCGATTGTACCCACAACAATGTGGAATCTACTCACAAACATGAACTGTGGGCGACACGAGCACGTTCATGTTTAGGGTTATCCTTAAATTTGAACCATCAAAAAACTCCTATCGTTTGTCAGCATGTAGTACAATTTTGAGGCATCCTAGTTTAAAAGACAAACCAAACATATAATTATACATAGTTTCCCCAATCAATTTATGCAAAATATGTGGAAACATGTTTTTTTACCATGTTTTGGCATGGGTGGACAATTGGGACACAACTGCAAACATTGGTCGTTTTGGGAGAAACATTGTCAACATTCATTAAATATATCAAATTTGCGGTGAAACACATTGAATACTCCAATACATATGTAAATGTAATCATATACAGATACCCCAATATATCACCAATACTCCAATATATATATTTTTATTCGCAGATGTATCACCTTTTTTTTCCAAAGATACATGGCATTTCAAGAGTCCTTGAGGCCAAACATCCCAATCTGCCGCCCAAACACAGTGGTTCACCATGAATTGATGAGCGGGATTTGGATGGAAAATGGGGAGGTTTATCACTGTGTTTTTTTCCTAGAAATATATTTTTTTAAGAATCTAAATTGGAGATCCCCAAAACCATTGGTTATGGTCTAATGACTTGGATGATTTGGGGCTACGGGTACCATCATTTCAAGAAACCTCCATATATTTCCCATTAATCACCATCCGATGATCAATCACCATTCATCCTTATTGAACCATCGTCAATATGAACCATTGATATGATGTCCATTGATGATGAAAACATATTACTCATTGTTTCATATCCCATCATATCCCATCATATCCCATGAATGATAGTGATTTAATTGTATCTCATTGCCATTGATATTACCATTCATGATTTCCATATATTATTTCCATTTCCATAATTAATTATGATTATATAATAATCCATTAGCCATATGTAATCCATTAACAATCCATTTCCATATGATTTCCATATGATTTCCTCTATCATAGAATTGGATTATGGGAAAAATTACAGGAAAATCCTATATATTTGATGGTAAAAACCATGGTTTCCGGTTAAGATTTTCCCAAACAAACCAATCCAGTGAAATTGAAATTGTAATGGCATTCCAAGTATGGTATTAGTCACTATTATAACCATTAATTAACGATTATTGGACCACTATAATGCCGATATTGGAAACGCCAGGTGCCTATGGGAACCTTCCAACCCTCACGGGTCCCGACGCCTGGGAGGTGACACCGTAAAAAATGGCCGTAACCGTGGATCATCCGAGGATCCAATGCTTTAGTTCATCTCATTGGTTCATCCATATGCTTATGGTTTAATGGGATTTTATAGTGATTCAATGGGATATTAATGGGATATACCCTCTGGTAATTTGTTACAGTTCGCTATTGAAGCCATGGCCCAGTCGGAATAGTTGATTTAACTTGATTTTAAACGGTGGATGTTCCAGTTCGTTATGTTAGTGATGAACCATAGAAATAGATAAACATAGTTGATTTATCCGATTCAACTTGATTCAACATGTTTATTTTCCATCGTTATGTTAGTGATTGGGTGATATAATGATGATTATTATAACTAAGGAGAGTAGACCTAATGGGCGGAAAAAAATGATATCAGGTGATTTCCAATGATATGAGTTAGAACTAATTGGGAATATCATTGGTATTATTATGTTATGAGATGATTGGATGATATAATCACAAAAGGGAATATCGTTGGGAATATCATTGGGATATCGGATATAATTTATCAAAAATCATCAGATGATATGTTTGAGATTTGAGTGTCTGAAAGCGGTTGGTAAGTAACATCAAATGGCAATCACTTTGGATGAACATGATGACTAACCATCAAACGGCACACCAAAATGGATTTGACCGGGAAAAAATGCATCATTAAAAGATTTACCCTCTGGTGAACTAACATAGCAATGGAAAATGGCTATTTATAGTGGATTTTCCCATAAAAAATGGTGATTTTCCATTGCTATGTTAGTTCACCAGAGGGTAAACCAACGGACAAAAAAAAAACTGATTGAACTGGCAGGGATGTGATCAGGGAAAACAGTACGCTAACCAGCAACAAAAAGGCTTGAAAAAGCAGCAACAGATTGGATTTTAAGATTATTTAAGCTGAATAAACATAAATTCATTGGGTAAATTAGTAGTTTCAATGGCTTTACCCAACGAACATGCGGATCCAACTGTTTTTTTCCATGGCTTGGCCATGGCACGCGTTTTGGGATGCAAGTTGCAACTGGCAGGTCATTGGATTCGTGTCATTGGGATGAAACAAACCGGAAACCGAAAAGTGAGTCACCATAAATCGCAAAAATAAATCGCCCTGCTATGCTTTCTATTCTTGCTACTTAAAACGTATGTTTTTGGTGCTTTTCATCACGGCATTATATGGGTACACCACTGACACTGTAACCTATAGGTGTAGCCCATAAAATCCCAGTGATTTCTCGTCATTTTGTCCCTTTGAATGGCGCCAGACCTATGCCTCGAAGCCTTTGGAAGAGGTTCTCTGCAATGAATGCTTCGTAGAGGTGTCGATGGTGGGTGGATCAACAAAGATACCCTCTGGTAATTTAACATAGCTACTGAAAATGGTGATGTATAGTGGATTTACCCATTGAAAATTGTGATTTGCCATAGTTATGTTAGTTTACCAGAGGGTATGGAGGTTTACGCAACAAGTTACTGCGTGTAACGTTGTGTAACATAGAGAAAAGCCATAAATTATGGATATTTTTCAGCAAGAATAATCACTAGAAGCACTGGTTGCTGAAACCTATAGTTGAAGGGTAGATGCGGTTGCAGGAGAACGGATGATTTGCCTCTGTACACATTTGAAAAGGTTCCCAAAATATCTCGGGTGTTGGGAGCAACGTTGCGATCGGGAGTGAGGTGAGCTTTTTCTGGGACCTAGGACCTCCGCACCTCAGTAGATGATGGGTAGGTTTGGGCACGCAAAAACCCAAGCACCATTTCCCCAGATATTCTGGTTGGTGCTTTGAATTGTCCTTTTGTATAGTCATGGATCTCTATCGTGTGATGTTCAATGAGCGGTTGGGATGTTTTTGAAGCGGGAAACCCCAAATCGACTAAAATTGAACGGACATATTTGTTTGGCCATCCACAATCTTAGTGTAATAGCACATCTTAGTAGTGTAAAATAGTACTGTAAGCACTAGCATGATTCCTGCAGAACTACGTAGTCTTGGGCGAAACAGATGTATAAAATGCCATATATGGATTTACCACAAAAACTGACTAAGCGCAGCACTCAATGAGCCCCAAAAAAGCGACTACAGACTATCAAACGAATTTCTATACCAAAAATCCTAAGATTCAAACTTGATGGGGAGAGCAGTATATGGGTCAGTCTGGAAATAGGGTACCCGTAAATTTACTGGTTAATAATCATTATCCCCTATTGAAATTTTGTAGTTTGTGGCATACCACCATCTTCGGACACGAAAAAACAAATGTAGCCATAGAGTGACAGCCCAGATGTACCTTCCTAAGAAGGTAGGGTTGGATCCATAGGGATAGTATGATACGGGGGCGCATAGTATCTTTGTACATCATGGTGACCTCACTGTGACCGAAGCCTGGAATCATGGGAATTGGATTCGGGGAATCTTCCCCACAAAATGGCCCAACATTTCAGGTCAGCGAATATTATTATTTTTATTATCTCTTCAAAGCCATCAATAGTCAATAGTCAATAAATGTCAAAACATGTCAATAACCATCCACCCATTAATATCCATCACTAACCATTAATTCCCCATTATTTACCCAGTGCCAGATAATATGGCTTATTTTCAGCGTATGGGACAGGATCCACGACTGGCTTGGGGCCTCTGGGTCTCCTTATTGAGGAGCCCGGCGGACTGGGCCCAATGGGGAACTCTACGAGTTGTTGTAAAAGACATTGGAAAAAACACGGGGAATTCAGTAGAAAACTATAGAAAACTCTAATCTTGGAACATTAAAGAAGCTTGGCATGTTGATGATTTCAGATGATTTCAGCCGTAATTTGCTGGATATTTTATGGGGATATCAAGTGGTTCTTGGTTTTAGCTGTAGTTTACATGAAAATGGGATCATCCCATCCCCAGTTTTCAGGGGCTAAACCACCAGTGGACTCCGGTGGGAGATGGTTAAGCTGCCAAAAAACATGGGGAGCTCCAGGGGGTGGGTTGAGATTACGCATGCAGTAGATCAAAAATGGAGGTGTACTGGATCAATCACTGAGATTTGGGATTTTTTATAGATTTTTTCGCATCAAGGGTTGGGAATCTAACCCATCTAACCAATCTAGAATTGAGAATCAACACGGAAACTCATGGAAACTCTTGGAAAATTCCCCACCCAAGTTTTTTTTGGGTGATTGTTTTCTTGAGTGACAAGATGCGCATATTCCAGCAACTCTTAGGTTGATGCCCGCAACTTCGCACATGGATTCTAGTCATGTAGCATGGCTTGAACTACTATTCCTGGCCAGAACATGAATGGGGAATGGGTGTCTTGAGAATCAGCCATAGGCTTTACAGACAATGATTATACGGTTAAAGGTTGGTGGTGAAACAAGTCTTTGTTTCAAGCATACAGATGGGTTGATGATCCCCAATGACAAGCCATGTTGTTTGGATTGGGTTGCAACCAGCAAGAGCTTTGTCTCACAATGTTTTTGTTTCTTCTTGTATATCCGAATGAAATGCGATTTCAGTGGGCAAAATGATCATATTTTGTGGAAGTCGGGAACCCTAGTCGGAGACAAACTCATATATATATATATATACTATACAACCCACATTTAGCCACTAGAACGGCCATACTGACAGTGCATGAAGATGCAAGATGATGAAGTGCAAGGAACCTCTGTGGCCGTTTCCTGTCAGCTGATCTTCCTCCTTTGGGGACGTTATCAGATATTTACAGATGGAAAAAACCTCTAAATCAGCCATCTGTCATCCATTTGAATGGGATTTTCCATTGCAATGCGCATCCATTTTCTTGGTACCTTGCCGCCACAAAAAAACTGTCGCCATGTGTTCCCTGGAAGCCATGGATGTATTGCAACAGCAGCACCTCATGGTGATGAGAGCCCTGGAGATGCTCGCCGTCTTTTTGTGAACAGCAAGGGACATGGGACATGAACCAGCTATCATTTTGTTGTGATTTTAGGCAAATAGATGATAATAGATGCAGGGCTTTTTTAGATGTAGCAACATGGCATCCGAGTCTTTGAAAAAACAAACAAAAACTATGGGAATGAATCATTTTTATACAAAAGGTTATGATTTGCGGGTAAGTTCGCATATATTTGGGCAGATGAATTTCCATATCCAAGTCTAAAGTCTAAACGTGTCCGCCAATCTGAGTGGCTAAAATCCCTAATTAGTTTGGATGACTTAAACGTATCGTCCCGTCGTGGTATTCCTGAAGTGGATTTCTGAGGGTGAATCACCATAGTTTCACCATGAATTTCACGGGAAAAAATCACGAAAAATCCATGGTGATGTGTTCCATGTGGGCTTTTCGATCCAATGATCCAATCCAATCCAATCCAATCTTCGACAGGCAGCAGCCACTGTTTCTGACCTTAAGCAGATCTCCGTTTTTTTGGTCGTCAAGTCGTTGTGATTTTTTCTGGTGACTGACACATAAAAAAACATCCACGAAAAAAACCTATGGAGTTCACCTTAAAATGTTGCCGCCTGGTTTTTTCCGGAAAAATGTTGCCGCAACAGACCTCCCCTTGTTGCGAACGGAGAATTCCCCGCTGGAAATCACCAGGCCATTGAAAGCCCCATAGGGTCCCCACTATACCACCACTGTTCCTGCTGGCACTAGGTACCCGGTACCGTGTCGGCATGGAAAATTCGCAAAAACCCAAACTATTTAAGTGGAGGTTTCACTGGGAGTTTATGATGGTTTCAGCCATGGAACTAAATCGTGGACTTTCCAGCCATGTTTGATTAGCAGAGGGTATATCCCAAGAAAAACCGCCACTCATAACAGTTATAACAATTATTGTTGACCATTCTCCATTCATGGTTGATTTCTGAAAAAAACTTCATTTTTTAGTCACCAAGTTGCCAAGTAACTGAGAGTAGATTTCTTGGTTGCCAACCAGAACCCTTGGTTGGTTGATGAGTTTGGGGATTGTCCATCCAGTATATCGGGGGATTAAGATTTTCCATTCTTATTCATTAATATGATGATGACTGATGAATATTGATGAATATTGATTATTGATGATTAGTGGTTAATTGATGAAATATTGGTTATATAATAGTGATATACTGGAGATTTTCCATTCTATTGGGGATTTCCAGTTTATCTTAACCAGGAAACCCAGTAGCACTGAGGAAAGTTCAAGAGAACCTGGAGAAGTTGTCCAGGTCGCAGGAGTCGCCACTGGAGTCACCACTTGGTCGAACAGCGCAGGCGCTGGAGTCACCGCTGGAGTGGCTTCACTGGCGTTTTCAGTGGGAAATCCCATGGCAAATGCAGCTGTTTTTACCCTCTGGTAAATTAACATAGACCCTGGCAGATAGGGGTTGGAAGACTAGTTTCCATTATAAATTGGTGATTTTCAGGGTCTATGTTTATTTACCAGAGGGTAATCAGACACTTTATGAAATCCACTTTTCTCTAATCTTTTCTCACTATGGGCCGAACTCCAAGTTTTTTCAACTCAATGGGCCGAACTCGACTGAAAGAATAGTGATCCGACTCACTGAATCGAGATACAGGGGGTATGGCAGATGTCGCCGTCATGATTATGATGATATACTATGATTTTCAGAGGGATGATATTGATGAACATTGATGAATACTGATGAATATTGATGAACATTGATGAACATTGATGAACATTGATGAACATTGATGAATTTTGATGAACATTGATGAACATTGATGAACATTGATGAATATTGATGAATATTGATGAACATTGATGAACATTGATGAACATTGATGAATATTGATGAATATTGATTAATTTTGATGAAAATTGATGAACATTGATGAACATTGATGAACATTGATGAATATTGTTGAATATTGATGAATATTGATGAACATTGATGAACATTGATGAACATTGATGAATATTGATGAATATTGATGAATATTGATGAATATTGATGAATATTGATGAATATTGATGAATATTGATGAATATTGATGAATATTGATGAATATTGATGAATA
>Ga0126342_10002720_pt1 | contig 28111 bp, 25 predicted proteins | sample Cyp1metagenome_FD_92528 | JGI IMG/M metagenome (GOLD analysis project Ga0126342, IMG submission 92528) | Coral microbial communities from Lord Howe Island, Old Settlement Bay, Australia - Cyphastrea 1 metagenome | ecosystem: Host-associated > Invertebrates > Cnidaria > Coral ... | reverse complement strand
TGTGCGCTTCTTCGAGTGGTGGTGGTGGCTGAGACTATTTCCTTTTCAACAACTGCGTGAGGCAAGTGAGTTGGGATTGGAGGGGTCAATAGCCCAATACGATCCGCTGTGCTCCCGCTACATATACCCCATTTCTGGACAAATCCATTAAAGATCCTGGGAACGACCGAATTTATGTGATATTCAGTATCAATTGTCCAATTTTCGGTGTACCCAAGTTTTGACGCATCAATATGTAGCAGGAGCCAACTAAAAAAAATGTTGTCCTAGCCATCAAATCACGATATGACGATATGGTCATGCATGGGTTCATATTTGAATCAAGGAAGTTACTTTTTGGGGCTGTTGGAGGTTGTGGGGGGCCACAATATCCACTGAAGTGCGCGAGGATGATGTGCCACTTTGATGGTTCAATTGAGTCGCTTGTACAGTTGAACACAATGCGGCTTTTTCATGCTCTGTCTATAGTGTGAAAACATGTTGATACCTGCATTTGGGAATTGCTCTCCAAACTCAGAATGTTCCACACACAGGAGTTTCATGGTGCTGAAATAGGCTGAATTGGTATCTCCCAAGTCTTCGAGGTCAGCAGGACCAATCAATCATGCCCCAGAAACCCTGGGTTAGTGGTAGATCTCTTCATATTTGGATCCTACTCTTAGGTAGTTTTTTAATCATTTGGTGATCAGACTTACCCTCTGGCAATCAAACATGACAATGAAGAATCCTCCATAGTTCGATGGTTTTTTTGACAGGGGATCTTCCGCACGAAAGAAGGAGATTGAACCTTTTAATTATCACATTTGTACATCAGGCTAGGGTGACCAAAAGGTGAAAAAAAGGCAAGGCCAAAGGGAACAAAACGTGCCCGATCCCCATTGCCATGATTGATTGCCGAAGGGCAATTCCATTGATCACCCTATTATTCGTTATCAACCACCACTAACCAGTAATATACTATTTATAATCATCATTATTCACCATTCTTCACCATGAAAACCATCCTTTTCCCCTAACCAGCCATACCATTCTTATACCATTCTTATACCATTCTTTCTCTCCATAGCTATACCATGTTATATATATATACCATTATCAACCACTATCAAGCATTTACAGCATAATTAAACAATTCACCATTACTGTTACTGAAGGGCCCAGGCTCCCCGGCTGAGCCGAGGCAGCGCTCATGGCCTGGCCATGCTGATCATTGGAGCAATCTATATACCAAAATAGTACGAGAGTATCTATATATATATATGTGTGTGTATATGTATATATATATGTATACAGCCATAAATCTATGGCTTTTTGGAATATCCATGATCTATCTATATCAGAATTCCGGCTCACTCCTTTTGTCCTTCCGACGGATTCGCGTAGTTTGAAACGCCTATCTCCGGGCTCAATATCTACAGATGATCCAAATATTGATCTATATATAGATTCCCATCAATGTGAATATCTGTAGTTTTTTGGAATATCTCAGGTGGATGATTATCTATATATATATACATATATATACGCAGGATTTTGGATTATCGATAAATTCCCATCAATGGACCCCACGCTGGTCAAAAATCTATGGCTTTTTATTGTCGGACATTCGTCTCATGGTGTACGCCAGAGTGTGAGACCGGACCACCCGCAGACATGATTCTGTAAGCAAGCAGTTTTTCCTAGTGACTATGATGTCGTCTAATGTTTTGTTGGCAACTTTATGATGTGTAAATCATTGTTCATTGTTGATACCCTCTGGTAATTTGTTACATAGCTATTGAAAATGGCCATTTATAGTGGATTTTCCCATTAAAAAATGGTGGATCTTTCCATAGTTATGTAAACGTTTACCAGAGGCTATCTGTCGATATTGACATTGTTGATGGTCATGGTGGTGATGGTGCAAACCTCGGATCTATTGGGCAGGTGTTTTTTAAACTCCAGCCAAAAATAGGGATCTTTGCATTGGGGTTCCAGACAATCACAAAGCCAAAGTCTGGAGTCCATGATATCCAATCGATCATTGCACCGTATTCGAGCCATACAGTTCTGACTCTTACAATCAATATGTTCGGGGTGGGATTTTGGGGACTCAAACACTTTGAGAAACCAACCAATATGTGTTTCTGAAGCAAACCAAGGTTGGTTTTTCAAACTGTAAGATTCAGCATGGTTGATGCTAGGCTTTCATGGGTTTACTACATTGCACCAAGTATTCCTGCTGAAATTTGCCAAGTTTGGGAGGTTTCAAGGCCTTCCATGTGTTTGTTCACATTTGAACGCTTTCTTATGATTTCTTGTGCATTTCCTCTATGAACATCACTTTGGGGGGGCAATCAATTCACCACGATTCCATCATTTCAAGTGATGCTTCACGTCTCCGTCAAATCGTGGTCAATCATGATTGCGTCACCAATTTTCTGGGGAAATCCTGCGTTCAACATGTTCAACAGTTCACCCACCAATTTTCAAAGAAATGTCCCACCCATTTCCAGTGCCGCTGCACCACACCGAAACGCTGCCTCTGTGACAATTCACACGCGGGATCGCGGGGAGCCGTGGGCGCGCTCGGCGCCTGGGGCAGACGGTAGTTCAATGGGAGATCTCCAGGATCCTAAAATGGAGGTACTGTACCATATAAGGCCATATTTTGTGGGGATATTCTCTTACATAGGCCTTACATAGGCCTTACATAGGCCTTATATATGGTAGGTACCTCCAATTTAGGATCCTGAAATGGCCATTGATTAGGTGAAATATGGTGGAAAAAAATCCAGAAATGATGGATATGACAAATCTTGAGAATCTGTAGTATCTTCCCCACAGTAACATAAACAGCCTCGTGATATCCTGGTAGAATGTAGTGACTACAATATGTGAATCTATTCATTTTGAACTGGGGAGTGACGAATCAAAATGTGAAGTACTTGGGAACCCGAGTTTCATGCATATGTAACCACCAAACCTGAGGGAGGCAATCCACCCATCTCATGGGTTTTTCCCATCATGTACTCATTCTCGGTCATGGTGATGTTGGAGGTAGCAATTCTTAGATATCCAGCAAAAAAAATGATCCTTCGCTCTGTACTATACCTTCCCATCAAAATTGCTGGAAGATCCCCCTTTTTGTTGGATGATTATCATATCCCCATTGGATCACCAGCAAAAACCCTATTGAATCGCATGAAAAATCCCATTAAATCCCATTAAAATCCCATTAAAATCCCATTAAATCGCATGAAATTCCCATCAAATCCATATTATTCCATATTATCTATGGTTGAATCCCCATTTCTTCACGGAAGGAGATCCTGACCCCGCAGTGCCTGCTCCATCTGTCGGGCACGGCGCCGGTTCCATTGCCTGGTCCAGAATGGGATGTTGGGATGTGAATCAGCGGTTATATCAATGTACTCTATATATAATATCAGATCATGTGCAGATACAGAAATATATAGAATATCATTGGATATGTGATGTATATATATATACATATGTATGTATATACTGTATATCTACATATATCGATAATTGCGAAAGATTACAGACCAGTTCGGACTAACCAAACCCATCCCCGTCTGAAGAGCACCCCCCCCCCTGCCGCCTGCGAGATGCCCTTCCCAAGACCACCACCACAGGTATTGCGGCCAGGCAGAGAAGACCAATGACCTCAAATCAGCATTGAACTGCTGGTGTCATGTGGTTCCAAGACTGGAAAATTGTCTTTAATATGTCTATAATATATATATATGTACATATAGCATGAAGATGGAAAACCCATGGTTTCCCAACAAACATGATCTGCATTTCTGATAGATTTTCCATGTCTATATCAATTTTCTGTAGGGTATGTATTCAAAACTGCAAAGATTATCGTTCAATATTGGAGGAGAGTGTCTTACCTGTTGGTCGGGCACAGGCACAAAAAAAGATTGAGAGATCGACCTAAAACAACAGGGGTTTATATCCTCATGGAAATGAATGAAGAAGTTCAAAACCCCTTTTCTCCCTCCAAAAAACTCTCCATCCTCGATCACCCACTTGCAAATATCTCACCTAAACCTTATCTGCTCATAGCGAAAATACAATCCATGAACCACCCAGGATAAAGAACCAGTAAAACGGGTAAAGTCCATGGAAGCGTCCAAAATCGGAGGAGAGGACACAAAACAGGATCACTACAAATTGGTATTTAGTGTTAGTGATTCTAACAATTTTGGAAGCGTGCACGCATAAGGGGTATCAACAAAAAAACGACCAAAATGCAAAATCATCTAGGAAGACAACAACTCTAGAAGCAGTCGATTGTAGATTGTAGGAGCTGGAAACCGCTTGGATTTTTTTGTTCCAGTCACCATCGGAAAATGGCCACCCGATTACGTGGCCCCAGCAAACAATATATATGGAAAACCGTGCAGTCGAGGATTCTGATCTTCCACCGTGGAAAGAGTTTATATAACAAGATTTAACATAATAGCAACAAACCTTTCACCAAGAAATCCGCAACAAAAATGCCACTCCAATAGGGCAAGGCAAATCACAGACAAATTATCTGAATAGTCTATCATCAATCCCAAAAGACAAGACTTTACCCCTAATATTTTAGATATTCCCCAAACAAAATCCTGGCTTAGTTTTGCATCATCTTGGTCATATCCAATCTATTTATGATTTGGAGTTCCATATTGGAGGTATTTGACTTCAGGAGAATGACACGAATTGTAGGCGATCAAAATCATGCCCCGTTCCCTTCGCCAGAGACACCCAGAGCCAAGTCCAAGGGCGGCTGCCGGGCGGAAGACCGATCCTTCAGCAGCGCCAGGTCGTTTGGGCCAATGCGGTTTTGGTTAAAATGATGTTTTCTGGACAAACAAAAACGTGTTTTAGTGGACAAAAAGAGAAGCAAACTTATTTGACGGCGAAATGTGGGGGATGAGTGGGCTGCTGGGTCAAAGGGCAGGGACACACCCTGGCCACATTTTGGCCTACTTATATGCCTGTTTCATTGCTTCAACCCTTTTAAAAACCTCGTGCATCTGGGTCACCCGGTGACCAGGGAAGCAAAACCCTTCATCTCTACAGCTCTAGACCTTCGCATGCCCTCTGGTAGGATACTACATGGCCATGCAGGTTTCCCAGAGAATAGGATATGACAAATTAGTTACCCACCAATCAGTCATCCTGGAGACCCCTACCCGTGAACCAACCTGTGAGAGCCGAAGTCATAGGTCACTGGAAACTTGCCTCATCAGTTGGCCAAAATGGCCCAGGGGATGCACGACAAAAGGCCAATCCACAGAATTAATTCACGGATCGGCTGTCATTTGACCTTGGCGCCTAGATGAACCTTTAAAGCCTTTAAGACTTAAGATAAGATGGGGCTGTTCAAACAACCACAATTCACGATTGGTGGAAACTGTGACATGATAAAATGACTCCTAAAACTGTATGTCCAGTATCACTCTTTACGGCAGTTTCACAGGCCTGCCCCACTGTATGTCTTTGTGTTCCTCATCATATTTTCTCCTCAAAAAAAAACCTTTGGCAAGGATTAAGATTAATCCCTGGCCAACCACCACTTCAAGCCCAAGAAAATGTGACAGTTTCGGGAGATCCCTATCCAATCCCCATCCCCATCCCCAAAATCCCAAAGTTTCTCGGGACGAAATAAAGCGCTTTCGGCCCGACTCAGTTTCCGAGGTGCGGTGGAGGACATCTCCCAGAATCCATGTCCTTGGAGGAAGCGTGATCAAACGATGAAAAATGCTTGGATTGTTGATGATTTGTGTATGTCTCAATCATACGCCAGATATTCGTGGATTTGAGAGTTCCCCTAAGATGGAAACATCTTCAAATACACCTGGCTGGGCTCGTAAGGTAGAAAGCGCCTGATGCACTATGGTCAGTTTCAGTTCCGTGACCAAAGGATGGATCAACATTGTCACAATCTACTGATAAAACCATCTGATCTGGGCAGTATTTTTCTCTAGTCGTGAAATCTCACATGGCTGGCCGGATCTGCCCTACAATCTTATGTGTACAGTTTTAACACCTTTCTGGTAAGACCAGTGATACCTACAACTATCTGAGGGACAAACCTCAATCTTGTTTGGTCAGGCCTGACTAATTGTAGCTTGCACCGCAATCACCCAATTATATAGAGTTCCAACGAAAAGTTAAACTTGGATGGCACCTCATTTTTGAATCATACCCAAAACATGTTTAACATGTTTGGTCCATTCACTTGCAACTACATCCGCAAAATTCCAAGTCTAACTTTACTGTCAACAAACACTAAAATGTTAGAATCGTTAGGTGCATATGATAAGCATAGTTAGTTTCCCTGTTCTCTATCGGATAACCCCAGGAATCAGGGGCTTATTCCTCAGGTCTCCTTTGCCCAGCTACGATTCCTTTGAACCACGTCCAAATAGGACTGGATTGGGATTGTAGGTTCCCATTCGATTTGAAACGGTACTCCCCTAGTGATAATCGAAGAAATTTGGTGGTTTGTTGATTCCCTGCTCAATGTTTTTTTCAATGGGGTGAATGATGTGAAACTATGTACCCATCTCATCTCAAAAAGGTCAAAGAAAAATGCAGTAGAATATGTTAGAATCCTTGATCCATCCATGAGATTTCAGATAATCATCTTAGCCTTCCTAAATGAAATTTGTTTGATGATGTTTGATGTTTGATCCCCAAAATCCCAGGTTCATCCACTTTGACTCGGCCACCAAGGTGCCGTTCCTCGCGCGCCTGGACACACAACTGGCAGCCGCCCAGGCGCTGGAAGCCGTAGTCCTCGCCTGGAACTGGCGGAGTTCGTGGAGTTCAGTGTGAGTTCGTGCACTGTGAAAATGAAGAAATGGTGGATCTAACTATCCCAAAAATGACGGTTTTGACAATCAAAATGATCCTTGTTGTATATAATTTATTAAGCAACATGAAGCAACGTTTGTTGAAGCAACACTTGCAGGATGACCCTTCGAAACATGTGCCCGAAATGTGGGGGTGACTCCCCATGGGATGATGATCCCAGCAGATTCTCCAAGTGTCATTATAGGTGACATCACCTTTCCTAGAGATTGGCTTCGACATTGACATCACAGTTTTTGTTGCTTCACATTCCATTTTGAACGAGTACATGATACCCCACTACAACCATCATGTCTGGTTTTATGTCCATTTGTTGCCTCATGCCCCTATTTCTATACCTATAAGCATCGCTGAATAGAGCTGAACTGGGCAGTACCTCGACCTGTCACACCCTCAAAGTTTGCTCAGCTCTGGACCTGTCAGAATGTAGTCCTGGCATGGTGGGAGAAGGCATGCTGGATCTCCCATCTGATTGGAGGCATTTTACATTTGGGTACATAGTCTACATGTACATGTATGTATATATATATATGACTATATATGTATATGTATATGTGTATGTATATGTATATGTATACGTATACGTATATATATATGTATATATATATAACACGTTTTCATAAATAAACGTATCCCCAGAGCCTCACAAAAGCAAACAAACCCAGTTCGGACCCTCGTTCACCTCTCAAGGTCGGAAACCCTGGGACAGCATGTTTCAGTTCATGCTAGGCTTCAGTGGGTACCAGTTCACATGGAAATCGCGAAAAAATGTGCAAGTGGGAGCGTCTTAAAAGATGGTATACCTCTAAATACTTATTTTAGTTGGAACATACAAATGCAAATGGATTTAGGGGGTTCTACCTAATTTTCACACAAACCCAAGTGTGAAATTATGATTGCACTTAGCAACTTTGAGGCTCCTTGTTGATCTGGGCAAGTTGCAGGCACCTTTTCTCACCACCGCCCTAGGCCCCTGGGCCCCCACCTGCCCGCCGAGCGTCAGGGTGAGCGTCGGCAGGGCACTGCAGCGAGCATCGTGCTGTTGTGCCTTCACAGGGCAGAAATGGATAGGAAAACCACCTCTCATGGGAAGTTGCCAGCAAGAGCAAGAGGTTACCAATGAAAATGATCACAAAAAGTACTGAAAATGGGGATATGATTCATATGATCACAAAATGACCAATTTCAAGGGTTTCCTTTCCCCTGGTCTCGCCAGGATGCCAAACCCATTGGTGGCAAATCTGGGCATCGGCTTGATCCACCACGGGGCATTGGGATTTCCAACGAAATCATGCGAATTCCCCACTGGCCCAACACAGCCATCCCTTAGCTTTCAGATTTCCTCAAAATAAACACGAACCCGTCCCAAGAAAATTGAAATACTAAGCTGATGCTTTCCGATAATTTTCAGACAACCCTGTTCACCATATTGTCTTGAACTTCCAATGACTTGGTTTCTGGTTTCAATCCCCATATCTGATGTATCCCTTTAGACACACCCAAAATATCCCAAACTTCCGTTCTATTTTTTCTGACTAAATTTGCTGAGTTAGTAGTGTATATTATGTACATATATATAATATACACTACTAACTAACCTATATATATATACATATACTGTGTAACTGTATGTGTGTGTATATATATATATATAGAAACCCCCACAGGCCCCAGGGCGGGCACCTGGCGCACGGCATCGTAGAAGAGGCTGGCATCTTTGCTGGGCAGCACCAAGCAGCTGGAGCCGCTGTCCATGAGACCTGCCGCCAATGGCGCCGCCAATTTCTGCTTGGTGAACAACTTCTTGTAGCATTTCATAGTGGTTACTAGTGGTTTTAATAGTGGTTTTAATAGTGGTTTTAATAGTGGTTTTAATAGTGGTTTTAATATATAGTGATTACTAGTGAATAATAGTGAATAATAATAATGCTGATTAATTATGATTAATGGTAATTATAAGTTATAAGTTATAAGTGGTTAATAATGACTGGTAGTGGTTAAAACTGTTTTTTTGATTTATTGGTGATTGGTACTAATCAATGGGATATACCCTCGGGTAATTTAAGCGTTTGCTCTGAAAAATGGTCCATTTAGTTCGATGATTTACACATTAATTAAGAATGGTACTTTTTCATAGCTGTGTTAAATTACCAGAGGGTAAGTGGCAAATCCTGTAATGGTTAGCAACCATAGTTGTAATCCAATTAATTCACAAGTATAGTTAGTGGGATCAATTAGTACTCAGAGAATAAACGAATTATGTAATTGTAACTAAATCCACTAATAGTTGGGATGACCCTTTTTGGGGACTTATATGCTAACCAGGGTTGTCAGCCACTTACTAAGTGGGGTTAGCTTTGAAAGGTAATCATTCTTCGGACTTACCGCGTTAGTATCCATTATCCCCATGATTTTGTTGAAGTTCAATCCCAGTAATATCTCAAATTTTCGGGTTCAACCTCTAATCTTATTTTGTTGATTAGATCCCCATCGTATCCCAAATTTAAAGTGAAATTCCTACTACCACCACCACTGCTCCTCCTCCTCCTACTACTACTACTACTGCTCTACTACTGGGTTTGTGTACACCAAGCTTTCCAGCGGCATCTGTGCAGCACACCTACGCGTCCCGTCAATCTGGTGCCGCCGAAGGAGATGCGGTCCATGGAGATGGCCCAGAAGCGATACGCAGCTTCCCCTCCGCGGCTTCGTTGAGAATTGGAGAAGTTTCATTGCCATTTAGTTTTTGAATCTATGCCAACACAAATTGGGATATACTGGAGAATATCTATAATTTGGAATGTTGAGACATATGTAGCAATCGTTTTCTTGTGATTTCGGAGAGAGGTTGCAGTAAATTGCTGGTACCTGGGGATTGCTGATGGTGGGCAACCACCATTCGGGGCATGGATACCCCACAGCCAGGACAGGTGCCAATGCCTGCATCGTTGTCCTTCATCACGTCTAGCCACCTGCAACTAATAACAGCATATTTCAACTCAATCTTTTAATGTATGGGGGAAATCGTGTATAGAAACTCCACCATCTGGGCTTGGGTATAAACCCTGGCATCCATCATCCATTCAGAGGGGGTTCAGCTTCCCACCAATATACTAAAAGGGGATCCGCATGTTAGCCTGGCAATGTCAACCCCCAGATTATATAAACCTGCACTCTGACTATTGATTGGGGGGTTACCCCAAAATAGGGATGAATTACTATTGAAATTGGTAACCCCTCATTAATGAAGGAATTGCCAAAACCCTGGTTTAACATTAGCCAAGTAGTATCACCCAAGACATCCATCGCATCCACCACGTGTGGAGTGCAGGAGTGACAGCACCTGATCCCGGATGGATATCGATCCATTGGCACCGCTCCAAAGACGAGTTCACCAGGCAGGAAAGAGAAGACCTGCACCACTTCGCCATGCACCAGGGCGATTTAACCAGCAAAAATGGTGATCCCAACCAGTTGTGTAAAGAGAGATAATTTCTGGATTTCAGCATTGCGCCAATGGCAACCCACCAGTTTTGGGCGAGACAATTTTGAGCCATGCCTGGTCATACCACATGTTGGCTGAAGGTCTAGAATCAAAAACATCTCCAACCCTGGGAGATTTGTCTTGCAGCTTTTTTTTTGGGGTATTTCATTTTTGACCCTCATCCATTTGACCTTCACGCGGGAGACTTCACTCCCCAATGGGTTTGCCAGAAAGATGAAATCATCCCATTGCTTGAGATCAACAACCCCTTCCCATTGGGCCCATTGGGTGCCAAGGTTGGGAGGCACTGCCCCCATTCATCGCCACCAAGATTGCCTTCTGGCGCATCCTGTCACCATAGACCTTCTGCATCAAATCCAGGGGTGTTTGCAATCCTCATGAGAGACGAAAAAGGAAGAGCACCAGTGGAGAATGACTAAATCATGTTTATGAAGGTTGATTTGATGGAACGTCTAAAACGGAGAATGGTTTAATGAACATGAAGATGAACATGATTTTTGTCACCGCGGATCATTTTCACATCATTTATGGAGAATGACTTGATGAACATGAAAAAAATATAATGCGATCTGCGATCCATCCATGATGTGAAAATGGTTGCTAAAGCTGAGATGGGGGCACCAAAAAGGTTTTCTCAGAGTGTTGCCTACAAACACAAGGAACCATGGAAAAGATCCTGCTTGGTTTCAGAAGGCAACCAATCGCAATCCTGTAGGCTGCGCAAGGCCATTGAAAGCCAATCCGAAAATACCATCGAAGTCCGATGCTGGAAAGGGTGCACTCACTTGGAAGACCTGTCAATCGCCCACTCTTTGCAAAGAAACCGTCTTGGGTTTGTATCATAAAAGTAGGTACAGTATTAGAGTCGAAGAGAATTAGAGAAGCCAAATGGGTGCGTGATACTGAATCTGAAACATCTGGACCTCCAAATCTGGTGGGCGGTTGGTTTCAGCGGACCAAATCTTGACGTTTGAGTCAAGTATTGTCAGAACTCCTAACCATCATCCTTCCTTCAAACCATCGTTTGTCAGAATATGGCAACCCTCCCACTGTTTTTCCAACCACCCCATCTCCTTATCCACATCTGACTATCCCATCGAAGATTTGACCACCCCCTCTCCACAAAAAATGGAGCATCCCAGCACATCGATGCCTTTCTCAGTACCCAACAAAAATGGGAAAACGAGTATCCCTAGAAATCCCCATCCCCTCCCATCCCCCATCTCCCCCATCCCTGAACATCCCATCTCAGCCTCCACAAAGGGCACCTTCTCCACCGTCACATTGCCGAAGCTCAGCCGGTCGCGCGCCAGGAAGCCCTTGCAGGAGCCTGGGGCGCTCAAGAAAAGGTACCCTTCGTTTGATTATGTGGGACACCCAATGAATAATGATGGTTGATGATGGCTTATGATGGTTAATGATGGTTATATAATGATGGCTAACAATGGGTAGGTAAACCAGCAGCAATAGATGGAGAATGGACAACTGGAATAATGTGTGAAACCCAATACCATAAACATCTACCATTTAAGGATGACTTACACCTACACCACCCATTTTTATGGTGATGACTTGGGGATGATTCGATATTGGGTTTACCACATTGTGGTGGTATATACTGTAACTGTAACTGGGATATCTGGTAGTTGGGTACAGAACAATTATATATAAATGAGGATAGAACTGATATCACTTGGAAAAATCTGAGGAGCTTGCAGAGGGCCAGTTCCCCAACAATAGATAGAGAGATGGAGATTGATCAGCAAACAGACAGACGCACGGACAGATAGATCTGACTGGTGAAGCTTCTGGGATGATATCTGCCCCCTTCGCGCAGGCCTGAAGCATAGGTAAGCCTGAGTGGCAAAACTTCGGAGGTCGGGTGAGTCGGGTGAGGTTGGGAATATATCCACAATCCGCGTGATATTGAAATTGGATCATCTAGCCAGGACTTGGCATCGGGAAAATCTCAGATCGAGCTGTTTGGTGCGCGGGGATGCGTTTTCAGCCTACAACATCACATGAATGGGAGATGAAGGTCCACTAATACTGCGACCAAGGTTTTCATCCGAGTAAGCTTTGTCTGAAAATACTGTATTCTTTTTTCATCCTCAAATCCAAAGAATGATCATTGTCATCATCACCTTTTCCCATTCAGCAAAGGCCATGTTTGAGTTTGGCGTGGTTCTAACGGATGGTACCCTCTGGTAATCAAACGTGACAATGGGAAATCCCTTTAAGAGAAGGTTTCAATGGTAAAATTATCATAAATTATCTGTAAATGGTGGATTTTCCAGCTAGCAATGTCTGATTACCGGAGGGTGTTACCGGAGGGTGTCCTCTATGTTTAGCCAAGTGCTGCCGAGCAACTCAACGCCATACCTCGAGTGCTCGTAGCTACTGGAGCTGGGGCCATCGAACTTGTTGTGCAGCCTAGGCCACTGGGCCACAACTGGATACTGCCATGTGGTACCACTGATCCCGTTTTGGGAGCATAGTACTGGGTGTAGTTCCTAAGTTGTAGTGACTAGTAGTGCATGGAATAATATTGCCCAACCAATCCATGGAGCCTGGATGGTTCATGTCTCTGGGATTCTCTGGGTACATGTCGGCCGCTGGCCATCCAGGAACACGTTATGTTTTCATCCCCACCCATAGCAGCCATAGCACGTTTCGCATGTCACATACACAAATATTCAGGGACCTCGTACCCTGCTTTTCACACCAAATGAACTCAATGTTCATCCCTACCATTGGTACGGAAAATGGAAGGCAATGAATTTCGCCCACCCAGTACCAGTCAACTTAGTGAAGCTTTGAAGCTTTCAGACTTGGAAACCATTAAGCCACACCCAAATTGCAGGTGGCGCTGATAAGCGTGCAATTTTATGTTGATTGCATCCACCCGTCTGTATTCCCGAGAATTGTGGCCGTTTTGTACCAAAATGACCAGTTTTCCGTGGCTCCAGAGCTACCAATCCGTGCTGCCCCAACTTCATGGAATCGCAGTTGATGCATTCCTCCGAGGGCACCCACAGGTTGGCGGAGCCTGCAGGACCCCCAAGTTTTGCTGTTGGAAAGAGACTCAAACACCAAAACTGCTAGTGGTTCCCCAACTCAAAACAGGATTGGAGTTGGTTGAACCAAACAAAGCCAGGAGCCTAATAACCAACCTACTAGCGGCGAGTTCTTAGCCACTCTGGCCCCCGCCTGTGTCAAAGACCACCCGGAATTGCTGAGCAGGTCGACCCAGAGCAATGACACCTCTGCAGTTGTGAGAGAGGAAATATCAGCAGAAATTGGATCCACATCTGTTTCATGCTGCGGATAGAGAAAAGTTTCAGGTAGAACAAACAACTTCTACTCCACTGCTGCTCTTCAAATGCTGTCGACTCCATGCTGGCAGCCAGGGTGCCATAGAAGATAACATCATCTTCGTTCTTGATATCGATCTGAGAATGGCAAGGGCACGAATCAAGCCGTGAAAAATGCTTCGATGATCGGACTGTCATGGAGTGGGACAATTATCCAATGCAACTTTTACAAAGATATGCATCTGTGCACTGGGGTTCGCGTCATTCTAACCCTGGTATCCTGCTTGTTACATAAATGAAAAGTTCATTCCGTTCAGGGGTCGTTCCTTGGACCACAGAATTGGTGTCAGGGAAAATCCACACGCCACACGGTGATGAGAATCTCGCTGACATTACTTTTTTGGCTTTCACTTGCCATGTTTGCTTTGGACCCAGCGATCCTTGCAGATTTGCCCCAACTATATATATATATACCCACATGTGCCACGGTCAAAACATGGGGGCTGGTCAGGCTGGTCCACAATCTGGATTCCAAACATCTTGGCTATATCAACCCAAATTACTTTGATTGGGGTAGGGCAACACCCATCTAAGGCGGCATGTTGGCATAAATCATCAGATTTACTTGGGTAAAACCCCTTAAATATCTTAAATTTCCATTATTGCTAGTTTATCACTATTTCGAAAGAAATTTGAGCCATTCCCCATACATAAACCCTGTTGTGACAATACCCACTCCCCAGGTTTGGCACACCTCCGCAGGGTATCACTATTTCGAAAGAAATTTGAGCCATTCCCCATACATAAACCCTGTTGTGACAATACCCACTCCCCAGGTTTGGCACACCTCCGCAGGGAAGGTTGCCTTCTGTGCAAGGCGCATGTACCTGTGAGGATGGGTCGATTTGTTTACGAGTTGAGAAAAATTGCTCTTCTTGGATCGCAACATAGTTTTTTAGCAAGATCAATCCATGTCCGTCACGGTTTGTATATGAGATAGAATTCAATTGAAGAGTCAGCAAGACCGGAGAATCTTGGGTTGCTGGTGGGTTTTACCCATCCCCATTTGTTGTTTGTCCAACCAATTTTGGATGTTTGACCTACTGCTATATGGCTTTTTCAAAAAAGTGGTTTGACCACCACCTTGCCGTTTCAATTTCCAAAAGTTATGATCAGATAATCCCTTCTGGCCGACTGGAACCCAACTGTCACCGACTCTGCAGGTTCGCCTGTTCATGAAGCGCTCATGCACATGCTGGCGACTGCGTCCTGTCAAGGATGTCCTATTTCAAGGAACCCAAACTTTGGCCAGCTGTTTTTTGGAGTAAGTCTTCGGGCTGTTGGGAATCTATTTTGGGGAGACTCTGGGCTATGCAGTGCAGATGATTGGGAACCGACACAAGGTTCACCCAGGAAATGCTTCTTACCATAAGTTTATATATTTGATATCTCCTGACACGGTTTCCTGTGAAAATTCTCTATGTTCAGGGTACCACTGGAGGTTTGGGTTGAGGGCGACATCAATTCCGTTGTACATGCAGTGCCTGCCAAGGGGTGTGGCGCTGGCGCACGCATGATGGGCAGTGATAGCACCACCGCTTCCGGGGTCAACCTCATGCCAAAGAAAGTTGTCGCCGACCAGCGAAAGGTCTGGGGCCGAACCCACATCCTCTACTGCTGAATGTATAGTAGTCCTCTGTTTGAAACATGACAGAAATACTTTTGCTGAGCGGAATACAGTCTTTTTGCAAAGGGCTTTCCTCGGGAATTATGACAATGTCCAAGTCTACCTGTTCATGGGGTAAACCAGCAATAAACACGACCAACTTTTCACAAGAGAACTGCATCCGTTTGGGCACTGCAACAGACAAGAAGCAGCTTTGCATTTCCGCCACCTCGCCACGTTTTTGGCAACACTTCACGCATTGCAGTGGGGTGCAGAGACCAAAGGAGACTGCCAAAGGATCAAATTGTGTAAGCCCTGGGATAGAAATTGCGGCTTGCAACGTAACTGACCCAAGTCACACAAATTATGTACTGTATATGTAGAATACCAATATATTATCATTTAGTTGCATATGTAAATGTACACATACAATATACATATAATATATACAAATATATATACCTGCACGCAGAATGGATTTTGAAGAGATTGAAGGCATTCTACTGTACAACAACCTTCTGACCTCTTTTGCAAAAACATAGAACAACAGGCAACCTTTTTCTGCAACCAATGCCATTCTGTTGATGGGGGCTCTTGGCATCACAGGGCCCCTGAACCAGGGTTGCGCCTGAAGCCAAGGCAGATGCGCACTGCGCTTCTGCCAGAAATCAAGGAGCTCAGAAAATATCACTCCGGAAGATGCTTCTGCTCAGCCATCCATGCATCACACTGGTCAGTCAAGGGACCAACCGACTTGCCCAGCTCACGATGCATGATTGCGTCAACATAGGCGATGAAGCTTTCGTCTTGCAACATTTGGGGGGTATCGAAAACTTCAATCAGTAAGCCGGTGGTTCCCTCTTTCACGTGAACGGCTCGCCGGCTGCCATCCATTTGCACTTCGAGGTTCGTCTTCAACTCCGGGTTGTTCTTTGTTGGGTACGTTGTCACGTCCTTGGGGCTTCCCACGAGGAGCTGCTGGTTGCACCAGCTGTGTTCCTTGCAGGGGAAGACTTTCTTGTTGACCTAATGCTATGTTGCTGTGTTTTTGCAAGATCTACAACTCAAGCCAAATTACATGTGGAATTATTGTCACCAATACAGCGATACTGGGTAGACGGGGCAGGTTGCCCGGACGGGCATGATCAATTGTCGTCTTTGACTCTTAGTTTTGATCTTCTTGGTATTTTATGTTCATGCGTCGAAAATTGTGTTTTCACCTCAGTGCTGTGGAGATGTGTTACTATTTTTGTTTGTTCACTTGTAATCTGGTTATCTCTTATGTTCCCATGATCATGTATGTTTGGAATATTTCTCAAACTTCAACTGCCTGCAACATTTAAGGCATTTCGCATGTTCCGCAATTCTAAAAAGCGGTTTCAACTATCATTTGTCGTCCTTGTCCATTTGGATCCAGGAGTCATTGACAAAAAGGCTCCATGGTGCAGTGTTATTTTGCATTGCATGCAGGGTTCCACATATTATGAGTTTCCCATGAATATGAATGCTTAGGATCTCCGCACCATCCTTCTAGCATGGCAATCCATTCTTTGCTCAAGTCATCAGGAGGATTTCCATACCGGAACAGCACATACATGTATAGATGACAATGAATTTCAACTAGAGCAGGAAGTGCCAGTGAACTTCATCTAGCGTAGCAAGTGCAAGTGAACTTTTAAGCAGTGGCGGGTGCAAATAAATTTCAAGTAGCGTAGCGACTGCAAATGAATTTCAATCAGCGCAGCAAGTGCACGTCAATTTCCATTAGGGTTGCAAGCGCGTGTGGAGTTCAGGTAGCGTAGCATCAGGTAAGTGTGCTAGTGCAATTGGACGCAATTAGCCTACCCACCCCACCCCACTCTACCCCATCTTTAACCTGGCATTCTAGTCCACGTGCAAGTGCAAGTGGACACAACCCAACCCCACCCCGTCCTTGCAGCAAGCATAGAATCGGCGCAACCCTCCCCCCGCCCCCGTCCAACATGCTGAATCGCAGCTGAGCACGTTTGCTGAAGCAGTGCGTGCATATCATAACTTTACCACTGAGCAGTCTTTCAGTGGCCCACTGCCTGGATAACTTCTTTCACAATCTGCTCCATGTCTGGATCATCCTTGCGCACGATCTCCGTCCCGTCAGGCACGGCAATAGTCGCCCCATTCATGGTCAAACAATCGGTTCCATCCATAGACGCTGGAGGTGGCCAAACGCTGAACTTGCGGATCCGTTTTCCTTCCTTGGTCTGAGTCTCCATTGATTTGATCAATTGCGTTGGGATATGCATGTTGGCTTTCTTGGGTAAAATGAAGGCTGTGTCGGTGAAGAAGCCGTACACTCTGTCTCCATGTTTGATTGCCTGAATGGTCAAATGGCGAATCCCTTCTTCATTCGGCACCACGATGCGCTCATGCATTCGGTCTTGGTACTCAAGACTTTCAAACAATGCCACGAATTTGTCAGGCAAATCCTTTGCACCTTTGTGAGCATGCACGAAGCTTTTCCATTTGTCCCCTGGCACTCCACAAATGAGACTATTTCCGATCGCCACAGACATGCCAGCAACAAGGTCCTTGCCGTACTTCTGAGCAGTCTGCTGCTCATGCTTCTCAACCTCCGGCTTAGTTGTAGCCAAGTGCTTCAAAGCCTTTCTGATGTAGCCAATGCCCATCTCTTTGAGGGAGGACTGATCTTGAGGTCCAGCCTGGATGTCATCGACCTTGCTAGTGGTTTGGGTTGCTGCGGAAACAGTTAAGCCCTTGCCCTTGTCAACCAGTTTCAAGTCAATGTAGATCGTGGCTGAAGGGCCTTTTTGCTTCGCCAACTGAAGCAAGTTCTTGACACAATCCTGGCTGGAAATGATCACGTAGTCACCGTCCTCGTCTTGGTAGCCTGCCTCATACTCGGTGTCTGAAAGCTTCAACCGCTGCAAGCAATCAGGAAAGGTCTGAGTTTCCCAGTTCCACACGTGCTTCTTGGGCTCACTTTCACCATGCACAGCCACCCGCAACTTGATCTTTCGGGCTGTCCCCTCCTCCTTCAGGAGGCGTTGGAAGGCCTGCGAAAGGTCAAAGTTGAAGCTGACAGTCCCTCGGGCAAAGCATAGCTTTGCTTGCGCCGGCATGTGCTTTCTAAGGAGCTGGTTGACGTTCTGCATGGGATGCGCAAAGCTTCTGCAGGCTGACAACTGCGTCCTCGTGAGCACCCGAGTGAAGCCACGAAGCTAGCAACCAAGGTTTGCTCTCGAGCCGAATGCTACAGTTCAATGCTGTTTGTTGCAAACCACCACACCCTGTGCATCCAAATCATGACTACGGCAACAGAGAGCTCATGTATGCTCATGTAATGAATGGCAACTGCTTGAAGGAAATGCACAAGTTAAAGCGCTTCACCGCCGAGTTCACTCCAGGCTGGACTTTCATTTTACGCTATGATCATGATCACGAAACACGGAACAGTATGCCCCGTGTGCCTGTGAAGAATCTACCCACCACCGTTGCCACAAGCCCAATGCAGCAAGCACCGAGGAAGCCTGCAGCTTGCTGGCAGTTGTTCATAAATCCCTGCTTGTCGATCACTTTGTGACATCACTCCAATTTGGGGTGCCGAAGCAAGCATGGTTACTACAAAATTGCGCGCCAAGCGAAATGCACCTTCTGATTCATGGCTGGCATTGATAGTTGACTGTGAAAACGATCCAAAACACTAATCTGGCGGAAATCCCCTGCAAACCCACTACAGGATTCAGCCGTGTCAAGTTCCTGGCTGGATAATGCACTCAATGAAAGCTTGCAAAATTGAGCGATTTTCAACCAGGGAGAATAGATCTTCTTGATGTCCCCATGCATAAGTGGTGAACCTTCACCTTCCGCAACACCAATGTCACCCTTGCGTGGACGTAATGATACATGCGTGTATGTTTGTATGTACACATGAGATCACATACACTCATATACATATACTGGTGTGAATTGGGATCATCATCCCCAAAATACCAAATATTTGAAAGCACCAGGCCTGCAAGAGCACCCAGCAGCAACAGCACTCGGGCACTGCGTACGCGCGCAGGATCAGCGTCCTGCGGCTGCCCAAAAGCAGTGGTTGGTCAAGCAATAGTTTAAACTAACACAGGGTTTAATCAGCAAGAACTGAATTTTTACCCAACAATTTTGTTGACAGCTTCAAATCTCATCCCATACCCGGATTCATTAACCCTTGGATTGTCTGGGGAATTTTCCATGTCATGATGTAAGTCAGGAGTTTTTTGGGATTCAACCCCCCTAATATCACTAATTCATCAACCGGAGTTTCGGATCCAAGACTGACATTCCAGTAAGCACCTGGAGCGGAGGCCAAATCCCTGATGGAAGTCCCTTTTCCTGGTAGTTGATCGGTGGTAAAACTCCCGATCCACACTATATGATTTCAGGGTCCACGACGCCCACGTAATACCCAGGTATGCACCATTCTCGCAGGTTGATGTTCCAGTGCTGGTTGGATATGATACGTACGTATGCATACATATACACGTACGCGTACACGAACAGGTACATATATACATGTATATATATATATTTGTATTGTATTCATCGCATACATATTTTATCTTCATAGCATGAAACCATTGGGTCAAACGCTGCGTCCTGCGGGTGGCGCAACTGCCTGAACCGAGGTGTGACAAGACTAGGGGCTTGTGACTTGTGATAGATAGATTCATGATTGATTGATTGATTGATTCATTGATTAGTCGATGGATGATTGGATGAATGGTTGTGTGTAGAGACAGACCTCAGAACGTCAACAAGAAAATATATCTCGTATATACTGAGGTATGAGGTATGTGCAAAAATGAGGGATGGCCCAACACTGGCTTCATTTTCCAAGCCTCAAGGACTCCATTGCACTGCGCATGGCTCCGATCTACAGGCACTGAGAAGTCACTGAAATCAGCTGGAAGAAAAAAATTGGCTACAGGTATAGACATCTACTGAGTTATCGTCTTGATGTTCATGTCTTGGTGACATAAAACAACGATGTCGACTTGCTGACATAACAGGACCACCGAAATGGCTCAGGCGGGCGATATCACAATGCCGGGGCGCTAAGTTGAGTACTATCCGATGTCCACAGATTTTTCGGGGAACAATACACTGTTCATAGACCAAGGCCTACAAAATATCGCAACTGTATGCAACAAGTTGTGTAGATTACAATCATCATCCAATGTAATATCTGCACAATGATTCAATGATGATCATCTATACGTCTGTCTGTAGTATGTGTTTGCGCTTATATTATGACCTCCAGATAAATCACAAGATGACATCACCCTCAACCAATCATCCAATCCTCCATTCGCCACGACTCGGCAACCCCACGAGTGACAAACCCAGATGGGGCTGCCAGCAGGCGGCTGCTCATAGCATCTGTCGCCAAAACTGCTGAGGGAAAACATGCAAAACGTATCAACTACCGTGGTAAATTTACATTGAAACCTCCACTTGGGGGATGGTCTATACTAGAGTCTATACCACCCATTTCTGGAAAACTGGGATTGGGTCTATTCTTGGGTTTACCACATTGTGAGGCATGGTTATGTATGGAGTGTGGTTTTGGGTGTACCAAAGTACTCACTTCATCCCCATGTTTGTTGAGTTGTATCGCAGCACGGGCTTGTCTCAAAGTGGACAATACCCAACTTTGTTCCCTTTTTTTTTTGGTACAATGACAATAAACCGCAAGTCTTTGGGTTCCGAATTCTGAGACAACCAGATATTAGGGCATGACTCCGAAGAGGGGTACCACTGGTCCGGTAACACTCTGCCAGTACCGCTGCCATCTCTGTCCAACTGTCGGTCGTTCAAACCCATGTGCCGACCACTCCCTCCGTACCTGTTGCAACGGCCATGTCTCCTGCCGTCCTGGAAAATTGGAAAAACTCTCTCCAGACAGCATAGTGATTTCAGACTTGAAATTGGAGTAGTGCACATTCTCAAAACTTCCCTCAAAGTATTTTGGTATGAGATATATATATATAGTAGATATCGTAAATACTGTATTTCTAAAAGTATGTATATTGTCTACTCACACCACACAGGATCCCCTTTTGTTTCCTGTTGAAACGGCATCATTTCAAAAAGGGAAACCACGCGTTTTCCCACAAAGCAGGTGCTCCTGCGTATCTTGAACCATGCGATGGCCTTCCCAGCACTTTCGCACGGGGCCTCGCCTTGGGTCCAAATGCTGAAGTCATCATGGTCCATTTGTCCATTCCAAGGATGGAATTCCGAAGTAAGGATGGAAAGTATCTGATTATCTGAATTTGATTTATCTGATATGTCTGATTTGGCTGATTTCAATTTCAGGATGGATTTCCACGATGGATCATAATGATGGAATCCACATCTGTCATCATGATCCATTCCTACTATGGTTCCTGGTCACAGATTGAAATCACAGATTTGGGGAAGATAACCAAGTACTGTCACTGTACCACCTTCCCAAGCCTGGAGATGGCCAAGATATTGAGCTCCAAGGTTCTGCGGATTCTACGGGACTGAGTTTGGGTCTCTGAAAGAATCAATGTTTGTACTGAAAAAAACAGACTTGCTGTGAGTTTGGGGTCTTTCGTTTGACCGACCCACCTCGTTGTTGAAGCATTGGTCACAATCCAATCATTGTTGTCGGAGATCTCCAACAATTTATGATGAACACCCCCAACTTGCATATGTTTGTATACGTATGTAAGACATATATCATTATATATCCCCGCTAAGGTGCTCGATATGCGCATTAACTTTTGCTTCATATCTCCTTTGATGTTGATTTAATATCCCATAAACCGTTTGTTCAATCACTTTGTCTGTGGTTTCTGCTCCTGCCTGTCGTCCGGAAATGTCATTTGATCCCTTGTTGACAACTTGTTGTTGGTGAAAAACAAATTTGCTTAAATCACCACTATCCACCATGTATCCGTCTGAAGAATTATAATGGTTCACCAACCTGAACAGTTCAGCCATTTTGGCATGATTACCCTTACATTCACTATCGTTTTTTCAGTGACGTCGGCCAGTGAAAAAATATCTAAAGTAAGTAGTTGGTTTATACTAAGTTTATACACCCATCACAATATCCTCAGTTTATCGCTTGGTCCAAAATGTGGTCGCCCAGCAACTCTGCATGAAGCGCGATCCAGCTTGGAAGCTCGGACCACCACGACCTCCCGGCTGGAGGATCTTTAGGAAGGATGATGAAGCGAATTTGGCAAGAACTGTTGGAAATGGTGGTTCCTTTCAAATAAGCCCAAAAAATTACCGCTTCAGAAAGCCATGGAATTTAGGGAAGCATCCCCAAAATCCTTTGCCCAGCCTTGGGACTAAAGGAGCTCGGCAGCCACGTTTCTTCTTCTTTGGAAGATGCCTCAACCAACGCTCTTTGTCACCGACGAAACCCCAAAACCAACAGTAATATGTCAGTAATTGCTAGTAACTATGCCAGCTAGGCAAGCAAAATCAATTTTGAGCATAATGCATCCAATGCCTGGATGTAGTTACCCATGACAAGGCCATTCTAACCCACAATTGTTTGGAGATTGGTTCAAGGAAGAGGGATTTGACCCAAACCCATATTCGCTGCTTATATATCCTCTAGTGTTGTTGAGAAAGTCGCCTATTCTTATAGATTCAACCCAAGTTTTTGTTAATAAAACCCATATAAAACACATGTGTCGCGGATAAAAAACAACCCATCTTGGGGCACCAATCAAACACGTTCCGGGCCGCCCAGGCTTTTTCAACAGCAGGCAGCCAGGCTTGGGACACAAGAGCGCCTGCCTCACCAAACCACGGTAGCGTTTTGGGGGGATTGGTTTGACCACCAAAAATTGGCCCAAAACCATCAAAAACCATCAAAAAAATGTTAAAATTACAATATCAGCATGAAAGACTTGGAATAGAACTGATTTTGAGAAAAAGGACAAGAGCGGAGCTTGGGGCCCAGTACAATGTGACAGGGTGGGGGGGGATATCCACAAATTGAGGCACGAAAAATGTGAATGGGATGGTATATATCAAAATACAACCACTCAGAATCATACCCAATGTTTGTGGAACTACAATCACACAAATTGGGCACATATATATATATATACACAGTAACTAGATATTGATATACAGCTATGGTTCATGAAAAGATATTCAAAGTGTCCAGACATGTGTTCATATTTTTGGTCAACCATCCGAGATTGTGGTTTATTTTGAACAACGCCCATTTCTATGACGCTCACCAATAGGCGATGAAAACCTGTTTGTGGTTTCTCTTTGTCTGTTTAAAACCAAACAAGATGCAGATTGAGAATTAATGGTACGGCGAATGGTATGTGTTATTCCGTCGCAAGTATATTCTGTTATATATGCCCTTGTCTCTCCGATAGCTGGAAAGATATCCATATTCATAATTTTTTCACGGATGAAATCAGTTGAATTCCGCACGTTATCGCCAAAATTCCCACTTTCCCATATTTAAGGAAAAAAATTGCGCCACGGCCGTTTCACCTCGTAGTCCGCTTCGTCGTCGGTTTCATCGCGGTCACCTGCAATGCAGCTGTGGATTTTTCAGAACATTTCTTGGCGGCGGGAAAGGTTAATCATTCATGAAAACATAATGATAATGATACTGATAAGAGTTACAATAATGATAACAATGAAAATTAAAAAATAATAAGTAATACAATTTAATAAAACACTAACATCATTGTTCACAGTCATAATATATATATATACATATACCCAAAACAAAATTCACATCTGCAACCCTTTGGATGCTGAAGCACCTGAAAATTACCAGAATTCAACATTTGAGTCTCAACCAGCACTCATGGGGCCACGCCTGAATCGAACTCAAAGAAAACCCCCGCCCCAGCCACTTGACTCAAAAACTATCCAGGGAACATCACAGCATGTCAAACGACACAAAACAAATCACCGAGAAAAAAACATCATGGTGCCTGCTCTGCATTTGCAGAGCAAAAAAACATCGTGGATTCCCCCTCCAAATCTCCTGGGAGTCGTGAATGATTTTGATTTACAATGAATACTGGTTTTCCACGTGCGCTATCATGTTCGTGGCATCCAATTCCCGGTTTGCCCGCAGAAAACCATTTGAATGTTTTGCGGCTTTTCCAAATTTTGGAAACCAAAATTTTATTTTTATTGGAATTAAAAACATTAGGTGTTACTCAGTTTTGAACATGCGGTTTTTTTCGGATGTTATGGTGGTACTGTCGGTTTGGCAAAATAATGCACAACCTTTTGTTTGTTTTTGGTTTTTAGTTCCCCCGTGTCAAACGAAAGGCAAGACCCATAAGACCCAAACCTGTTTTGAACTAAATATCGTTTTTGTATGGCATTGTGCAACTCATCTTCAAAATAATTCCAACACCCTGGTTAAAGTAAAGCAAATGCGGCGGCCAATGCAAATTGCACCTTGGATGCAAGAATTATTTCACGAGGTGTTCCACATGATACCAAATACCAAAAAAAAATGTTTGTTTTGTTCAATAAAATTCCTTTTAAACGGAAAGACGCACTCTTGGAATGTAAATTTGATTTATTGACCCTGAAATTTCAAATATGTTCCGAATTTTACATTAAACACATTGCAATCATCGTTTAACAAAGTTACTTTGAATGTCAATGAACTGTGTTGGTCGCTATCGGAGGGCAAACACACCAAACAGTGATGTTTGTTGCGCAGCGTCTCAAACGCCCACTATGTTCAAACCCAACCTGCAAATGTTTCCTCCAAGTGATTTTTTTGGATTGACAAACACTGTTTCACGATATACTGCACTATGTCGTCACAAAGTTCGAGATGTTTAATTGGGTTGTTTTCCATAACCATTTTTCCAAATTTGTTCTTCCAGGGTCTTCAGCGACAACGCCCTTTCTTTAACATTGCAAATTGGACGGGTCACCAACCGTACTTGAAAACCTGACGTGCTGAAACAAACATGTTGTCATTGCACACAAAACATATTTTGAATAATGTCAGGTTCAGGCACAGCATTTTCAGGGCTAAGAAAAACACACAAAATCTTGCGGCCGGGTTCCTGTTGATAGTCAGGTCTTTGCGCAACGAGTCTTTTTTGAACGCTCCAGCGTCTACATGTCACCGCTGAACTGCGTAGAAAAACGTTTGCCTCGCACAAATGCAGGCGCAAACCGTCGGATTGGGAAATGGGGCAAATGCGCTCCCAACAAGCTGCACTCTGTCAGCGAGCCGCTAACCGGGAACTTTCACTTTTTGCATGTGCAAAAGCAGAGGTAGCAGCGGTCGGGCGTATTGGGCTCAGTCCTAGTTACAAACACCTTTTCCTTGAAGCACGGCGTGTGCTCAAAAGGGGCTGCGGACATGCACGTGTCTTACATGACATGTCATCTCTACTCTACAGATACATGTTTTACCCATGGTATATTGCCACCTTCCTTAGAGTGACATGTTGCTTGGTGAGAGACCCTAAAAGGTCTACATCCCTAAGAACCGGTCTTCAGCTCTTCGCCACGCGGCGAGCTCCTCTTCCGTCATGTTCTGGAAGGGATCGCTTCGAGCCACGTTGGGACTCGGGCTCTCGCTGCGGCGGGGTCGGCCCACTCCGGCGGGTCAAACCGCTCTGGCGGGTCTTCCCGCTCCGGCGGGACATCCCGCTCCTCTGAAAATTCTTCTTCAGCGGATGCGCTGTCCTCTCCGGAATCGGGATCTTCACCGTGGAGCAATCTTTGGACCCATCTTTCTTCATGCCACCTTTCGACAGCTTGACGAATCAGTTCCACTCCTTCCTGCCGCGGGGCTTCCGCTGGCACGGCATTTCGAGCATTTCCAGTGGTGATCGAAAGTTGCCTTCCATTGCGGATTGCGGTGAACCTCATAGTCAGCTAAATCTGCGATCCTTGGATCTGCAGCTAACTTCCGTCTCTTCGGTCGGAGTAGGTTCCTCTGGCTTAAGAGGACAGAGTCAGTCCGCGATCCATGTGCCAAGTTGACACATTTTCCACCACATGGTGATAGTTCCAATTGCTCTCCAGTACATAGAGAATCAACAGTTGCCAAGTGTTGATTTCCTGCTGTTGAGCTGCGACAGCATTAATCTGGCTCAGGAGTACCAAGGTTTTTATGGCGTTGACCTGGGCGTTCCCTTGGGTCACCGTGATGGTCTTTCCCGCTCCTTCTGCCTGCTTGTCTGTCCACGCGAAAGAAGCTGGGATTGGGTCTTCCATATTGGCTGTTTGTTGATTTGGGATACTTTCACATTCATTTGTTTTTGAGGTTGAAAATTCAGGACCGAGCCTTTTGAGCTTAATCGGTCATACCAGAGGAAAAAAAAATGTTTTGAGGTTGAAAGGATGTCATCTCCCTTCGGCGGTTCGTACATTCCAAGTCCCAGAAGCGCTGACCGCCCCTTCGTTCCAGACTTGGGAAGCTTTGTGAGTTGTCTGGAAGGCACCTCACCGGATTCTGCTTCACCTGGCGTGAGTTGGGCGGATGGCTCCCACGCTTTCCTCTTCACCAAGGCCACTGGGACTTGTGTGCTCGTTCCGAAGGCTTTGCAGACTGATCGAGCTATGAGCCATGCTGCATGGCGCACTGAAATTGCAACTGACATTCAGTTCGGGTACCAAGTCCGGACATCCATCATAGAGCTCTGATCTGTGATGCAACAAATCCATTCATGGACTCTACAGCGCCTGAGCTTTGGTTTGGGCGGTGACTCCCGCACGGAGACCTTGGAAGCTCCAATGTAACGTTAGATGCAATTTCCCAGGGCTCGGATTGCAGGTTCGCCATCTTGTTCGAAGAACATACTTGGATTGCGACACTTCACGGTGCCAGGGGCCATCCTGTAGTAGTGTCTGTGAGACACAGGATGGTCACCAAACGGAGGGCGGGCCCACTACTACTACTCTAACTTACTAACTTACTAACTTTCTAACTTTCTAATTTACTAACTTACTAGCTTACTAACTTACTAACTTACTAACTTACTAACTTACTAACTTACGAGCTTACGAACTTACGAACTTACTTACTTACTTACAAATTTACTAACTTACAAACTTACTAACTTACTAACTTACTAACTTACTAACTTACGAGCTTACGAACTTACGAACTTACTTACTTACTTACTTACAAATTTACTAACTTACAAAATTACTAGCTTTGCTAACTTACTAACTTACAATTTACGAACTTACGAACTTACGAACTTACTAACTTACTAACTTACTAACTTACTAACTTACTAACTTATTAACTTACTAACTAACTAACCAACTAACTGTCTAACTAACTAACTTACTAACTTACTAACTTACTCACTTACTGACTTACTGACTTGCTGACTTACTGACTTACTGACTTACTGACTTACTGACTTACTGACTTACTGACTTACTGACTTACTGACTTACTAACTTACTAACGTACTAAGTTACTAAGTTACTAACTTACTAACTTACTAACTTACTAACTTACTAACTTACTAACTTACTAATTTACTAACTTACTAACTTACTAACTTACTAACGTACTAACGTACTAACGTACTAACGTACTAACGTACTAAGTTACTAACTTGCTAACGTGCTAACGTGCTAACGTGCTAACGTGCTAACGTGCTAACGTGCTAACGTGCTAACGTGCTAACGTGCTAACGTGCTAACGTGCTAACGTGCTAACGTGCTAACGTGCTAACG
>Ga0126342_10002719_pt1 | contig 28112 bp, 26 predicted proteins | sample Cyp1metagenome_FD_92528 | JGI IMG/M metagenome (GOLD analysis project Ga0126342, IMG submission 92528) | Coral microbial communities from Lord Howe Island, Old Settlement Bay, Australia - Cyphastrea 1 metagenome | ecosystem: Host-associated > Invertebrates > Cnidaria > Coral ... | reverse complement strand
TGGGTATGGGTCAATACCTATAGATACATTTTTAGTGGGATGAACATCCATTTACCAGCTATTTTGGGGTTCACTAGGTACCAGGGTTTTGACCCATCCCCATATCATGTTTTAAGATCTTTAAGTCCAAGCAAGTCCAAGTTTCCAGGTCGTGATTGTTGATGTTGTGTTTGTGGTACCTGGCAGCTGCGCGCCATCGAGTGTTCCAACGCCACTGACAACAGGACACCATTGCTGACACTTCCGGACTAGTCTCGGCCAAGAAGCTCGTGGAGGTGAGAGTCGTAACCTGAGATCCAATTCCGCAAGACAGTTTGGTCTGAAAATGAAGGATTCATCCAAAATACCTATGGCCACATATGGCCACTTCGGAAAGATGATGAAAAACCATCAAATTTGGAGTACCCTTTCGTACAAAGCTAGTTTCATCCAAGCAGAGCTTTGTATTACAGCGGAACCATTTTATTCGCTGCGGGGCAGATGAAGTTGTACTTGTCGTTGAAGAGCTGGCTGTCGACGTGGTGGTGGTTGTAGTGCCTCAGGGCGATGCATCATGGACTCCGTGGTCAGGGTCCAAACCATAGCAGGTCAAGTGGGTCCCCAGCGCTCGTCAATGGGAATCAGGATTCCGGCAAGAAGTCGATCTTCCGCCTTGCTTCAGGTAAGCCAATTCGATGCATCCAAAAAGATATGGCGGATTGACTTGAGGAGCTGAACAACTCAAACACACTCAAATCGCACCTGAAAGGGCGTAATCATGAAGCTCATACGTTCCTGCCAAGATATAAGAGCCGACATGTCAAGCATTTTTGAAACGTTGCTTTAGAAACTGCCTAGCAATCTAGCACGCTCCAAATGGCAAATCGCAACTCAACAACTTTGACTCCTGAGGCAGGTCAAGGACGTCAAGCGTGTAGTTGTAGGCTGTAGGGTCACAGCATCCATTCTCTTGGACCCACGTCAACTTTGGGACTTGTCCAAGGTGTGCATACTGTTCACCACAGCTATCAACCAGCCAAATATCGTATCCATCCACCAATGATTCATCGATCTCACCATCAATGGCGTTGCGGCCCCAGTAGACGGTCCCCGAGATTTTGCCGCGCTCGTCTTCTAAGTCTTCGAAGCTTCCAACAGCACAAACACTGCAGCGGACCGTGCGGGACGTCGGTAACAGGACGCCCGTGCGTCCGCAGAGAAACTCGGTGGGACCAGTCTCGTAGCACCAGAAGGCATCAGTGATGTTTGAATCGTTCAAATCCTCTGTGGTAAAATTTCGAAATGTGATCGCCTCACACATGTCACCCTCTTGTAGATCACTGCAATTGTCGTCTTGCACAGGTGGCAAGCCATTGAAAAAGCTGCTACACCAGGAACGAGTTGTTGAGGTGGTGCTAGTCGTACTACTGGATGCAGATGATGTTGAGGATGTAGATGAACTTGTTGATGTGGTACTGGATGATGTGGTGCTGGATGATGTTGTTGTGTGGCTAATAGTTGAAGTTGTATCACTTGTTGACGTGCTGGTAGCTGTAGAGGAGGATGTTCTTGTACTTGTCACACTCGTTGCCGTCGATGTTGTCCAAGAAATGGAGCTAGACGTGGCGGTGCTGGACGTGGTCGTAGCAGTGAGCGTGGAAGCAGTGCTGCTGGTAGACGACAACGATGTGGAAGTTGAAGTGCTGAGTGTTGCGGTGGAGGTTGAACTTGATGTGGTCGTGAAGCTTGTGCTCGTGCTGGTTATTGAAGAGCTAGTTGAACTTGTGGTAAGAGTTGCTGTACTTGTCGAGGTTGTTGTGGAGCTCGTTGTGCTTGTCGAGCTGGTGCTAGAACTTATAGTGCTTGTTGAACTGGTGCTTGAAACAGAAGTGCTTGTTGAGCTCGTTACAGAAACCGATGTGCTGGTGGAGCTAGTAGTAGAAGTCGAAGTGCTTGATGTTGAAGTAGTTGTAGTTGAAGTTGTCGTTGAGTTGCTGGTAGAGGTTGATGTGCTTGTTGAACTTCTTGTTGTAGTTGTTGTTGTGGTACTAGACGTTGTGGAAGTAGTTGTGGTGGAACTTGTTGTTGTGGAAGAAGAAGTGCTTTGAGAAGTGGTTGTAGAAGGTTCAAAAGAAGTGCTGCTTGTTGATGTCACGGAGTTAGTGGAATTTGCACTGCTGCTTGAGGTCGTTGTGGTCGCGGTGGTGCTTGAACTGCTTCGCGTCCATGTTGTGCTTGTAGTAGTTGAGGAGGTCTGCGATGTGGAGCTTGAAGTGGAAGTAAAGGTGGATACCTTGGGAATGGGAACCTGGCATCAGCCTTTCCAAACTGATAGAAAAGATGAAATATATATATATATACATATGATCTCTCTTTTGCGGGGTTGTCTTTTTATGCCTACAATCGTCAGGACTTGTGATGGTAGCGTTTTGTGTTTGGACAGAGGAACATCAAGTACATCGAAAGGACATCCGGAGAAATGCAAACACTGACGATTCGGTTTGATTTAATAGAAGTGTATGGTTGAAGAATGGTGTACCTTTACCAAAGGATACCAAAAGGCCAGTTCGGGAATCAAACCATTTTGAGCCTCAGCTGTTTCCGGCTTCGTTCTTTCAGGTGAATGCTGAACTGACCTGAGGTTGCGACGGTTGAAGTGGAAAGAGATGAAGTGGTACTTGTACCTGCATCCATTGCGAAACACATCCAAACACATCCAAAACCATGGAAACGGCTTGTTTTTCGGAAAAGCAGAAGTTTGTGAACTGTCCTGATGAAGAGGTTGAAGATGTTGTAGTCACAGTTGTGCTTGTAGATGATGTTGAGGTGGTCGAGGATGTTGTTGTCGTCGTTGTGCCTTGACTGGTGCCAGTGGCGCAATGGCCTAAGAGTTGTATATACGTTTGCAATTGATATGCTGAGGATATACAAAGTCTTATTGGCTAGTTTTGCAGTCCAGTTGCAAATGGGTACCTGCGCTTGTGGCACTAGGAGCTTGTCGCTCAGATCGAACCCAGGAGGGAGCAAGGCCTCTCACAGTCAAATGTAAGTGACTCTTTGCTGGACCACGGCTGTCAGGTGATGTACCATTCAATCCCAAAACTGCAACAAAGTATTGAACCAAGGAGCATAGGTACAATCTCGATCATCTGCATTTGCACACGCCAGGAGGACAACCAGCATGCGAAATCCTGTGGCAAAAGGTCAACACATGTTGGTCTTCAGCTGCTGGCTGTCCAAATTTGAGTTTTCGGCCTTTCATCGGAATCACCGCTGGGCAGGCCTGGTGGGTGAGGTATCTCAGAATCACCAAAGCCAATTTCATAGCCACATCTGCAATGGAATCACAAGCCAGCACCTCCTCCGAGGCAGAGCCTCTCTATCTGACGCCCCCTCTTCATATCCAACAAAGACTGCGGCATATGCAAGAATGATGTAAGTTCAAAGAAATAGAAAGGAAATAAGGCATGCGTATTTGTCTCGAACAATTGTTTCAAAGGCACCTGTTAATGGGAGTCTGCCTGACTGCCTTGCATCAGGTTCATCCAAAGCCAAGAATCTATAGGGTCACAGAGTTTAATTTTAATTCTTGCAATATCCCAAGAAACCACATTCTCACAAAGAACAATGCCAAATGTGCACGAAGTAGTTGGACTTCAAAGTCGTGCCCGTTGGGCCCCTTGTTCCTGTGCTGTGCTTGTTGTTCAGCTCATTTCACTTCGGAAACCCAGAATCCGCCAGCCCCCTCAGCCTCAACCCATTTTTCCGCAAACAGTGTGTGAGTGTGTTCTTGGGGTTCTTCCTGCAGGGCCCATATAAATTGGCCCCAGAGTAGTGCGAAAGTGCCCGCTTTCAACCCAGGATGTACAGACAATACCCTCTCACAAACTCTCGAAGCAAATCAGCTTCCAACTCTGGCGTCCACCAATCCATGTCGGCAAATGCACCGCTCCAAGCTTTAAACCTGACAGGATCGCGGCACTTTTCCGGTGAACTTTTCAGGACAGATTGTATGGCGATGGATTTCACCGCATCGTTCTGGCGAATGATCGCCTTCCGCAGCAATGCCCACGAGTCCCCCGGGGCCAGTTCCGATTCCAGGCAGCGCAGTGCGAGTGTTCGAAGCCGGCTGCATTCCTGCTCTGCAAGCAGCAAATAATTCTTGCCCCCAGGACCATCCAAAAGGGCCAAGAAATCCAGCCAGTCAAATGCGGTCATCACTTGACCTTCAGGCCAAGTCTTCCCGGTGTAAAGATACGTCAACAAAGCCTTCATGCTGCCCACGCTAGGCTCTGGCTTGAGAGATGTCCTGATTTCTCCACTCTTGGCTTCTGCCAAGGATGTCAACAGCACGCCTTTATAATACTCGGAACGAGCAATGAGCATGAATCGGTGCGCTGCTAGTTCCTGCTTAGATTCAGCTTTTGCAATAAGGCGGCAATCGATGCAACCGGTTTCTTTCAAAGGTTTGCCATCTGCTTGTCTTGCAGTATTAAGCATCGACTCCAAATCTCTCAGCAAATTTGGTGGTGGGATGCTACTGTTTTGGCTGTAGACAGGTAGCACTTGAAGATTACCTGCAGCAGCTGATATCGCCATTGCCAGTAACTCTTGATCATGTTCCAATGCTGCGATCAACCGCTTGATGAAGTCAGTATCGTGGAGCAGCTTCATGTTAGCCAATGCCACGAAAACGTCGTTCTGCAGCCGTTTCGACCCTATCTTCTTGGCTTCTGAAAGAATCTCACCAGCATTTGAAGGCTCCACGGCATCATGCACATGCTTTTCACAAAGCGCGTGCAGGCGTCGCATTGCACAGCACGCACTATCATTTTGTGCAAGAAAGAGCCCCTTTGCTAGCGTCATCAGCTGAAAGACATCTTTCACCCCGAGCCCATCACCGAGAACCAGGCGATCCGTGTAGATGAAAAGAAGAAGCATTCGAAGCGTCCTCGTAGTTGCGCCCTGCATCTCGATCACTGAGATGTCAGCATTCTCACCCGAAGCTAGCCGCCGCCGCTTAGCCTGTGGGCGATTTGGTGGGGATCTAGGCGGTCCGCGGTTTCAAGCCTTAACCTGCTGTGAAGACCAAACAAGATGCCATCTCAAAATCACACCTAGCAGTAGGGATACTTCATCTTTTGACAAAGAGCATGATCCATCGCCAAATTCGAATACAAGACGGTACGATTCTAAGAACCAAGGGCTTGACCACCGACCGCGCATTGCACATCAGAATAAACTCACCTTCACAACTGGATCCACACCCATCGAAACCGCCCAAAACAAGGGATGATCCAAGACCAGAAAAGACCCGCCATTTGTGAGTCCAGTAGACCCAAACTTTGACCAAGTTTGGTACATCAACATCCAGGGGCAAATCTCGCAGTTCTAAGGGGCTGTAAGTTGTAAGCTGTAACTTATCAATCCATCTACCATGTGCAAATTTTATTGACCCTTCCAAAAACCACATAAAATTCCAAAATGGTTCCAACAGTGTTCCCATTCGGGCAGTCTTCAAAACCCTCTTCAAAGCAATGGTTGATTCAGAATGGGATTTCCAGTTGATGGATGATGAAGGAATATGTCAATCAATCAACTCTATCCCCAGATTTGTCACGGCTCTCGTAAATGATGGTTAAGCCGTTAAGCCCCCTTTCATCATCTATGATGACCTTTCCAGGGCTTTAGCAGCCACTCTCCTTTGGTCCCGGTCTTTACACGCCTCGTGGGTGCGTCCCACTTTTTGGGACAAACGTGGGCAACGGGCTTGAAGCAGCGCAAAATGCGCCGGCACGTCGCCATCATCACCTGACGGTGCTGACGTGGGTCAGGGGCTTGGGGGCAAGGCGATTTCACAAACAAATATAATGTTTTTTACCGACCAAATTACCAAAGGGGTGATTCAATGGCATGTCAAAGGAGTTGTAAGGGAATATAAGTAAGCAACAATGTGATATGTGGGTGCAAGTCAGGTTTGATCTGAGAGTTTGGGAATTTTGTTTAGGGTTCAATCTTTCCTCAAAGACCTACATTTTCAGACTTACACTAAAGCTAATCTTGCTTTCCCCTTGTAGGTCTGACCTATGGAGTTTGTACTGCGTTCTACTCCTGTCTCTGCGTTAGCCTGTCTGAACCAGAGAGTTAAGTTTACTCATGTTTACTCTTTGTTCACTCCTCTGGTACCCTTTCCGTCGTGTTTGTCATTATTTTGCCATGTTTCAAACTTCATGCGTGTTTTTCTCGTTCAGTTTGTGGTGTAGATCTATTTCAAAATTGAGGTTTCTGGGGCTTCTGTGCTTTTGCTGTATTTTGGATTATTTCATATTTCTACATTTGATATCATTTATTAATAATCTAAATAATCATGTAGGGACGTTCTTGGCAAATTGGATATGATGTAAGTAAGTAATCTTCATGTTGTCCACTTAACTTTTTCGGCTTGGCTTTGGATTGATTTTGTCCTAGATCTCCTTTGCCACTATGCCTAATCCTTAGAGCCGAATCCTTGGAATACGTTATGGGTTTCCAACAGCCAAGAGTTATGTTTGATAATCATAAATAATTATAATTGGTAACAATGGACAATAATCAACAACACTGGGTGATCAAGGGTAACAACCAGCAGTAAAGGGTGGAAATGGGTAATAAAAAGGTGGCAATGGAAATCAAAGACAAATAAGGGAGCTAAAGAATTTCTTGTAAAGCTGAAAGATTTCGGTTGGAAATTCACTCGGGGAATTCAATGTGGAGGATAGAGATGGGGTAAAAAGAGACGCAAATAGAAGAGATTTCCTCTAGAGGTTAAACCCATGCAGGGCAGGTCTTCATATCCTCGCCCTGACAAAACCTTGCCTCTCAAAATTGTGTCGCTCAAGACATCGCCATCGGACAACAACAACTTTTTGAGATGTTCCCGGAGTGCCGGATCGACTTCCACATACTCAGCATCGACCGCAACGGCCGCCGCGGCACCGGGGGCGACCGCAACGGCTGTAGCCGCAGGGGGGGCGGCCAATGGAATGTGGCGCACGAAGCGCACACGGCGCATGTTTTGCTTTTAACAAAGGGAGTCTCACTGTCCAGTTTGAAGGTGATGCATTTGCCTTCTTCCGTCGTCTGCGACTCAAACCAATTTATCCAAGAAGGACCACTTTCACTTACAAATTCCACACTTCCTGACAGCTATTGCAAAGAACATGCACCTGTGCTTACATGGGTGTGTCCGAAAATGAGGGTATACCAAAATTACATAAAATTACCAGGTTCAAAGGTAAAATCATGATTAACCAGGAGGTTTAAGCGGTACCCTATTTTCAAACAAACGCACATTGGCCTTTGATCTCGCCTGGTGTGATGGAACATCAAAGCTGGGTAAAATAGAAGATGATGTGTTTTATGTGGTGTCAGTTCAAAATTCGCAAATGTTAAATGCCTGCTAGATCCTGCTGGACGCAAAATGGCAACAGCATAGCAATGGTTTTCTTGGTCTGGTAGCTTCATGTGCGCAAACCCGGCAACAGGTCGAGAAATGTCCCGAACAATGTAATCCTGTTTTAAATTCTCTAGTTTTGCAATCCAACAGCAGTCAGGGTTCCAAGGTTCCAACGTTGCGTCCCCAGCAACCAATCAATGCACCATTTCCGAACTCAGAGATCGAAACCCAACAGGCACTGCTATTGGGAACTGTTGGGGTGTTGCGGCATGTAACAAGCTAGCCGCATCGTTGTGGTTGATGAATAATCCAGATGCAGATATGTTTCGATCATGCTGTTCTTAACTGTCGTAGTTGTTTCTGTAATATACATATTTGTCCGGCGAAACGATTGGAACTGCAGCTGGTGGGTCCCACCTTTTCAACAAACCTGTATTTCGATGCCACGTCTCTATCTTTTGAAATCTGCGAAACTACCCAACGTGCCTCACTTTGATTGACATTCCAGCCACGATTGCTATCCCGCAGTAAATCTCAACACAAGATGAAACAAAACACTCCAAGTAGTCAATTCTGAATTTAGAGGAAAGAAAATTGCAAGTTGCACACCCTGAATCCTCCCCCGGTAATCTTCCACTTTTCCTTGCCAAGGTCAAGATGGCAATCATTGGAAGAAACTGCTCCTTTGCAGCTGGAGTTTCAGTCCCATGTTCCTCGATCGTCCCTTGATATTGAGCGCTTGATCAAACATATTATCTTCCTCAAAGCTTCTGATTGTTTTTTGACAACCTGCTCTTGAAAATCACTTGCAATTTACTGGTATGATTGTCGGATATTGTCGGTATGTCAGTGATATGTATTGTGCCGGGCTCAGCATCTATGTCACTGGTGACTTTCCTGCCCAATTCACTTGGCCACAGCGAAGGTGCCTCAGGACTCCAGAAAGGGCTGGTCTTTTCAACTCACGTCAAACATCATCAAACATCATCAAACATCATGCGGGCTTCATTCTGAGGAACAGGCACTATTCTCCCTTCACCCACGAGGAAAATACTGGCCTTCAAGTGCAGTTGGTCAAGATTCAGTTACTATTCATCGTGCATTATTCATCGTGCATTCCATAGGTGGTACTGAGAGCAGGTCATACTTAACTCTAAACATCGCCCAGCTAATTGGTGCCTGCAGCCAGCACCGGCTGAGAGACAGAAACAAAAACCGAGAAAAAGGTCAAGCTCTCCCAGACTTTTTCGGATTTTGATGGATGCAAAAGGGTCAAAAATGCAAGGGAATGCATAGGGATGCACAGCGATGCATAGTGATGCATCTTGTCAGACCAAAACATCGCTTCCAGGGTCCCGGCTTCGTCGCGTCGTCGGCCAAGACCACACTGGTGACTGTGGCAGAAGCCAACGCCTGCCGGGCCAAAACTGCGGACGCTCGGGAAGCCCCATCGAATACGGCCGAATACGTCCCGCACTTGGATCTACCATGATCTACCACATCTTGGAGACCATGGGACACACAGACGAAGTCTAGGAATCCAACTGCATTGACACTCGCTGCCGAGTGAGTCAGCTGAAGGCCCAAGGTCCATCCAGAACCATCTGGCCTGAAAGACTACTTTGGCAGAAGTCTGAACGCGGATTTGTGTCTTGCAATCTCAGAATTAGATGAATTGATGCAGACTCCACTACCATGAGACAAATCAACATCACAAGCGTTTGAGTGGCGCATTGGCAAACATATGTTACATGTGTTACAAACATGTGTTACAAACATGTGTTACTGGATGTTACTGGGTTTTCTCACAAACGCAGTGGATCCGATCGCACAATCCGCCGTGACCTTAGGAGGTCATCCGCAAGTCTCCGAGATGAGAACGGCTGGGACAACACCAAAACCGCAAAACTACTCGAGTGAAGAGAAGAAAAAACTCAAAAACTCTCCTATGGCAATCCATCCTGGCAGACAATCCGCTGTTTAGCGCCGAGTGTTATACCGAAAATGTGGGTTCTTGTTGTCGTGTATCTCAACCACGGATATCCACGGATGCCATTCTAGAGTCTAGAGATGTCTAAAGTATTCTCCATAGTTTTGAGCATTGAGGTCAAAGCCCGGTAGTGCAGGTGGCCAGATCGTCGTCCCATTCATAACCTCGTCAGACTGCAGGATCTACCCGGGAATCCCCAGGGATCCCCAGGGATCCCTGGCATCCAACCAAGGCGGCAGCAAAGCTTTGGTGGGATCAGCACAAAGGTACACGCACGATTCGCGTGAACCCAGGGCCTGATGGAACATGGTGGAACTCCCACTCCAAAAAACATCCACTGATCGATAACTCTTCTCCACTGTGATGTTCGACATGCCTTGATCCAGTTTTACTATATCCTATGACAAATAACAAAAGGGAAAGCAACAACTTGAGAAGCCGGCTTGTAGATCTTGAAGGCATTGAAATTTCCAATGGTCTCCAGGTGATTGTGTCTGCAGGAGTCCATGAGGTCATTAACCTGCCACAGGAGCTGCTTCCAGCATTCGACGACCACAAGACTGACGAACTGAGGAGCAAACTCGTGACAAAGGCGTTTGAAGCTGGGCGTCCGTTTTCAGCTTCTCCTCTGCCATGTGCCTTAGGCCGCTAGCCAGGGAGCCATGAAGCCAAGAATGCGACTTGAACGCGGTGGCCGAAGAGAGCCAGATGCAAACGAGTTTCACAAGAGCACACTTTGGTGCACCAACCTTGGGGACGGGTTTTTTCGGACAGGATGGTGTAACAAGAAGCATCAGCCGCAGATTCGATTCTGAATACAACCTTCTGAGATCAAGGCTGAAAAAAATTCTCCAGCTTTCTCCATGACGGCCTTGTCTGGCCTCGGTCGACGAGCGCCTGGACTGCCGCAGTTGCCCTGGAATTCCACCTTCGGAAGTTCATGGAAATTTGGGTCACATGCAGTTGTCTGACAGTTGTCTGGGGTGGCAGCTCCTGCTCTGAAAACACCTCTGTGAAGGTTTTCTTCTTTAGAGCTGCTACCTCCAAATGGTGGTGGAAAAGCTTAAAATGGTAAACGGATGTAAACGGTAGACTTGCTTGCCATGCACATCACGCGTGCTCCAGATCTTTCTCTGCTTTTGAAGTGACTGCTTTGTGGTCTCTACCGAAAGTGCCCAGACTATCATTGCAGCTGTGCTTGCCTTGACTTCATCTCTTGGTCTGTGATGCCTATCCCAAATAACCAGAGTTGTAGTCTTCGTCTTTGCCTGCCACGTATGGTATGGTATGGTAGTGCAATCAAAAGCTGTCATTAATCCATTCATATCGAGTGGTGAAAGCCGGACAAAACAAGCAGAGGCACCAGCTCAGCCACCATTCCAATGCCAGCTGAAGAAGACTGACCCCGAACTATCACAACATCCTGCATTTAATCACCAGCTCACACAGGAGTCTCCAAGATTTCCCCAAGAATTACAAGCGAACTCCATGAAACCGGACAGGAAATGTCCCAAATTTCACATCTCTCACTGTGCACTGGTCCAGAGGCTCGCTGCTCTGCATGGGTTTCACGAACGCCTGCTGGAAAGCACCTGTTCAGCTGGCATCAGAGCTTGAGCAGACGTACAGGTCAAACATCGGCGTTCAACACCCGTTCGCAAAACTCATGCCCTGCTGATGAAACCAAAACTTGCCCAAACTGTATTCAGGCAAGATTCAATCTATGCAACCCTGCAATCTCCAGCCTGTATCAGTGCTCCCTTCCCATCTTGGTGCTCCGCGAACAACCTGCACGGGCTGACCTTAGAATATTCCATGGCAATCCATGGCATGCTTAACAAATACCTTGGAAATGCCTTGGAATTCCACTTAGTGACAACTTCCTGGAAAGGGGCTAAAAAGAATCCAGTGCGGCTTTCAGTTAAGAAAACCGAAGGATGTCAACACTTGCGGCTCAATTCAGCATGTGGACCTCGTACTGTAGCAATTAAGGCTGTGACCGGCCAGCACGAGCGAGGACCTGTTGTCAAGAGAACTCTATTTTCAAGACTATTCTCTCTTCCTGTCTCTCTCCCTGTCTCTTTGGTTTCCAGTTCTTCATATGTCTCTGGCTCATGTGGGACACCCCGCTTTGTAGCCAATTTCACCAGTTTCAAGAGAGAAAATGTTACAGTAAAATCATGATCATAAACATTTACAAACCATAAGATTTTGGGAGCTCCAGTTTTGCAAAACCATGTTTTCATCGAGCCTCATGGACTCCTCTTCAGCGCTCTCTGCGGATCCGCAGAAAAGGAACTCGGCAGAGCCATTGCCTCGACCCTTCTCGTAGCACAGGCACTCGAGGGGCCTGTCGTGACTTTCCCGTGGTTTTTTGTCACCTTTTTGTGCAGAAACGATATCTATGATTGATAATGGTTAATCAGTTAATCGTGTGGAAATAACCAACAGATGAATCATGGAAAATCATGGAAATTGGAACAATGCGGAAAACCCAATGCCATAAACCATCACCAATAACTCACAAGAAATGGGCGAACCATCCCAAAATGGAGGGTTTAGGGCATTGGGTTTACCACCTGTCGGTTAAGGACTTGACCCAAACTTCTGCAGCAAGGCTGAGACATCCTGGCGGGTTTGATTTCTGGATTTTCTGAAGATTCGTCCAAAATCTCTCGGTGCTGTGCTGTGCTCGAACTGTTCTTTGCCACTGTCCTCTGCACTGCTGTTTTCTGGAACTCCTCGAAATAAGACCTGTTCTGCACGGATTCATGTGAGCTGCGGCAAAAGGATAGCTCTGGCCTTGTTGGACAAGCTCAAATCATTGGAGACCTCACTGGCCTTGCGGCAGAGATGCGTATGATCCAACAAGCCCAGGATGACAAATCCATCAAATGATCCTGGTACCCATCGAACATCAAATATGTTACCTCACCCTTGTGATACCCCAGATTGATCCATCTTTCCAGGACTTGCTAATGATGATCCCTCAAATGCTGAGGCATGCTCCACCATGATCGGCAACTGGATACCCACTGCGGGCCCAGAATCTGAATTCGCTGGAATGAACCAAAAAAGGCAACCAAGTGAATCCAAAACTAAACATCGCACGCTAGCTCCATGCACTCACACTCTTTGCTTGACTTGTCATACGGCTGCATTAAAATTGAACTCTGCAAAACGGTGTACGGGAGAATCAACTTTCAACTCCTCTTGTTTTCAGCCCATTTTGGCATGTTCTAAGAAGCGTCAAGAGCACCTGCCGCTCTGCGTGAGGACTGCGGTCGTGCTGCACCTGCACCGGAAGCAGGACCTTATCGGAACCAGCTGCACCATATCCCTGGCACTGGCTCCTGGAACATCCAGAATCCACCAGCGACCAAGAGGCCCAAGCAGCCAAATTCTTGGAGGTTGGCTCCTCATCCAAAGAAACTTCCATACCATGCAGGACCCTGCGGGAGTTGAGATATGCAGAAGTGCTCCAAAGTTGGCACCCTAAGCTATTGTCAAAGATTTCGGAGAGGAGCTTGAGGGAAAGGGCTGGGCTCAATCCAAACTGCCTCTCTAAAATATGATTTTGCAATCGGCCAGAGCTTTCTTTTGGCTTCCTCTGACAAAGTCGATCCAGTTGCTGCTTCGCAGGTGTGCCAACTCTCAATCTCAGTTGCTGACATAGCTCCTCACCTAGGCGTTGATGCCAGTGCAAAATTTCCGCAGCCACAACAGCTTGTGCTGCTGGTCCCAGCATCCCAGGGACAACATTGAGGCCTTCTGCGCCCACCAGGTTGCCACGTGCCCTGAAAGCCAAGGCCTCCAAACAGCCTGGTGCCTGGCTCAGCAAAGCTGGATCACTGCACTCGGAAAGGTCCAAAATGGCCTTGAACGTTACAGCGTCTGCTGCACTTTCAGCTGTTTCAATTGTTTCGTGGAGATTTTGGACCAACAGTTGCCTGGCTTCATGAATACGGTTGGCAGCTTGGCAGGCTGATGCAGCCAGGTTTCGGGCAATACCAAATGGAAATGAGAAGCCTGTCATGTCTTTCAGGATGCTAAGAGCACATTCCCAGGCCTGGCCCACAGCACACGCTTCCAATATCGCATGAAACGTGGTTGTATCAGGCTCCAACTTGGCAAAGATTTGAAGCTGCTGAAACAGTAGCAGAGCAAACTGCCAGCTCTCCAGCTGGGTGCAGGAACCCAGGACTGTGTTGTATGCGATCAGGTCAGGCCAGTCTCCGGAGGCGCTTAGAGACTGCTTCAATGAGTCACAGTGCAAAAGAGCCGAAGCCACTCGCCAGTTGAGCAGTGAAGCGCAACTTGAAATTCCTACATTGCACGCCGTAGAATCCAGCTGAACTGCACGATCTTGAAAAGAGAAAAGCAGGCACAACGCAGACTCCCATTGGAAACCAGCCTCGCATGCAGACATTAACGTGGTCAGTGAAACCACATCTGGGCGGAATCCAGAGGAAGAGGCTGTAGCAAACAAACTGAGTGCCCTTTCCCAAGATTGGGAGGAGCAACATGCTCCCAAAACGGGATTGCATGTTCCTGTACCTAGCGGCACCCTCCATGAAGAGGCGGTGCATAGTATGCTTAGTGCCGCCTCCCAACATCCTCTGGACTGGCACGCCCTCAAAACCGAACTTACTGAGATTTCGCTCAGCTCTACTTGTTTCAAGTGCATGTCTTGCAACGTGGTGAATGCTTCCGGCCATTGCGACCCCTTTTCACATGCTAGAAGTGAAATGCTCAAGGAGATTGCGTCCAGCTCAAGTAGTGAACTAGACATCTTGTCTAAGAGAATGAGAGACACTTGCCAATCCCCACTTCTCACACATGTGTTTGCAACAATGCTGTAGGATGCAATGTCAGGCCTGAGTGACATACTTCCCATGCTTTCAAGCATTCCAAGTGACAAACACCAGGCATCCTGTGTTTCGTCTGCTTCCAGGATGCTGAGACATGCATTCAACGTCTTCACAGTTGGTTGGACTTTTACAGCTCGCATCGAGTCCAAGATTTGGATTGCAAATTGCCAGCCAATGTGATCCCGACACGACCGCAGGAGGATATCATAGCTGATTGATGTTGGAGAAACGTGTGATTCTTTCATCGCTGAAAAGGTGCTACAAACCCTGCTCCACATCCCTGCACTTTCCAAAGAACTCATGAGCATGCTGTATGTATACACGTTTGGCGCAACCCTTAGGTTGCGCATCCACGTCCATATCTCCAACACCTTTGGCCATGAACCGGACTGTTCCAAACACTTCATCGCTGTACCAAATGTCACAATGTTAGGAGTTGTGGACACATTCTGAAGGCTTTCGAGAAGACTCAAAGCAACCATCCATTCACCAACAGAGCCACAAACACTGATAGCTGTTGCCATGGGCACTTGCCAGTCGCCTCTGTCTTCATTGCCGGCACGCTTCTCTGTCTGCCAACATTTCGAGACAGAAGCAAGGAAGTGAAGAGCTAACTCCCAGTTCTTGGACTCTGCACATGTAGATACAGCTGCTGCACAAGCAAAGGCATCAATCTCAACTCGATTTTCCAACATGTCCTGCAGGATCCAGAGGCTCACATCCCAGCAACTGGGAGCACAAGCTTGCAGCAAATTGGTGTAGCTTCGTTCATCAAGTTGGAGTGCACTCTCTTCTGCCAGGGACAGAACTGCCAAAGCAACCTCCCAGTGACCCTTTGCTGCAACACCGGCAACAATTGAATTGTATGAAATGATATCAGGATCGATGCCCTTCCAATGGATTCCAGCTTCGGCCACCAGCACCAAAGCAAAACGCCATTGATGTGCTCGCTGACAGGCAGAGACTGCTGAATTTAACACGATGACATTAACTTCGACCCCGCGCTGAAAGGAAGTGAATAACAGGTCCAGGGCTTTTGCCCAGTGGGCTCGTTTTCCAAAGGCGCTGATGCTAAGACTGAGATCCTGCACTGCTGGAAACGTTGTGCGAACTAAGTCAAATGGTTGGCTAGTTCTGTATAGTTCTGTAAGATTACAGTCTTCTACACAATGGCCCTGCCAGGAAAACAGTTGCTGCATTTTGCTTCGAATCAAGTGAGGCATCTCAAATATCAGGAGTACAGCGGCACAAGTTGGTCCTTACTTGACTTGATGTTATCTGGGTTTCTGGTCGAAGCTTCTCTATCGTCTCTGACCAATCTGCTCTTCGCCTGGTGACATTGACATCAAGGTTGGTGCGAATCTCACAGCTAGAAACTGGCCTGAACTCCTGAGGTTCCCGAAGTGGCATCTAAAATCCTTCTCTGCGTACCTGGCAGAGACATATTGCTGTGTCACACATAAGTTTTCCAGCACCGAAGCAGGAGCACCTCCACTCCAGGCTCCAATCATGGTACAAAAGAATCATGTGAGACTGTTCGCATTCTGCTTTCTAATTCCATTCGAGTCAAAAAAAACCTGCGGCACGGACGTGACTCTTCGAATCTGCAGTGTACCCCCAAAGGCCTTGAAACCCTATCGACCTGACGGTAGAGTATTTCCGGCTTTGAGAGTTCCAATTCCTTGCTCTTGGAGATGGTACGGATATGAACCATCTGCAGAACCACATGTACAAATGAAACCAGATTCAGGCTTTGGTCTGGTTGATCTGAAGACAAATTACGCTTTGATCAGCAAAACACAGGCACTGGGCACACTTAAGAAATAACAAGAAATACCAAGAACTACCAACGATCCATTCAACTGGATTCTATCCTTTCAAAATATTTCCAATGTTCAAACTTCAAGTCTGGAAAGCCTGAAATGTGAGACAGCAGCGCTTAGTTACGCTGACCGGGTGAAACTCTGAGCTCTCACTCCGCCAAGTCCACTGACTGCACTTCCTGACACAGGCGTCGATGGCTGAAGGATTCTGGATGGGAAAACAGCTGGGTCCAAACCCAATGGCTGGAAAACCCGCTCCTGCGCATGGGCAAACCTCAGAGATTGCATGTCTGGATTGAACTTCCAGTTGTCAACACTCTTGCACAAGCTTAAGCCAGCTGGGGAAGTGCACTCTCCAATCCTCTCATTACTTCTTAGGTCGAGCGAGACTTACAACATCTTACAACTACAACCCAGAGGAAAATCAGCGCAAACATATTCGGACAATGTCAAGGTGCAACCTCAGATGCATCAGAGAAGCAGGTACTGCGCCAGAAATTCAATGGGATCTTCAGGTTGCTCTTTGCAGACCTTTGGCACGCACGAAAACTTACGAACCATCAAAACTTCCACTGTCAACGATGCTTGGAACGCTTCAGAAAGTCTTCACACGCAAAAAGGGGTACACGGTATACGCTATACTACACTCAAATCCATCCAAATCCACTGATGAATCATCATACGTCACATCACATCCCATCATATCATATCTTATGACCCACTACAGACCCTTAAAACGGCCATGAATGAAAACTTCATGGATTCATGGCTGTTGTTTGATCATCTTGATCAATACGTCGCCTCGGTCAGCCCTGCGGTCAACGTTGGCACGACATGAGCCCTGGCGATTGCTAGGCGAGTTGACGCTGAATGTGTACAAATGGATGATCAATGAATGGAATGCATAAACAAATGAAGAAATAAACCAATCGATATGTAAAAATGACAGATAGAGAAGGAGATAGAGAAAATCGATATGAATATGAACATGGAAATTATATCTATAATATATATATATACACACATCATTATATATAATATGTATTTTTTGTTTTTCCCCCGTGCAGACTGCAGAAGTCTGTGCACAGAACCATAGCCGTTGAAATTGTGAAAAACAAATAAGAATAAAGGTAGAGAGGTAATCGGGTGAGGAGAAATTAATTAGACTACTTGTGGACAACCACGTTCAAGTAGCTGATAACCTCGCCAGGGGCACATAAGATACTGTCGCAAAGGCTGTGCCTGTCAAAAAAAACTTGATTCACTCTGAGCAGCGCCGGTGTCTCCTTCGCTTCGCTCTACTGACACCAAGACATGATATACATGATAAAAGAAGCTTCGCAGTTCGTACAAAGAGAAAAGCCTGCAGAGTTCAAATCCACTTCCTTGCAGTTCTATCCATTCCGTGTGAGTACACAGCACAAATCAACACAAGTGTTGCGACCTCACCCTTGGCACGAGTAAATCCAACAGGATAAAACCATTGCGGTCATCCTTATCTTTCCCAAAGGTTTAAAGGTGTGTGCCGCTGGCAAGCCTCTTGCTCCAAATGAGCCGCTTCGTTGCGAGCGATGACCTTCAGAAAAAACACTGTGGGGATTAGGAGCTGCGGTGGTGCAAAACTCTACCTTGCGTCTGGTCTCTTCCTCGTTCGCCAACTTCTGCCGCAGCGCAGCTTCTTTTTTGGCATGTTCCTGTGCGATGTGTGCGCAGTGCCTAGGAAATGCAAGGTTCTTCGTCTACCGCTATTACGAACACCAAAATATTGTGGAAAAGGCTGCAGCAGTGGAAAGAAACTTGACAGGATATTTGGACGCAGAAGTAAAACGCAAGATGTCGCAGAGAAGAAAGAACCAGGGAAACAAATGCGATAGATGATGCCAGGGATTGCCAGGGTATGATAGCATGGTATGACACACTGCTTCTTGTAAAGCCCGATGAATTCTGGCACCGGTGTGGTGCTGCAAGCCGGGAATGATACAGCGGACTTGGGAAGGGGAACACGGAAGGTAGGTGATCAGGAAGAGGAAGCAAAAAGATGCACAAGAGTTCAAACGGCAACAGTGCAGGTTCGGCCGAAGAGCGCGCTTCTGAGTGTAAGAGCCTCTTTGCGTAAAACCTCTCTGTGTAAATGCGTCTGTGTGTAAAATTTCTCTGTGCGCAAACCTCTCTGTGTAAGAGCATGTGCGGATAAAGGCTACTCTGTGTAAAGGCTGCTGTGCGCAACATCGTCTGTCTGTAGAGGGTCGAGCATGGGCGTCATGCTATTTATAGGATGCTGAGGGGAATCCAAGGGACAAACAAAGATACGTGGATATCCCAGTGTCATCCACTAGCATTTATTATCTGGAAGGGAAACGACAGGAAACGAAAAAGATCCAAGCTCAAATACCGATACCTGTTTGCCTGTTTTTTTTACTGTAAGGGGGAGAGGAAAACTTTTTCATGTAAAAGCTGTTCTGTGCAAAGGTTTCTCTGTGTAAAAGCTTCTGTGTGTGTGAAAGCGTCTGTGAGTAAAAGCGTCTGTGTGTAATCTGTTCGCAAATGCTGCGCTGTGCAAATGCATCTTTGTATAAAGCATCGGTGTGTAAAAGTTTCTGTGTAAAAGCTTCTTTGCGTGAAAACCTCTGTGTAAATGCGTCTGTCTGTAAAAGCTTCTCTGTGCACAAACCTGTCTGCACAAGAGCATGTGCGGATAAAAGCTGCTCTGTGTAAAGGCTGCTGTGCGTAACGTCGTCTGTTTTGTAGAAGCGTATCTGTGTAAAATGCGTCACCACACCAACATCTCAAAACAACATGAAACAAAAAAAACCAAGCTCAAATGCTTGCTGTCGCTACTGTTGTTGATGATGGAGGTGATGCGCGTAGGGCCCCAAAAACCGTCATATTGGCGGTGTTTCGCTATGTTTCGCTAATATGTGAAAGCCTTCGGGACAAAAAAACACCGTAAATACCGCGGTTTTTCGCCTCTCGCGCTGTTTTTGGCGCCTCGCAGGCCAAAAACCACGGTATTTACGAGGTGTTTCGACCTTGGGCGCAAGAATAACGGTATTTGCAGTGTTTTTTGGACAGAACCAAGCAAAAACACTGGTATTTACGCAGTTTCAGCATGTTGCAAGAAATAAGTTTTTCCATACACAAAAAAACACAAAACACTGTAAATTAAATTACAGTGCTTTGGGTTTGTTTTTAGGGTTCGAGGGGGGTGGGAGGCGGGGGGGGTCCTAAAATGAATGAACAGCAACCTCCTGAATAATCAGGCAACAGGGCTGGCCACCCTCCCCTTTACTTCAAAAAGTAAGCCTCAAGGTAGCCCCAGGTGATAGAACATGGCTGCTCTCAAGACTAAAATGGCTCGTGTTTCATGTTTCCCAAAACTGTGTGCTGAGGAGCGCTGATTAAGTAAGCTCAGGGTTCTGTGGAAGGCTGTTTGTTCAGAGAGTCATTTGGAGGTCTGCCAGTTTTTCTCGTCGGTTAGAACATTGCTGAAATTGGACAGGTCGTCGCATGTGATTTTTTGCATGCCGTCTGGTTCGCTGGCACTCTGAAAGAAAGACAAAGAGAGAAAAAAGCTTCACAAATGACAAATACAATAAATTTTGACTTGATGGGATGAGAAGGGCTTGCAGAGAAGTTTGTCGAATTTAAATCTGCTTGCAGTGAAGATGTTTGTTGTGACCAAAAATTGTTGAGTGGAAAGCACAGGTGTAGTCAAGTGATGCAGCAGGTTCCTACCAAGCATCTATATATCATATGTATTCATATGTGTCTTTTCTTCTGGTCTACTTCCATGTTATCAGTTGAAACCGTTTGAACTTAAACAATCATCAAAGAGGTGTCCTCCTGCTCCCTCATCTTCAAGGCATCGTCTTGTTCCTCAATCTGGGCCAAGTGCTCCTGCTCTTCACGAACCAGGTCTTCTTCGGACCTGCTCAATGAGAAGCCAAGTTTCACCGTGGTGTTAGGGGAAGCACCAACCGGCCAACCGGTCAACTGCTGGCCTCAGGTAGTTGAAGAACTGGCCCTTGGATTCCATGTGCACCTTGATGGCCTGCGAAAATTTCATAGAACTTCTGATGGTTTGCCCGTTTTGCTGCAAGTTGGACCATCCTTTTGCTGGATCGGCCTGGAAAGCCTCTTCTTCTGTGCACGCATCAATGTCGATGGGCAGCATCTGCATCCGCAAGACACTCAGTGATAGATGGAGCATTCTTGCTTCGTGTGGTCTTGTCTCAAGATCAAAATACCGAAACATCATGAAATACCACAAAATCCCATGGCTACCATAACCCATATCATTCATATCATCATCAACCCTCGAAACTCTTAGTGGCCACCTGTAGGCCACACTGCTCAGAGAAGAACTCAGCAGTACTGGGAGTGCCATCCTGACGACCAAAGGAAACTCTTTGGACTGCAACAAAACAGCAGCGATGGATTGCCAACAGCCGAAAGATGGTAGGCCTCTGCAAGATTAGCATTCCTGTACTCCTCTGAAGTTCTCACAAAGTCCTGATAGGTTGGTAGACCGGGTCAACAACGTCCGAATCTTCAAACCTTTCAGAAGCCAGCAGAAATTCAGTATCCTATGCCAAGTCCTCTTCGCTTGCTGGACCCTTCGCTTCTCCATCAAATATTCTTGCCTCTACACATCATGCATTTGGCATCTTGCCACAGTGCGAGCAAAGGCTCTATCAATCTCAGTATCGCAGCATGTGTTGCCTGTCATCGGTTTGGCAAATGAGGGTGGTGCCTTGCAGCGTGCCTCCGCGCTTCGAATCAAGACACCGTACTCAGGAACCTCAAGGGCCAGCAAACATCTTGGTAGAAGGAAACCATGCTGCCCAGAAGAAAATGCCAAAACTTGAGAATTCTACCAGGCTTTCAGCCACTTTCCACTTTGGCCTTGCTGCAGCAAAACTTGGCGCCCAAAAAATACGAGTCTTCAGATTCTTCACTCATTCGAGGCTGTTTTGCATGCACCGTTTCTTTCCACACATTGAAGCTATTAAAGCGGCGGTACCTCTGCTCTTCCTCTTCTTCCTCTGGTTCCTCTTGAGGAGGAGCCTCCTCTTCCTCTTCCTCTTCCTCCTGCATTCAATGTCTGATCATGATCCACCCCAGAAATGTGAACCATGAAGCCAAACTGCTTACCCCCCAGGTTTGCTGCCTCCTGTCCATCATCTCCCTCATCCTCTCCATCTTCGGCTTCAGCCTCACAGGGAGATGTCTCAAAAAGCGCATGCTGGAGCAAGGTCTGGGAAAATAGCCTCAGTCCAATAAAATCAATCTTGCTGTGCACAAGTCAACTTGATCCCATAGCACCCTTCACAAAATACTCCTACTGTCTACAATCACATCTTCTGGGATGCCAATGAACCTTTCATTCCAGGAATGCCCGTCCTCCTCTTCATCCCCTTCTTCTCGCACCTTTTCCATGAACAATGCCTAGATGGGGCTTGCCAGCAATAGGAATCACTTTTCCAGAGACAAAGCAGCAAAGAGAGTCTCTAAACTGGAGGGAGTGCTGAGATGTGCAAAGCCAATCTGGAATCTGCAGAGTCTGCACCTCCGCTTCGGCAAATGTTGTTGGGTATCCTTCGAGGATGTACCCACGGTAGCGGCCTAATTTGTTGGCGAACCAGGTAAGCTGACAGTGGATGGAAACAGTTCTCGCGTGAAAGCCAAGACCCCAACATACGTTGGAAAGCAATCGATTCTGCACGAGTTTCGTCCTGGAACAGGGAAGTTTCTGAAAGCGAGCTGGATCCTAGACGTGAACCAGCTACAGAAACTCACGCCATGCCAGTTGGTTTCTTCATTGCTTGATCCTCACAGCTAAAATAACGTATCCCAGCCTCAACTTGAGAGGAAGTTTCTTTCCAGGTGTGAGCGCAAGCTTCTTCACCTACGCCACGAGAAGAAAGGGTTTGCTTGCTTCCAAAGCCAATGAGTACCAACACGATCCATAAGGTTGTTTGTTAAGAGGTGTGCCAAACAGGATACACTGGCCGGGAATGTCTGCAGTTCTATTCAGGTCAAAACTTGGGTCCAGTCCAGTTGGTTCCATTCCAGCTTCCCCATAGCATGAAAGGTCCCATTGGCACCTTCTTGTTGAGCTTTCGGGCTGCTTTGGTTGGTGCAGAGCAGGCATCTTGAATGATCTGTTCGTAGGTCAAATGTGGTGGTTCCTTGCCAGGGCAAATCCATGGCACATGGTGGCCAAACCATAGATTCAACGAAAATAAGGAGGTCCCACTGAGGTCCCACTGATCCCCAGCCTCATGTAGGTAGCGATCTGCTACGCGGACCTCAGTCTCCAAAAATCATGTTTCTCTAGCACCTAGGAATGAAGCAGTTGGTTGCTGTCCATGTCCACAGGACTTCGTTTCAATTTGCATCCTTTGGTCATCTTTTCCTTTTTCCCAGCTAAGCTTTGATCACAAAGGCGTTCTGCTCCACATCCAGGTGGTCCGATCACAACCTGGCAATAAGCTCTCCACAGTTCAAAAGAACATAAAATGTCAGGTGCAAAGTTGGCAAAGCTGCTGTGTCAAGGACGGGTAGCTACTTTAAATCCGCTGCGTTTAGCTTGTCTCAACGGGAATTGGCAAAATGTGTGTGCACTGGCAGCAAACTTGGCAATGGACCATCTTGATGGGCCGCAAATTTCGCCATTTGCAAAATTCTGCGGCTACCTGTTTTGTCCAACGGGCTGCACAAGAACTAAGCAGGTTACTGTCAGCCGTCTGCCGTCTCGTCAAGATAGTCTTAGGAAATAAGTTTAGCAAGGCCAGCAAGACAGGGACCAGAAAAGGCAAAGCACAAATTTGCACAGGCCTTCTCGATGTTGGCTATGATTCCATCACGGCACCACCAGGAGAACTGCGGATCCTTCATGTGATTGGATTCAAAAACTGGGACATGCCCACAAGACACTGGCATGACTTTGTCATTGTCGCCCCTTGCACGTGGCACAATGTGATGACTCATGTAGTAGCCTTAAGAGGTTCCGAAGGCTCCAGAATGATGTCCAGGGACATCACCTTCAGCAAGACGACTCTAATCTGATCTGACTGATTTATGTGTACGTTATATACACACAGTGCCTGATATACATACATATATATATATATACACACCGTGTATACAACAATATTATATATATATAATATTATATATATATACTTATATATCACTTTGCCGTTGGTTTGCCATTGCGCCATTGCTTTGCCATGTGAAGCTTCGGAAAAGAGGCGAAGTCAGCTGAGTCGGTCCGGACTTCCTTGAACTCTGACTCGACCTCCTCTGCTGGGCAGATCGGCCTCAGGAAACCCAAGATTTCACAGAGTCCATCCGAGTCCATCCGTATTGAAAGATGGTAAGGTGCTTCATACCTTTGCAGCCTTTGCCTTAGGCTCATGCACTTCTCTCTTGTGGGAGATTTGGTCAATGATTCCCTGAGTCATGCAAGATCATGCAAGTTCATCTGAGTCGAACATCCAAACCAATCATGCTGTCTGAATAATCTGAATAGAAACTTAGAGATGCCTGCACGATATCAGCTTGCGTGAGGCGAGAGTGATCTACGGCCTAGGAAAGCAGCTCATGGCAAATCATGCTGGGTCGGCTGACGGTCGGCTCGCTGCTTCTTGTGATTTGGACACTTTTCAGAGCTGAGACTTGGTCCACCAGGTACGGACTAGTCGTGTCATCCGAAGCAACGACTCGAGTCAAGCGAGCCACCTCGAATCAGTCTACAATCCAACAGAATACAACGGGCTGAGTTTCCACAAACCACACTTGGCAAATCCCACACTTGGGCTTGGACATCTCTAACATGCACACAAGGAATGTAGTTGTCACCTTGGACAGAATGCAACGTTCAGGCGACAACCAGCATTTCACCTCCACTTTTGCCAGCCTCGCAATGTATGCCATTGAGCTACCGACCAGGGGCAATGATTTTGTGAATCGGTTGAGTCAACCAAGCCTCAGCAGTTGATGCACATCAAGGGCATCGAAGCTATGCAGCTAGCGCATAGGATATTAATACCTTCACTGCGCTTCACCTAGGCCTAGGCCCTAAGCAAGAGAGGCGTAACAACACGTTGTCATTCGCAAGTGACAGAAGTACGCCGGTTTGGAAAAGGGGAGTCGGAAAGGAAAACGGTCATTTCCTCGCCAAAGATTGAGCACAGAAGAATCCTTCAAATTCGATCCTTTCGTATGCAAGAAATACAGGTTGACTACTTGCCGGGCCAAAGATTGTGAACACATGAAGCCGCAAGGTAGACTGGAGAGACTCTTCAACCATGTCAAGTTGACCCTTTAAGCACTGCGACTGTGCGGTTTGCGTTTCTGTAGCATGCAGCCGATGGTAAGCAACCAAGATGCCAGTTCTTACTGACTTCTCACAGGAAAGGAACAAAGATCTTATGTGACAGCATTCCACTGTTGTTTCTTCAAGAGTCATCAGCTTTGACGAGCAACAGTTACAACATGTCACAACTCATCCCGTGTGCCATGCCCTAAGACCCTGAGATGTCCACTGCTTTGAAGAGCTCGTTGAATGTCGTCTCCCCTTGGATGCTCAGGGAAATAATCCGTATCATGGCTTTCACAACTTTCACAGCTTTCACAGCTTTCACAGCTTTCTCAGTGCCGTACCGTTGCCGTACAAAATTCCAGCTCCAATGACATGTGGACGAAGCTTTTCTTTGGAACCTGGCAAAAATTCAGGTGTAGAATAGTTTTTGGATTTTTTGTTGCCCTCAGGTTTTGGATTTTTTTTGGCTTTCTTTCCCGGTACCATTTGCCTTGTATTTGCAACAGTACATTTGGCCATGTTCGCCTTCCATTTTGCATGGTATTTTTCACATTTTGGCATTTCAACCTCTCATTTGCATGGTATTTGCTACATTTTGGTGCTTCAAACGTTCATGTGGGTCTCTTGAGGGTTCTTTATCATTTAGGGTTTCATTTAGGGTTTCATTTAGGGTTTCTTTACGGTTTCATTTAGGGTTTCTTTAGAGTTGGGATTTCTTTAGAGTTTCATTTAGGTTTTTTTTTCCGGTTTCATGTAGGGTCTCTTATCGGGATTTCTTATCAGGAGTTCTAAACGTTCAACTAGGTTTCTTTAGGGCATTTAGGGTTTCGTTTAGGGTTTCATTTAGGGTGTCATTTAGGGTTTCTTTAGGGTTTCATTTAGGGTTTCATTTAGGGTTTCATTTGGGGTTTCATTTGGGGTTTATTTAGGGTTTCAGTTTGGGTTTAATTTAGGGACTCATTTCAGGTTTCTTTAGGGGTTCCTTTAGAGTCTCTTTAGGGCTTCTCTAGGGTTTCATTTAGGGTTTCTTTAGGGTTTCATTTAGGGTTTCTTGAGGGTTTAATTTAAGCTTTCTTTAGGGTTTCATTCCAGGGTTTCTTATCAGGATTTCTTTTCACGATTTCTAAACGTTCAAGTGGGTTCCTTTAGGGTTTCATTTAGGGTGTCATTTAGGGTTTCTTTGGGGTTTCATTTGGGGGTTCTTTAGGTTTCATTTAGGGTTTCAATTTAGGGTTTCATTTAGGGTTTCATTTAGGGTTTCTTTAGGGTGTCAATTTAGGGTTTCAGCTAAGGTGTCAGTTAAGGTTTCATTTAGTTGTTTTTTTTCAGAGTGTTGTTTAGGGTTTCTTTGCGATGTCATTTAGGGTGTCATTTGAAGTTTCTTTAGGGTTTCATTTATGGCTTCTTTAGGATTAATCTATGGTTTCTTTAGGGTTCATTTATGGTTTCTTTAGGGTTCATTTAGGGCTTCATGTAGGGTTTCTTATCAGGATTTCTTTAAGGGGTTTCTTTGGGTTTCACCTAGGGTCTCTCTAGGGTTTCATTTAGGATACAAACAGAACAGAATAAAGCAAAAGAAAATTAAAAACAAAGAGACAGTAAAGACAGGAAGCAAAGAAGCAAAGGAGCAGGAAGTAGAAGTAGAGCAGCAAAAACACATGACTGAAGAAAAGAAAACGTAGAATAGTAGAAGTAGAAAGGCACAGAAGTACAAAAGCAGAGAAGCAGGAAAAGCAGAGAAGCAGGGACCAAAAAGCAGAAAAGCAGAGAAGCAGAAAAGCAGAGAGGCAGGAAAAGCAGAGAAGCAGGAAAAGCAGAGAAGCAATGTAAGCAGAGAAGCAGAAAAGCAGAGAAGCAGAAAAGCAGAGAAGCAGAAAAGCAGAGAAGCAGGAAAAGCAGAGAAGCAGAAAAGCAGAGAAGCAGGAAAAGAAGAGAAGCAATGTAAGCAGAGAAGTAGAAGAGCAGAAAATCAGAGAAACATGAAAGCATAGAACCAGGAACCCAAAAAAAAATCCAAAACCTGCCGCGAAAAAAAAAATAGCCCTCCAAATTCAAGTATCATGGGATTCAATTTCTGCAAAGCTCTTGGCCCGAAGTGCTACTTTGCAAGTAAAAGTGCTACAGAATGCTACAGAATGCTACAGATCTAGTGGTTTCCTGAACTCCAGGGATGTCACGTTTAACGGCACGGAGCAGCCTAGTGAAAGTGTCAGAGTCTCGAGGTACTTCCAAGCCTTGATCAGTTCAAGTCTTCAGCAAATTCAACACTGGCTGCCAAAAAATGGACTTGTTTTGTGTTCGGAGTAATCTTGAAACAGAATCATCACATAGACTTGAACACTCAAACTTTAAACTTAAATATCTTCCATGACTCTTTGTCGGCTTGACATGCCACAGCATCTTCATTTGTAGAGTTACTGGGCGTTTCAGTTAGAATGCACAACTTGTAACTAAAAAGATTGACAAAGCATAGCAGTTTGCCTCGTAGGCAGCAGCTGGCACTCTTCTCTCCAAATCCGCATCTGTCAACCTCAGCAAACACAGGTCACGAAGAGAATGTGACAGGAGCATGGGAGCAAATACCTTCGAGATGCGAACAAAAGAAAGAGAGACAATCTTCTTTCTACAACATAATATACATTGGCAGGAAACGTGCAATGGACTACAAATTACGAAAAAAAAAAATCGCAGAATCAGAAGCTCCACGCAAAAGTTTTGAAGGCAGGAAATTAGGCCGAAATTGGCCAACTAGTCTGACCATTCTTTCAGTGTCTTGGGCAGCATGATTCCCACGATCTCTGTGAAACGAAATTCAGCTCAGTGACTCTTTGGGCCGCTTTTTCACTTCCACATCCTGGGGGTCAAGACTACCAGGAAGATCAACTCCATTTGACGGACATGGTGCTAACACAGATGCAAGGGCTTTGATCCATGGCCCATCCATTGATCAAGAGCACCTCCAATGCATCTGGATCTGGTTCCACATTGTCCTCATCGTCGGGGCCTTGGCACACAGTTCCAACATGTGGGTTTATCTGCAAGAAGGTGTCCAAAATCAAATGGTCTAAAATCATGTTCCCCATCAAAATTCTTTTTTGCCCCAGTCTGTTCGTCTGTTCTGCGCTTTCCATCATTTTGAGATTCGTACTTTCCAGAGGAACATATTGCTTCCGAGTGTTCGCCCAAACCTCAGGGAAGCAGTCTCCTGCTGCAGTTCCCAGGACTACACTGACTACACTTGGCCCTGCGTCATCCCCAAACCTATATGGTTGATGAATAGGGGTGGCATATTGATCAGTATTATAAATGGTTTGATGAGTATTTATCATGAACCCAAAAATAGTAACAATGATAACAAGATTAATAATAAAGAATAAATAATTAATAATTAATAATTAATAGTAAGTAATAAGTACTAAATAATAAATGATAAAGAATAAAGAACAGAAAATAAAAAATGAATAATAAACAATGAACAATTAAAAAATGACAAACAATAAATAATTGATCATTAATAAGTAATACGTATTAAGTAATAATGATAATGACAATAATAATAATAATAGTAATAATAGATTTAAAAAATAGTAGTAATAATAATAATAATATATAATATATAATATATAATATATAATATATAATATATAATATATAATATATAATATATAATATATAATATATAATA
>Ga0126342_10002718_pt1 | contig 28116 bp, 15 predicted proteins | sample Cyp1metagenome_FD_92528 | JGI IMG/M metagenome (GOLD analysis project Ga0126342, IMG submission 92528) | Coral microbial communities from Lord Howe Island, Old Settlement Bay, Australia - Cyphastrea 1 metagenome | ecosystem: Host-associated > Invertebrates > Cnidaria > Coral ... | reverse complement strand
AGACATCGGAAAGGCATCGGAAAGGAAGTAGTGACCCCCAAAAAAGCATTTCATTTGTTTTGACGTCCCGCGACGACCCGGGCATCGGAAAGGCATCGGAAAGGCATCGGAAAGGCATCGGAAAACATCTGGAAATATTGGAAAGCATGGGGAAACATCGGAAAGCATCGGAAAACATCGGACCCCACCTGGAAGAACCTGAACAAGGATGGAAACTCCCGCTCTCTTTCGGACTCGTTGATTTGCAGTACAAAGCAGCCGCACTGGAGACATTTGGAGATTGCAGTTTTTTCTATTTTAATTCCTTGCTTGTTTGCTCAGCAGTCAAGGTTGATAGGATGCTCGTGACAAACTAGTCCACCAAAAGAAAATTGTAGTCATTGTTTAGTGCATTGACGTCATATGAGGCTGTCAATTATTTCACTCAGGTTGCCTGGATTCCAAAATTAAATAGGGTTCAAATAAGTTGCAAGATTGTCTTTATTTGGAGGCCCTTCTTTAATTGGAAACACAAAGCCCGTATGTATATATATATAATAACAATAATTATTATATATATATATGCATGTTTAATAGGACAAACACCACTGAATCGACTTTTTGATGGAGTCTGCTGAAGTCGTATCAAGTTAGACTTGCCTAGAACAGCCCAGTTACAATCATATTTCTTCTGTGTAACGTCTTTGAAACAAACGCTCCGTCAATAAAGCTTGAGAGCACACCTTTCAGTTTCGTGACCATTGCAGACGCACACAAACTAGACTCCAGACTTTGCTTGAACTGCTATTTAAAAAAAAACAAGCGACGTCCTTTTTCACATCATTTTGGTTTATCAGAACGGCGCCAATGCCAAGTTAAGGAAACTCCCTATGGGTTGCGTTTGACTTCCTTTGTAAAATGCCTCGCGTTTTGATTGCGCGGGGTTTTATTCAAAATAGCTTGGCAATCAGCATACACACCACACGCACACACACACACTCAAACGCACAAGGTGATATTTGTCCAAGCAAGTGAAAAAAAACATTCAGAAAACTGTGTACTGGGATACTTTTTGTGGATGGTTGGGCACACCAGCATCAATGCAGACACTTCCTTCTACCGAGTTCATTCCCTCAAAAAGTGCACGTCAGGAATCAAATCAGTACTGCTAGCAGGTAATTACATGCAGAATGCGTTTCTTCCTAATCCTGTAGTGCATGATGCTGCCCGTCTGGACCACTGTCTGTGAGCATGTGTTTTATAAACATGTAGGCATAGGCAATGCGAAGAATATTCCGCCCTCCTCACTATCAAAATTGAAAGTTTCAAGACTATTTGTTTGCAAACAATTATGATGCTGTCTTTTACCAGGGAGAAAAACTATGTCGAAGCATGTATTGAAATTCAATAAACTCTGGCGACGCCAATATATATGCGCCATTAGAAACTGGTAGGAAACGGGTCACATTTCTTGTCCACAGCGTTGAGATGAATCCGGCATGGTTTATTGTATTCAAGTACCTTGCATAGGGTAGAGGTTACGGCTTGCCCTAATTCTGAAGTTCTGAAGTTCGGCTAGCAACACAGCTCTTCTGATGAAAGTATTATTTTTATTGTCATTGAGGTTGAATTCCGACGAAACCAGGGTTGACGGGGAAATATGGGTTGGAAAGTGCAATCGCATTAAAGATTCTTGGGCCATCAAATTTGGGTACCTCAGGGTACCTCGTGGACCCTCGCCAATGCCTGATCTTGGGATCCTTCTTTACGAGGTTCCAATCAAATGTGGATGCTTTGGGTATAAGCTGTGTTTTTCTGCCAGAAAGTTAAGGGCTCGCCATTTTTGGGCTTCCAGAATCATCTCAGTACAACCTCAAAAAAGGTCTGATTGTGGGATCCTTAAGCGTCCAGAATATATGGCCCCATATGTTTGTTGATGTTTGTTGATGTCAAATCCCCCCAATCTGGATCATTCTGGTTTCCACGGTGGTTTTTGTTTAATACTAATATGAAGTAATGCGACAGTACTAAATATATAAGATGTCTTAGAGGTACACCACAAAAGAACATGCGGAACGACCAGCAGTTGCTGTTGGGTGGATTGTTTAATGCCATACTGTGATTCCATGGTGCGTATTTCAACCTCGTGAAATTAAAGGTATTAACAGAGAACCTAGCCCCAATTAACTTGATAGTCACAACTTACAACATAAGTAGTAAAGGTATCAACAAGGGAAGTTTCCCATGTCTTAGTTCGCCACAGATCACTATCGCTTGAGCCGGATCCATGGCCGTGGCTTCTCGGTTCAAGTGCTGATCGCGACAAAACCGACAGCAGCAGCGGTAGAGTTCACAGGAGGCGCAGGGCTTGAGGTGCTCGCGATAAAAACCATGCGTGTCAGACATCTCCAGACTCATTTGCAGGCCAGGGATGGGCTGAGGGGGTCAGCGTGGCAGCTTCATGGGATATTAGTAGACATAAATATATAAATATACATAATATATATATATACAACGCATAGATACCGCATAAATATGTCATGTGCTATCTATTTGTCTATCTTGTTCAAACATCATTTCCAGGCCCAGGCTTGGGGTGGCTGGTTGGCCAGATTTGGTGCATACCCTGTGCGATTTTCTCACCTTTGCGGCTCATCAGTGGTTGAACAAAACATATGAGGATGGGAATCATCTTAAAGAAACATCGATGTTTGAGTTGTTTTCACCAATAAACTTCAATCAGAATGGATTAACTGGCATTCACCAAAAGGAACAACTGGAGATTCATCAAGTGGTCTTATTGTGACATATCGTACCTGCTTGCCCCCTGGTGCTGGAACATCGACTAACATTTACCCCCCAAATGGTGGACATGTGTAAATAGCTTCATAAGACCCCTAAACCCTGGAGATGTCTTACAGTTTGCGAACTGGAAAATCGCAATGGAAGTTGCATGGCTAAATCATTCGAAGTATAGATGCCACAAATAGGCCATCTGTACCGGTTCGCAAAGTGTTAAATTCCTGGAGGGTAATTCCCATTCACATCCCCATTTTTGTTGGTTCAAACCCTATGAATTGCCATAAATCCCCGAAACAAAAACTACAAATCGCCAACAAAAACTTCATAACATCCCTGTTGAATCCCTATTCAAATGAACTAATGCCAGAAAATCCTCGAAAATCCCTATAAATCATAGAAAGTCCCAATAAATCAATATAGAAAATCCCAATAAATCATAGAAAATCCCCATCAAGTACCATGGAAATCACCATTGTCACCATTAAAATCAGCAGAAATTCCCTGAAACCAGGACCAAGGCCTGGTCTACACCGGGAAGCTGAATGAGTGCCTGGTTTTTTTGGCCGCGCGGGCAGGGCCTTCCAAAGTGGCCATGGGAAGTCGTTTTAGCCTAAGACTGTAGATATCTTAGAATATCCTGATTTTAAGATCTAATGAATCTAATATCTTTTAATATATTTTATTTTTTTATTGATATCTAATATCTTATATATATAATCTAATGCTTAGAATATCTTTTAATATCTAATATTTGGCATATATCTGGCAACCATAGTCAGTTGAGGCAATGATTTCTCATTTTGGTTGGTTAGATCCCAGCCTTTTGTCGATGAACTGCGGGAACAGCTCCAAGTAGGTCTCCCAGGTCTCCTAGCTGAGTAGCTGAGTAGCATCATTGTGGGTATATGTCATCAGATAACATTACCCATAGGATCCATGTATGGCATATATGCTAACATTTGGGGTATATTGATGGTAAATGTCACCATATATAGCATACATGGATCCTATGGGTTAGATTTTGTCTTGGTCATCATTGGTTCTCCAAAGTTCTCCAAGTATTTCCCAGTAGTTGCTGGTTGAATTCCATGGTTTGTGGTTGATAAAGTTTTTCATGATGTTCTATAGTTCTATTCTATGTGCTTTGTTTTCTACATTCACGTGTATCCAGAAAATGCCTGATACTTTGGCACAAGGCCCCGCAGTTAAAAGTTGGTCTGGAAAAACCTATTGATCTATAGATACATCATACATCCACCATAAATCCTCTATATAGATCGCCATGGTTAGCCTAGTTATGCCAACCAACTAAGCTACTACTAGCCACGTCGTTTCAACTACACGGAAATTAAGGCCGATTCAACCACCGTTTTTCGCTCTGGAACATCACCATTTGAATAGACACATCATCCATTTCTATGGGCCATCTATACCATAACTATTTTAACAATACCAGAGAGTATATCCCATTAATATCCCATTGAATCACTATAAAATCCCATTTATAGATGGTTTACCCTAAGTTGGTGTATAACTCCAATAACTATGGTTTATGGTACTTATAACTATAGTTACTGGGCTATTAGTACCAGAGAGTAATTTGTGAACTTCCCCAATTTTTGCTGCTTGTCGAGCCTACGGACCAACTCACGGGCATAGTGCGTTTCGTACGCCCAGATTGCGGAACGTCCACGTGGGTGTGGACGCCGTTCTTCGTCTTAACGACCGCGTTGTGGGTTTGTGGTGGATCAATGGGGGTTTTGAATGGATTGATTTCAAGGTTCAAAGGATCAAAGGGACTTAGTGGATTTTGAAAAACTGGACTTGTTCTGGATTGGTTTGGAGCAAAACCTAGGGGAAAACAAGCGGAAAACAACAATTTTGTTTATTAGTAATGGTAATTATAGCTATTGCTGCTTATACAAAAACTGGGAATCCAGTAAAACTCGAAACTCGGGATGGATTTTTTCAGGTGTTTTTCAGCAGATCAATGGGTACCTGGGCCTGTAAGATGGATCAATCTTAGGTCACCCAGAAAACCTTAGGAAGGTCAGTGGAAAACACCAAGTTGCCAACACCACAACAAGAATTAGGTGCAAACCTGATGAACATGACATAACATGACTATGTACATACCCCATGTAACAGAAACATTGTTTCTATACATGCAAAGCTGTATCTCCAATTTAGGTATTTGACCTTTTAATGATTTTTCAAAGGCCATGGGTTTCCCGAGTTTCCTGTAAGCAATCCACATAATTGATTTGGCTGATCCAAATCATGGTGGTGAATTCATCCTGCAAGGTTACGCGTCTTCCCATGCAATGTTCGGAGATTTTAATGTTTGAATGTTGATTTTGTTCATTGGTACATAACCTGAGGACATCTTGGATGGGTACTTTATGTGCTCAATGGAATTTCTGGAACCTAAATGTAGATATATGCTATATCAGGAAAAAAAACGATTTGGAGGCACATCCCCTTAGATTTATATAGCGATTATAGCTCAATTACATTCAACTACGGTCCTACGGTCAATCGTGGGTCCCCAGGCCCAACATGCTATCTGCTCGCAGGATAGTAGATAGATAATCACATCCTAGCCTATCACATATAATTAGTAACCATATTGTAAGATCTTAGTAAGCCAGTTGGAGGCAAGTTGTAGATAGACATATTCCATTCATATTCCCAGGTATATAAGCTAGATAGGAGTTTAAAAAAGGATGTAAGATGTTTACAACGAGGTAACTACATCATTTATGGAGGATATGATATGTATATATATATATATGCAGTTTATGGTGGATATGATATACATATATATATTTTTTTTTGAACCTACTTTTTACTGACATACAGTTCACCCAAACAGTGATAGTCATTACCCCTACCTTCATGATAAAACTTACAGTAATGGGTTCATAAAGGTCATAAACCAACCTATCATTTTCCATTACAAAACTATTTGTGGTTTATGGTAGATCTATGATATATCCATGATATCTATATAGTTAGTAAGTGTGTCAATCACTTTGCAATTTAAATCCATAGTTAACGGCTTTATAAACAAACAGTCTATTATCTAATATCTATAATCTATAGTTTCTTAGTTTATAAACCGGCATAAAGATCCTTTAACTATACGGTAACGACATTTAAATATGTGGAGGGCGGGCCAGACCGCGAGGCCCCGGAGGTAGTATCAAATACCAGTTCGTATATTTAAATGTAGTTGCGGTATGTTTAAATGAATTAGATTCCGGATGTTTAAATGGCCGGGCGGGCCAAGGAAAACCTTCCCGGAGGTAGTCCACAATACCTGTTCGTATGTTTAAAAGTCCGTATATTTAAATGTAGTTACTGTAGTATGATATATTAATATTATATATATGATATATGTTTTGTATTATATATGATATGTTACTAATTATATATTTTAATGACATATTAAAACACTTAAATTATCTATATAGTCTATATGGTTACTGTAACATCTATGATTACTAACTATGGTTACCCTCCGGTAAATTAACATAGACCTTGCCATGAGTCGGGGTTGGTGGTTCTTAGTTTCCATTAAACATATGCTATTTTCAGGGTCCAACTGTTAATTTACCAGAGGGTAATATCTATGATAGAAACATCTATGGTTTCCATTAAAACACTTAAATTATTTATGATAGTCTATATGGTTATGGTTAACATCTATGATGAAATAACCATGGTTAATGTCTATGAGAGAAAAATGTGTCATTACCACTGGGAGTCTTCTGACGCCCGAGGTCTTTTGGCTTCGGTCCATTCAAGCCCTGAAGGATCCCTTCGCTGATGCCCTGGGTGGCATCCCTCCAGGCCGTGGCCGTGGCCTGTGGTGGGAAGAAAGGGAGGGGTTGTTGGCATGAGAATCATGGGAAAATCATGGGAAAATGGAAGTGATATTGGATTTCAATGGATTTCATGGGATTTTTTTTTGACTGTGAGTCACGAGGCTATCAATATCAGAAGACATGTTTTGAGGATATAATACACTGTAATGGGATAATTACTAAGAATCTATAGCTAATTTGGTACAATGTGATGCCCTGTTGTTGCTGATGGGCATCCCCCCCATTCAACATTAACCACTTTTTTACATGGGGGGATAACGGGAACGCCGGGAGGTATGTTTGGCTTCGTGGACAAAGAGCTTGATGCGTTCAAAGAGTTCCTTGGTGGACAATGGGCGGGAAAGTCTCAACGTGCCAACTTTGAATGTGAATCTGGTTGGTGGTTTCAAACATGTGTCTATTTCCATAATATATGGGATAATCCTTCCCATTGACTAATATTTTTCAAGATGGTTAAAACCGCCAATCAGGAATATACTGAATGTACCCTAGTACCCTCTGGTAATTTGTTACATAGCTATTGAAAATGGCCCATAGAAATAGTTGATTTACCTATTAAAAAATGGTGATTTTCCATAGTTATGTTAGTTTACCAGAGGGTACTGTATACGAAAATGTTGCACCATCATCCATCAAATTAATTCTATAAAGTCTACGTTTTATTGTCAGGTTTAGTTACTTGAGGCTAACTTGTTTGCTTGTATGGGTCACCCACTATTATATAATCTTAAATGGACGGCAAAAAGCGTGCAACGCAAAGTGCGGAGTGGTTGCCCCATCTCACCTACAACTTGGAGGTGATCCGTCCGGATGCTGTGACACGCTGGCAGAAAGAACGCATCAAACCACCCGGCCCACTGGAAGCACCTTGGGCTGCGCGGCTCCTTTCAACAACACTGCTGGTTCCCGTGCTGCAACATTCGGTCTCAACCGAGATGTGTCAGGGGCGTTCCCTAACCCTCAAGGGGTTCTAGGGAACGCCGCCCGGGTGCCCCTATTCGTTGTCGTTGTCGTTGTCGTTGTCGTTGTTGTTGTTGTTGTTGTTGAAGTTTAAATCCCAGTCAATTCTACCTCAACTGACGGGCAATGAAGGTTAATCGTAACCCCTTACTAAAGAGATGATAGTGCTGGTGATCAGTGGCAATGAGTGAAGGCTATGTCCAACATCTAGCTGAGCTAGTAAGAATAACTCAGGTCATAGGTTATTAAAGGAAGTTATGCTACCCGGGTTTTGGGGACTGAGAACTAACCCATAGTACGGAAACCTAGAAAAAACAACTAGTATTTCATGAGATGGGATAGGGCTACTTTTTATGGCTCAATTGTTCACTGTTTATCATCCTTTGTTTACTGTAAAGCCTTTATTTCCTCCTCATGGATAGAGTAAGCCACATCTCCAGATTGTCCAATCCCAGAAGTGGATGCTGGGACAACCAACGGTGCGTCAGGGCTGGCATTACGCCCCTCTTTGTGTTCCAGGGCGTGACACCAGGACTTGAGGGGCACGGAAGGCCTGCTGATTGTTGGGGGGATTTGAATGCATGTTTGACTACATTTGGGGGTGTTTTGTATTGTTGACCTTTCTTCTTTTTGTGGCGTAGAATTGGCGTAGAGTTTAACATTTCGACTTGTTTGCATCTTTCTTGGGGGTGCTGCAATGGTGTTTCATGTTGAAATGCTTGTTTTACTGTGTCTTTTTCAGCAGTGAATAGAGCTATAACAAGATTATGTTCATGACAATTCAAGCAAGGCATCCACTTGTTTGTTTGAAAGGGTTGGAGGTATTTGATGGTTTTTGACAACATTGAGTGTTTGAAATTAAGCATGGCTTGCTGGACAACTCCACATTTGTACTGAGATCGTACCATAGATCATGACTAGTTGGACAAATCTTCCCGAAACAACCTTACTTGAGGTTGGCGAACTATAACAATGGAGTCAGATTTAATATCAGATTACAAGCGTTTTGGTTAGATCCTACAGTTCATCATCACATCCTGGTAATCAAACAGCCCGGAAAATCCAAGATGTGTAGATGATGTTCTCATTAAAACCTCCATCTATAACGAGTTGTCCCATATTTCTTCCATAGCTTCCTATGTTTCCATTAAAGCCTTCTATTTCCAAGGCTTTCCCGCACGAAAAGCTACAGGACCGCAGCACTCGATGTTCGTGAGCCGAATGGATCACCAAATGGTGCCTCGTTCGCAGAACGTGATGGCCCAGTGATGGCTGTGGATGAAGCTGAAGGTTCCCTTACCCTATGGATCCAGCCGTACCATCCTAGGAAGTGGGACTGGGGTATGATTGATGGGGTTTAAGTACCTTCTCAGACAGTGTTTGGATCCATAGGGTTAAAACCAGTGATTTTTGATAGGGATTTTGTTGATTTCTGTAGATGACTAGTGATTTTTATGCAACAAGGATGGCCCTGCCTAAGTGGAGAACCTTTCCCAGGGAGTCCCTTTATAGAGAAATCACCATTTCCATATGAACCACCTCTTTTGCTTACCCTGTGGTATAAAGATATAACAGTTTGCTATTGAAAATCACCAGTGTCCATAGGTAAATCACCTGTAAATGATTGAGTCATTTTCCATGGCTAGGTTCGTTTACGAGAGGGTGATAAGGATGTAGATTTGTGTAGCGATTGATTAAGGGGCCCTATTATCAACCATTACCAACCATTTATACTGATATATATGTATATATATATATATATACACATAGACAGATATCCCCATTTATACTGATAACAAGAAACTTTGCAACCATCCAACATAGTTAGCTAAGTAACTTGGTTAAAGTCACTTTAGATAACCAGGGTTTGGTTCGTAGTTATAGTTCGATGGGTTTACAAGCCAACAAACATCACTGGGGGCCCCACATTGTAGGGAGTTTAGATAATCCATGTAGTTTTGTAACCATCTAACATGGGTGAAACCAACTTATGTATGAGCGCTGGGTCTTGCATCAGCAAGAAATATGATGTTGAAAATAATCATGTTGTTATAGTATGATATGATTCTTCGTTCTGTTTGAGAGCATCCTACAACATTGTTTATATATTGATATTCGATGATATAATACATCATTCCCATACGCTCCGTGGTGCTGGAATATTTACCAATTTTACTGGGTGCCAGAAATCGTTGATCGAAATGAGGCTGTGTCAAAATCTAGATTCATTGGATTTTGTGGTGATATGTGGTGATTTCATAGATATTTTCCGGTTTTTGTTCATTTATAGGGATTCTCCAGGATCTTATTGTGATTTTATAGGATTGTTACGGTGATTAATAGGGATTAAACCTACCAAAACGCCCATGTTTGATTGCCGGATGGCAATCTTCTTGACTTAGAATATCTACACTTGGGATATTTTAATACGGGTTTTTTCGGTCAAAAGCTATGACGTATTTTTTTTTGCCGTTCGGATCCCGCAAAAATCCCAGAGATTTTGGGGTTCCTCCGGTGCCAGGATATGGCGTGGAACTACCTGGCACAGGGAGAGAAGTCTTCTGCCCAGAAGTGCTTTGCCGTGCCTTGGAGATGGTCACATGGTGGACCAATAGCTATCTGAATTTGTTGTGCAAGAAGTGGATGATTTCCGTGGTTTATGGATGTTTGTAGTAGTTATATAGTAGATATATGATACAAATGATAAATTCTATGATATATATTTATATATATATACATACACATTTCTATCATTGGTGAATGGTGTTGTTTAATCAGCTTATATGGTAAGTGTTATAGTGTTGATGTCCTAGAAAAATGCGAGTATAATGGGATTTAACCACGAAAACTGGTTGGCGCCCTCGGGTGTCATCATACATTGTCTCCTTGTTGCAATGGGCTGGAAACTCATCCAGAATTGGGGTTTGGTGAGATCATGGTGACATAACCAACAACTGATTTTGTTAATTATATAATCAACACTAATCTAGTGACTCTATAATCATCAGTGATTCTAATTCTATTATTCATCAGTTAAATTACTGGTTGGTGGTTTGGAACATTGCTTTCATTTGTCATTCAGTTGGGAATGTCATCATCCCAACTGACGAACTCATATTTTTCAGAGGGTAGGTATACCACCATAACCAACAAGAATGGGGATACCCTCCGATGTCATCAAACATGGCGGGCCGGTGGGTAATCCGGCGGCTTTGATCTTCAAATCATGTAGGAATTGGGGATTAGGCATTGCCATACTTGTGCACCAGGCAAAAGATGAAACATGAACATCCTAAAGGATGCAAGGTTGTTTAGTGACATCAATGTAAAACACAGTGCCCATCATTGATCATAAAAATGGATCATAAGGGGTGACATTCCTTACCATCACTTAAAATCAACAGGGTGTGATTTGAGCGCGTTGGAGCATGGATACTGATAAAAGAGGTTCATAGTCCCTTCCCCCTAAGATTAAACACACCCCAAACGAAACCATGGTTTCGTAGGGTATTTCCACAGTTGGGACCATAAAATGGGGGTGTTAATATTGGGGGGATGGGAATCGTTGTTGCAAATACCACGCCATTGTTTTGTTTCGGGGTATGGAAGGCTACGAGGTGAGCAACTGGACCTCGCAACAGTGTCCAGGTACGGGTTAACCCCTCGTCATCACTGATTTATTATTTGAGTTTTTCTCCTTTGAATCAACATAAAGAACCTGGCATTTGTCAGATTCGTTCACCCCAAAATGTCAGATGTCATAACCCATAGGATCCATGTATGCTATATATGCTAACATTGGGGGTATATTGATGGTAAATGTCACCATATATAGCAGCACCATGGATCCTATGGGTAATAAATCTGTGACATCAGTCGCCAATCAGATGCCATCGGTCTATAAAGCCCGGTCGTGTGTCTCACGGGTGTCGCCATTGCCCTTGCCACGGCTCACGGATCCTTTTCTCCGAGGTGTCGACGAGTCGCATCAATGGTGACTTTGTGTATTTCATTTACCATCACCTTAGCACCTTGGCAGATGGTGAAATCACCGTATTTTTCGGAGGATACAACTTATCACCAATCATCATCACCATAATGCACATTAATGCACCATATTTCTGGATGTACGAAAAATGGTAGACATCCAGAAAAATACGGTGTTTAAAATAGGCCTCCATGGCGGATAGTGTAACTTGGCCTCCATGAAGACCCTGAAAATAGCCAAGGTTGAATGGATAAGAACCACCAACCCCAACTCATGGCAGGGTCGAACTGTTAATTTACCTATAACTCATAGGAATTTCGGGATACCCTAGTTTCAGACATATATGGGAATGGCATCTTCAATAGATGGGAAGGAACAATGTGATTTTCCTCCTAGCATTGTTGAATTGATATTAAATTTATGTTGAGACATGTTTAATGTTTTTTCAAGTCAATGGAATTATGGGCATGCTGCATGGTAAATATGTGAACCGAAATCATCGTTTCAGAATGTTGAACTTAAAATTTAGATAATTTTGGGAATTCAATGTGGGATTCATGGTTAGTACTGCGGCTTTACAATAGCTTTAAATTACATTCAAGCCCTGCTTAGCACGATGGGCCCTCGCCATCACCATGTGTATGATGCTAAGGGACCCCCCTTCAACATATATGATAAAGGTCGGTAAATAAGATTGAATACTTGTAATATGTTACCATATGGTCTTCAGATTGGGAAAGCATCAGCTGGATGTCTCAACAAATCATGATTGAGATGTTGAAAGCTCGCGGTTTTGACGTGTTCGACCGTTTAGTGTGTCCATGGCAGTCTCAGTTGTTGAGACGGCACAGACTGGCGCAAGCGCGCGCCCCTCCTGATTTGGGGCGTGCCAAGAAGCAACTTTGCCTTTCGGACCTGCAGAGCGCCAGGTAGCATTTGCTGTCGGAAAAGTTACAAAAAACCTACAGTAACGTCATGTCCATTTGGAAGGGCTTGCTCAAAACATTCAAAACAAGGGCCGCAGAAGTTTATGCTGCACAGAAGGCGCAAGGACTACCCAAAAACGCCAAGCACTCCCGCGGTGACAAGTCATGTGTGGAATCCAGAGCTGGCGCAGCTGCAGGATTTCGAGTTCTGGTTTTGTGCATATCCAATGCTCATTTTGGAGCCTGACAATAAGATTACATCAAGGAAGATGCATGACAGTTATCAGTTGTTACCTATGAGAAAAGCGTTGAATATATTGTGGAAAACACCTGGTGCTCAACATTGTTTTTTGTAATTTCGTTGCCCCTGATGTTTCGCAACGTGTAGTGTAGCCAAAGAATGCATGAACCACCAGACCACAAGAAGGGCCCCCCAGGTATGTTTGCTGGTTCGCATCCCCATCTAACCATGGATCAGGTATATCCACCATAAATCCATCGTTTAGCCTAGCTATATCTTCATTTTACTTCCATAAAACAACAGAAACATACTTGGTGGCTCACTCCAGCAAGTGGGTACTCCACTCAGAAGTAGGGCAAGTAGGTGCAACTCTTCAAGGGGGTTTCCCCACTTGATGCTTCATCCCAGTATCCCATTATCCCAGACCAGGGATTACATAGCGAACATGGTCCATGTATCTGGGTAAATCATAACGACCGAACCCTGTCCTCCCGAGCCCTGGAAATCATGGTTAATGTTAGGGAAATCATCCCAATATGGCCGAACTATTCAAGTTAGTGAAATATTATAATTTACCCAGATGTATCAATGATATATTAAACATTGCAATTTTCCACTATTAAATGTTATGGCCATATCTTAGTTACAACTGGTCATAAACGGGATTTAAAAAAAAAGACATTCTATAAATTATGGACTTATTTCTGTACTTATAACTGGTGTTTTGGGCCATAAGTGCAATTGTTAGGGTTTTATATGGTTTCCTATGGTTTTTATATGGTTTTCCTATGGTTTTTATATGGTTTTCCTATGGTATGGTGGAAATTCCCCGAGGGTAACCCGACATTTTTCGGATCCGCTCGGCAGCCTCCGCTCGGCCACTGCCCAGGAAATCGGGGCTACGAATGCTTGCAGGCGCCCTACTTCGCTGGGGCCCAGCTGGCACACTTTGCCGCCACTGAGATGCAATGGAATGGGGGGGAACCGGGTGATGCTCATTTTTTATTTAACTTTGTTAAGCATGTTAACTAAGATTAAAGAAACTATATAACCAACATCCTGCTGATCTAATTAATTCAACTTCCTACTTAGCAATTTGAGTATTGCAGTAACATGTATATAGTTAAAGTTAATTAATGTTGGTAAAACAATAATCAACTACCCATTCGGGAATGAATTATACAACCTATTTATGGTGATTTGGGGGATGGTTTATTATTGTTTTATGCGCAATATATATATATATATATATACATATATATATAGGTCAAAGAAACTAGTTAACATCCTATACTGATCTAATTCGACATCCTACCTAACAAATATAGATAAATATAGTAATCTTAACTAGGGTGTATGGTAGATATACATTCTTTGTTAGATGATGCGTTATAGACAATACAGACCAAAGATAAGTGCAGGGTACCACCTTGTAGAGAAATTCTAGATAGTCAGCCTGACTCACATGCTGGGAATTAAGCAACAAAATATACAATGTGAGTCCCCCCAGTTATAAGTTGGTTTAGAAGCCCCAGTAACTATAGTTATAAATACCATAAACCATAGTTATTGTAGTTATAAACCAACATAGCTATCTTGGGGGCCGCACAATGTAGGAGATATAGTGGAATATGTAACCAACAATACTGATTGGTGGTTTGGAACATTTTTTATTTTTCCATATATTGGGAATAATCATCCCAACTGACTTTCATATTTTTCAGAGGGGTTGAAACCACCAACCAGAATAGTTGGCAAGATGTGCTGAATGACGGGTTTTGCGGGATTCAGTCTCAGCGTGCCAAGCGTGCCATGTATGGAGACATCCCCATGTTTTTTGCCGTTTGCCGGTCAAAACCTTGGCACCCTGGTTTTCGCATCAAAACAATTGGTAAAGCTACGCAAAGCTGGATGTCCATGTTCCCTAATTATATATCGGGGAGGGGAAAAACATGAAGCATATGAAAATTATGGGTTCTGACCCATCCCCATGTATTGTGCAGTGAATCAACAAACTGGGTGCTGCAACCTGGACTCCGAATCATTGTGAAAGCCCAAAACTATCCATAGGGATAGTCATAGCTTCACAACTATTGGGTTGCCCACTAAGTTCCAGTCATAGCTCTTTAAAACCAACTAATCCCATCCCAGGCAACGGAAACTCTCTTTTAAAATGGACATAAATGGATGAATATCCAGGATCTTCCATTGCCAGCTCTGCCCTGCTGTGAAGCTTGAGAGATGGCATGCATTGGCCATAACTACGGATATCTACAAGCCAACAAGTGAAGTTGTGTGCAGTGTATCTCTGAGGTAATGCTCAGTGTCAATGGTTGGCAACTACTACAACATTAGTTACACATTACCATCATTATCTATTCTAACTGTTTTATAATTATGAGACAACTATCTAATGACCGTACTACAACCACATTACATTACTTATTACAACCACATTTGGGTAAATTATAACGACCTCGCTGCGACCTCACTGGAATGAAGGTTAGAGTGCGGGTAACTGTCCCAATAGGTGGTCAAAATTCAAAAAAAAAACGGTTAGTGTTTACTCCGACTGAATAAAGATACCCAAAGGGTAAATTCACAGTTCGACCCTGAAAATCATCAACTTTTAGTGGTTTCACTATGTTTCACTAGTCTTCCAACTCCTGGCGGGGTCGAAGTCTTAATTTTCCTTCAGGAGCAGGGCGTGGTGCAGACCATTTTTGGTCCCCCCGGGCTTCTGCTCTATGGCATCCTGACGGCGGAAGGTATTTGGAAATGGATGGAGATGGGTACACCGGTATACCGTACCTCCAATTGTAGCCATTTAAGAGGAACAATGGTGATTTTAACCATTGGGTTTAGGGAGACAAATATGTATGATTTTGAAAATCAATGATCATATTTCGTGTGAGCGGCAAATTGGGTAGGCCGAAATGTTCAATAAACCACCCTTGTGGCTATCATTTGCCTAAGGTATGTAGGTTGGAGCAACTCTATTGTTGGTGACTTCAATCCTCAATAGGGTGAACAAACCAAGTTTTTAACTCAGGGGCACCACCTTGTGGTCAGTTCATCAGATTTCATCTCAATGCCGGAGGGTGGACCATGAGTCACTGCATGGCATTCATCTGCAAATGGTCAGATTTCCTATCAAAATTGGCGAAACACTTGAAAACTATGAAAAACACACCATCAGTTTGGTGGTTTCTAGTATAGTATCGGATGGATTTTTAATATTGCAGTAAATCAACTGAAATCATGCAAAAAACTTGTGAAATCCCATCTCTGATCCACAAAACTTGTTTATCATGATTGAATTTTACATGCATTCTTGGTTAAAACTGTTAACCCAAAAAAATGCGGAGAATCCATTAATCATTACAAATATTGGTTCACACCCATCATGTCAGATAGAATGTAAGAATATATGTCAGGATATATGCAACAGGGAGGACCAAACGTATCTGGGGTGTTGCCATTCTCACCCTGACCCAAGTGTCGTTGTGCCATTCCCATGAATTGGTTGAAGGGAAAAATCTACAGGAAAACCTTGTATTTGGTAATCAAAACCGTGTGTTTGCTGTGTTTTTTCCGCCTATTTTTCCCCTTAACTTAACCCTTAACCAATCCATTGACCACTGAGGTGTGAAGTCTGTGGTGATTCATCTCAACTTTGGACAGCAAGCCTTCGATTGGGTGGACCTTGGCGCCTTGGCGTTAGGAAGATTTCAACCGCTTTACGGTGGTGGCTTTCATAGATGTCCTGGTTTCCATTGATATCCACTTCATGCTTTCTCATATGATGGGGATGGGCTGGGTCAAAACCTACTATTGCCACGGGGGGAATAACCATCTAACCAACTATTTTAGGGATAAGGTTAGGGTGCCTCAGGTACCAGGTTTTGACCACATCCCATAACCATATATTTTCTCATCCTCTTTGCTGCCTTTTTTGGGAAGGATGATGTGTCTCAGCGGCAGGAAGCGTGCTTGAGAAGTGGAGCTTATCTTGGGACGAGTTTCTTGGCAAAGGCAATGGCAGTGCCCAGGAACTGTTCACAATCCTGAAAGGGTGCTGTACTTTTGTCCTATCTGAACATGACTCAAATCCTTACTATCCCACCATTCTGTTGGTTAAATCAACTTCCCATTTGTTTAACATTTAAACCACCAGTTTTTGGTGGGTGAAATCTTCATTTTCATAGGGTTTCAAAATGTTTCAACACCCATCGATGGGACAACCAAACCGGACTCCAAAGCCCCGCCTGAATTTTCGAGGTTTGTGGATGCGTGCATGCTGGCAGGCACAGAGTATTGCTTGACGTATCCGTCTCTCGGCTAACCATGGCATGCCGGTGAACCGCGGTGAACCATGGCATGCCAAGCACTGCTCAACGTATTTTCAGTGTGTTTCATGATTTTTCACTGTGTGTTTATAGTATCCGGAAATCGATTTTGTTTTTATATGTGTTTGTTGTTTGGTTTCTTTTTGTTATGTTCCGTTGTGTTGGTTCGTTTGTGTGGTGTTTTTTTTTCGCGGTTGCTGACCTGTCATTGCATGTCCGCACAGTCCCATATTTGCCGCGGCTGATTATGATGACTCTTCGCATTATTTGGGATTATGTAAGAAAGGCCTCCCTTAGATAGGCACGTTGGCTTATATATATATAAGACTGTGACTGATACAAGGTGGTGTCCTCCAGTTTTGTTTGCTCGTTTTGTTCCATCTCCTTGCCTAGTTCTATGTATATATATATATATATAGAGCATAGCCCCAATCGTGAACAGATGGCTTTGCTCACCAAATCGGTTTTAAAAAAGAGTGGTAAACTTCTACTTCATATCATTTTCATATCATTTTGGTTGGTTAAGTCACCATGTCTGCTGAACAATCCATTGCTGCCTTTGTTCAATCACCAGGGCAGTCCTTGGAGGATCAGCCTAGTTGAAGTGGTGAATCACCCTGGTGATCGGATTCGTTCCTGTTTCGTGGCTTATCCCATAGTATAACTGGTAGTAATCCCAGAAATACTACGTATTTTGTTTGGAGTCATGGGGTGATCATGGATGATTCTCCAAGTAGCTTATCCCATTTATGAATGGTAGTTGACTAATCCCAGTAATCACTTAGGTTATCCCAATTATACATGGATTGAATGGTAGTTCATTACTCCCAGAAACACTAAGCACTTTCGAAGTTTTCACGTCAGGTACTTGAACCTAAGTACCTTCCAGCCTCAGCAGCCTCTTGGCATCATAGGGCCTGGGCAAAATGCGACTGGCGAGTGATTAGATGAAATGCTTGGTGAATTAACTATCGAAATTTGGATTAATATGGTTATATAAATATAATAATAATCATTATTGTTTTGATAATATTGTGTTTGGATAATACTAGGGTAAGAATAACAAGGACCAATGATGATTTGCTTGACTACTAGTGAATAACCCTATATTGGGGATATACAGGTAATTTACGGCACACCAGTGATCAAAAACGAAATGGCGAAGAATCCAGGTTACTAACCGGTGTATGATGGCGCGAGAGTGAGAGAACCTATGAACAACCCATAGTGACTTAGTGGCTTGTTTGACAATGGCGATCAGCCATAGAATTTTGGATACCGTGTTTTCAGACAAACCCAATTATTCTGCAACTAAGGACATTCTATATGATATAACTACTTGTTTTTATAGGAATGATTTATCACACACCTTAGATACATGCATTTGATACATGACCAAGTTATCAGCCATGTGCAGCATCTATTTAATACCAGCCTTTTTTCATATTAGATACATGGCTAGTATGAATATTACCCAGTATTACATGGCTGGGTATATATGAACTGTAATACTGGGTATTATTTGAATACTAGCTAAGAATCCACGGCATATCACCCAGCATTACAGTTCATATTGGATAAGTTTTGTTTTTCATATATATATATATATATGTTATGTATGTGTGTGTGTGTCCGAGTCACTATACATATTCGATATACCCAACATTACAGTTCATATGTAGCCTTTTGGTAAACTTACATAACTATGGAACAACACCATTTTTGATAGGTAGATCAACCAAGGCACATTTAAACTAAACCAATTAATGCTGGACAAATAGGTCGATCAAGTCAAACATTTAAACCAACATAGCTATTCATTTACATTTCACATATGATATATATATAGCTTTTTAATATCAATGGTCCATGGTGTAATAACTACTCTCTGGTAAACTAACATAACTATGGAAAATCACCATTTTCAATAGGTAAATCGACTATAAATGGGCCATTTTCAATAGCAAACTGTCAAATTACCACAGGTTAGTACCGGAGGATACCCAGTACACAGCACTTTTTCCTGCGTTTTTATCGAGGCAGCAAGCTCCGCGCTTCAACTTTGATGCGGCAGCCACTGGGCCAATTTGGACGGAGGTCCACATTGTAGGTCCACATTTTTGGGACATTTGTTACAATGTGGGGTCCCCGTTAGATAGCTAAGTTGGTGCAAATAGCTCCAATAACTATGGTTTATGATACTTTTAACTATAGTTTTCATGGAGTTTATAAACCAACTTATAACTGGGGGGCCCCACATTGTACAACCAATAAAACTATTGTTTGGAACTACAATGGGCAACTTAAATATAAATATACTTATCAATGTCACATTGGTATTCTGTATGTCCACAATGTAAAACAGCTGCAATCAACGGCCTGTCTGGGATGGTGCCCCCGACTCAGCCGGCTGAGTCGGTAGAAATCTACCATGAAAATCCAACAGCTGTACTTAAGCCAAATGAAACTTATCAACTAAGGTCCCGCAAAACATAGAAAAGTATTGCTGGAGCTAGCTTCCTCTGAATCATTTGAATCTCAACGCTGAGGTGTACATCATCAAACAGGCGCCGTTGATTAATTGGATGCAGACCTTTCCCACTGACGACATGCGCAGTGACCATGTAGATGGATACTGTATTTGCAAGGCACGGGGGCACAGGGAGGAGAACACAGTGTTGCCTGGTTCTGTTTTATGTCGAAACTGGGCTGGTGGCTTGGTGTGGTGCTGGGTTGATGTTTCTTCGGCCATTTTGAGGTGTTGCTTAGCTTCTTTAAATTGAGATATTCTACACACACACACGTGTATTTATATATATATACTATATATATACAACACCAAGAATGAAGTGTTTGAGGGCAGATCTACGCGTTTTCGTGTTAAAAAGATTGGTTCTTCGATAGTCCAATGGCAGATATTTCCACCCCATCAATGGGGCCATCACCATGTCCCACCAGGTCGGGTCAATGCCCATCAATCCCATTCCCCTGTGGTTTCATGCCCTATAAAAAACCATGGTTTCGTTTAGGGGTGTTTATGTTTAAAGAATATGAGGATAAGATATGATTGTTGCTAACATATCCCTATAGTTGGTGGTTTGGAACATGGCTTTTATTTTTCCATTCAGTTGGGAATTTCATAACCCCAACTCACGAACGCCATCATTTTTCAGAGGAGTTGATGATGAAACCACCAAGCAGATCCCCATGATATCCCGATACACCAAGCTTGGGCAGGTCCTGGTGCAGAACAGTCCCGTGTTGCACCTGGGCGACCATGCCATCCGCCCCTTGGGCGCCTGCAAGCAGGGCGGCACGCCCCCGCCGGTGCCTGGACGATCTGGACGATGGCGGTTCGGTGATTTTTGTTGGGCCAGAAATGACAACCATGGAAAATTACAATTTTTCAATATTTTTCATGGGAAAATTTGTTACATAACTATGGTTATTTGTTACATAACTATGGAAAATTGGTCATTTGTTACATAACTATCCATAGGATCCATGTATGCTATATATATATGGTGACATGGATCCCATCAATATACCCCAAATGTTAGCATATATACCATACATGGATCCTATGGGTATGGAAAATTACCATGCTATTCATGGGAAAATTCACTATTTCTATGATTTTCCATAGTTATGTAACAAATGACCAGAGGGTAACCACCATCTCCAACTAACTTGAGTATTTGAATGCTTACTTGAGTTTTTTTTTCCCAGAAATCAAAAAACTAACCAGCGGCAAAAGACATGAAATTTTGGTGTGGAAGATTCAATGGTTGACCGTGATTTACGATGGTTTCACCCGGAAAAACAACTTAGAAGATTGGATAAACATGTGGGAACATGTGGGTATACAAGAAGGTGATGGGGTTATTTCATGGGAAATATGGAAAATGTGGGAACAAACATATAGAGAGATATGTATGGAATATGTATAGGCTATAATTGCAGCAGTCATACAACATTTACTATTTGAGACGCACATCCAAGTCTGGCTTCTATGGTGTTTAACTCATTTAACCAACAACCATATAGTTGGGGATATGATGGGGATCGTATTGGATAATGAAAATCAAGACATGGTAACTGTTCATTGGTTTCCAATCCCTACTTTTATATAGCAACCCTATATAACATTATATAGCCCATAACTCGGATATTTCGTATGCTGTGGCATTTTACAGTGAAATATGTTGTTTCGTGTTCTAGTTGATTACGGACCCTTAACTTCAGAGAAAGTCCGCCTGCCCCATCGCAGATGAACCGCGGTCAGGATGTTTAACAAACATCGGGCATGCAACGCATGACAGACCCAGCTGAGTGTTTCTTTTGTTTGGTTTGAATCAGGCGAAAAAGATGTAGAATGGTTTTCTTAGAGATCGGCTCCGTTTCAGAGAACCTACATGTCCCTTTCCCACCGTTTGGTGTTTCTGAATTCGGTCGCGAGAGCCCTCCAATTTTATCCAATGTTCAATCCAACTGGCCTCGAGGGGTAATGGCGAATGTCCGGCTGCAGGTTCCAAATGATTTTGCCTCAATCATGGGACAGAAGTCGCTTGGGCTTTGAAAGGTAAGCGGGCATTTTGGGGGGCAACGGTTGGTTTGGTGGTTTTTCATTTTTGTTGGGGGTGTAGGGGGCAAGAAACCGATAGATCATATCGCATGAAGATTATCCTATAGATTATTTTTTCAGATATAGGTATGGCATGAAGATTATCCTATAGATTATATATATATATAGGTATGGAAAACCAATGTGCTTCTAGAAAAGTGGTCTATAAATGGTGGTTGTTCCATGTCGATGCCCACCAGATCCCCAGCAGAAGCAGGTGATGTTGAATTTGAGACTTAAATCATCAGAGAAATGTTGCATCTCCAACTACCATATAGGCCCTGAGAATTCCCTGTTTTCTTGAATCATTGAAGAAATAGGGTTTTTGGTTTGGAACATGAATTTTATGACGTTCCATTCAGTTGGGAATAATCACCCCAACTGACTTTCATATTTTTTAAGAGGGGTAGGTATACCACCAACCAGTCTTCCACCATCTTCCAACTTCTCAACGTATGGCTGGGTCGATTGTTGGTCGGATTAGATTTCATTTGCCCAAGCGATTCATATCCCATTCATGTCCACAGTTTTGGCAATTTCATTGGTTGTAACTGATTACACATGGGATTATACATTCTATCATGGGGTGACTGAGTACTTATAACTGGTATATAAAGGGCCATAGCTGCAAGAATATTGATTCCCTATGGATCCAGCCGTACCTTCTTAGGAAGTGGCCAAGGGGAGATGATTGATGGGGTGTCTTGTACCTTCTCAGACAGTGATTGGATCCATAGGGAATAACATCCCGTGATTTTCATATCTATTGCAACCACAAATCCCTCGATCCACCGCAGGGTTAAGCTGCTCATCTCAGGTTGCCCCCGCGACTTTACTATTTGATGCTTCATGGCATCATCTCTCATAAGCTTCTCGCCATGGAAAGGCCCAGCCTCGGAAAAAAAAAGACAGGAACGTCATTGACCATCAATTTGCTCGGATTATACTTTTTCGATGTTCGAGGTATAGGTTAGTTTAATGATTTCAAAGCTCATCTTGTATGGACAAAATAATGTGGATATAATGTATATTGTATATATATATATTGTATGTATGTGGGAGAGCTGTTATGGTGAGGCATAAATATGTAAAAAGTTTACTAAGTGGGATTAAGAGCCCTTGGGTTCTTCAAATTTCAGCTATGCAGCGAGAAAACTCTTCGTCAGTTTCCCAGAACTTTTCTACACCTTCCCCGGTGGTCATCCCTGGTCATCCCTTCGCAGCCTTCGCGAAGATGTGTCCTCATATCATAATAGGCACATTCGAATGTTGGTTATGTTGGTTGCCCTCCGCAGAAATTCATCATTTGGCTAAAGGGGATTTTCCAACAATATACCCTCTGGTAATTTAACATAGCTATGGAAAATCACCATTTTTAATGGGAAAATCCACTATAAATCACCATTTTCAATAGCTATTTTGACATAACCAGAGGGTAAACCTCTATAGGGGATTTCCCAGCCACCATGGTCAAGAACCACCATTAACAACGATGGTTTCCAAAGGATCTTAACAATATTCCTAACAATGCTTCGACAATCATTTCCGATTTTTTCCCATCAACCAATCAACCAGTAACAACCATATTCCCCATGATCGGTCCATGATTTCCAATGTGTTTTCGATGGGATCTGAGGTTGCCCCAAGCCTTAGCAAAGGGCGAATGGACGGACAAGAGTCAACCCTTGGTGTCTTGAGCGAGATCTGGATCCATGTTTTCGGTGTTTTTATGACCATGAAAAGCCTAGGAAACCATAGGTAATGTGATTTAACAATATTTAACATGATTAAACCAACATGGTTCAACATGACATGTTAGCACAATATACCGTAATGGGATAATATCTATAAATTATTTGGATAACTGATGTATACATTTGCATAGAATGTTCATTGTTTAAAGACCATGACAACGGACCTGGATTTGGGTCAATGTGACACCCTGAACAGCTGGCAATCTGCAGAATCGGTGACATTTGTAGGTGAACCCATGAAGATATAGGGTTTATGGATGTTTCTGTTCGATATATCTATCATGTATTATGTATATATATATATACCATATCTCTACCACACAGATATATATATATATATATACACCATATAACTAACATGAACATCCACAAAACCTAGAGTTCACCAAGATATTTCACCCAACTTAGCTACATACTTAGCTACCACAAACATCGGGGGCACCCACATGGTGCCACAACAAAGGTGGACACGCAGCAATTCCGGGACTTGCTGAACGAAGTGGCGGAATATCGCCAGGTCCAGAATACATGGAAAGCATGGAAAATCCCCGAAAAATGGCGGTTTAGAGCTGGGAAATCATCGGAAGATGTGGGAAAGTATGGGAAAATCCCTTCAAATGGAATCTATAAGCTGACTGTTGAGTTAAAGATGATAACGACATAGCTATTCTTCTTCTTTGATTTGCTGTGTCGATGGCACAACCATTCGCTATCTCCATCACACATATTGGAATTGCAGAGTCGATACTGTGGAATCCACTAGAAACTCGAGTTGAAGCAAGGGAACTTGTTGTTCTTTTTTCGGGGCTTCCTTTAAGCAAAGCAAATCGAAGTATAGCAATCCCAAGGATGCTGAAGAGTTGGGCACCTTCTAAAAAAATGGAAATGCATTGAAATGCATTGGGAAAAAACACATCTAAATATACAATCTTGGAAGCACAACTTTCCATTTCTTGGTGGGTAAGAATTATAAGCCAAAGAACGCACCTATAGTTGTGACCAGGCCTCAGCTAAGTTGCCGAATTGCTCATCTATACCATGTGGGGGTGTCATCAAACATGACACTTGAAAATCCCAGTGCGGTTTGTTTGTTTGTTTGTTTGTAATCGGAAAATCAGATGTCAGTGGTGCATGTTCAACTGCCATTTTTGATTGCCAGAGGGTATTAATTAAATCAATCTATGTATATGTATATATATATATGTGTATATATATATATATGTATATACGTGTGCGTGTGCTAATATTATATAGCAATGTCAAGCATTTTACAGCCCCTTCTGCACCCCCCGGTTGTCCGCGGAACAGTGCAACGAAAAGCTCCGGAGCTTTCCAGCTATGAGAACTCAGTGTTTTGTTTGTTTCTTTTGTCAATCTGACGCGGAATCTAGTTGGAACAAAAATGTGCATCCCAGCTGGTGTATCATCTATCTAGATCATAATTCTACATCATACTTTCCATATGATTCAAAAAAATGTTGAAGTTTCGTCAGAAACGGGCATCATGTAATAAACCGTAGTTTTATTTGGCACATTCTCCTTCGGAGAACATGATGAGAATCATGTGGATTTTTCTTGGCTATCCGATTAGTTCAAGCCCACAGCATCAGATTGCTGACTATGTGTATATACGGAATATATATATATATATATACATGTACAATATATGTGTGATTATATGTATATAACTTACATATATATATATATATAAACATATTTTACATCTTATATTCTATCTATATACAACCTCTGGTAATCAAACATGGCGCTTGGAAATAGTCCATAGATGGAGGTTTCAGCTGGGAAATCCTCTGCACATGTTTTGTTTGTTTCATTGCAATGTTTCATTACCAGAGGGGATGTGCATCTATCTATCTATCTATCTAGCTAACTATCTATCTAGCTATCTAGCTATCTAGCTATCTATTTATCTACTTGTAATATGTGTGAGATTGTTGGACAATACCACATACCAGCCGAGTCAACCGCACCTGCCATGGTCCTTGTCAACCAGGTGGCCCTTGGTTTGGTGGCGCAGCATTTGCACAAGAGCTTCCACAACAAAAAGATTCTATGCAACTTGCAGAATTGGCTACACACATATTATCTAATTAAGTTGTTTCATGGGGATATCATATCTTATCACATCATGAATATATATGAATATATATCTATATATATACATATTCGAATCGTACAACGTGGGGTCTTGTTTTTGTGGGCGCTGGCGCGTGGGTCGCAGATCCGCCAAACATGATCGCAGTGACCGGTTGACCTTAGTTAGCAGTGCCGGTGGTTCAATGAGATTTACCCTCTGGTAATGACTAACATAGCGATTGAAAATAGCTATTTATAGTTGGTTTAACCTATTGAAAATGGTGATTGTCCATAGTTAAGTTAGTTTACCATTACCAGAGGGTACTGTATGAATGAGGACTGTTTCCCCAACTATTTATATTATTTTATTACATTTTTTATGATGATTTGTTTGACAAATACTTCATTTTGAGATACATTGTGTCTAGACATTGAAAATAATCGTATCACATATATCTGGGTATAGTACAATAAATTAAAGGACTCACTGTCCTCCCTCACTGGAATCATGGTTTATGTTAGAGAAATCATCCCCAAATGGCCGCAATATTTCAGGTTAGTGAAGTATTATAACTTGACCCGAAAATTCCGGCCAGAAATATGTGAGACTTGCTCCATTTCAAACTGACCAAAATCATGCTCCAATGAGACACTTGATGGCGAGGTTACCTTTCAGAAACTCAGACGTAGATATCAAACATCCACCATTTCTAGATCATATCCATTGGAAACCATACATGGAAACCATTACGTCACGGAAGTTAAAGGTGACTGCTCCCCCCAGTTACGGCATTGATTTCGGGGTGATTCACCGCCTGGGGCCCTAGGGGCTTGTTAAGCCAGTGTCAGGGGTTTCCTATGAATCATGGTGAACTTATGTGAACTCAACAGGACTTACCCTCTGGTAAACTAACGTAGCTATAGAAAATATCAATGGGTAAATCAATACTATAAATGGTAATTTTCAATAGCTACGTTAAATTACCGGAAGGTACTAATCCGTTGACTCCCCGTGATCTTCACATGGAAAAAACTAACCGTCCCAAAAAAACGTCGAGGCAAAGCCTTCTGGGAACCCTCGCAGATTCGTCAAGCCCTGGGCACGGATGCCAACATCCCCGCCGAAGCCCGCATCATTACGCCGTCCATTGAGACGGTGCGATCCCCGGGGGCGCCATGGCGCCGGGAACTCCCCGGGAACGGCTGCGAGACATTTCCGCTGTAGCGATTAGGTGAGTATAGATGGAAGGGAAATTCATCTACCAACAAACCATCTATATCATAGCTCATCATAGCTCATCATAGCTCATCATAGCTATGTTAGTTTGCTGGAGGGTACATGTTATATTTCTATATATTTCTATAGACCTGCCTGTAGATGAGATAGGACTTGGGGGTCCCAGTATTTGTGAGACATGTTCTAGACCTTGGTAAGATCACAGCTGTTTGGTTCATGGTGGACCTACAAATATATGTGCAGTTGCATGGGTGTAGATACCAACGTGTAGCTTCGCCCGCCGTGTTTTCTACTGTCAAACAAAGCTTGTTAATCAATGCCGCGACAATAATTTGAACAACAAGTCGAACAGCAAAGACTTGCTAATACTGCAAAACAATGTTTGAAAAACTTCTGCACGTGCAATACCTATAATTAGACAACATTAGACAACTACAATCATTGAATCTAGTGAAAGAGTCTGGTGACCGATACTAGTGATTAGCCATTTTACTGAAGTGAACATGAACATGTAACATTTTTAAGTGTAATACTACAATAACCATAATTACTTTATCATTACAATTACTGGACGGCACCCCAAGGTACTGATTCTATTAGCCAATTATCGTCAGCACCCAAATGATAATCTAATCATGTTGGTACAATGGCAATACTCATAACTGAACAGCTACTATTAATCTGCATGTTTTGTTGGGTTAAATCATGTTTTTCCTTGATAACAACGCTTAAAACCAATCACTTAATTTTTCAATTCTCATGTTTCTGAATTTCCTTGTGCTCAATCACCATTTTCTCATCATAATGTTCCCATGTTTTCCCTGGGTTTTCCCATGTGTTTCCATCTTTTCCCGGCAGGTTCTGCGTATTTTCCCACGTTTTCTTTGGAAGTGTCCCTGCCAGGGCTTGCGGTGGCAAATCCGTGGCCAAGCGGTGAAGAGGGAGATGGAACGACAAGGCGCCAGGGGATCGATCAAGGATCGACAGGTCGACCGGGTTATGGTTGGTTTGGAACATGGTGAAATATGGTGAACATAGGAATAGGGCAATTGTTCGGATCCATAGGGCATAATATATGAAACAATACATGGCTTTTATGACTTTCCATACCCTATGGATCCATAAGAAGTGGCCAAGGGGTATGATTGATGGGGTTAAGTACCTTCTCAGACAGTGTTTGGAACATGGCTTTTATGACTTTCCATACCCTATGGATCCAGCCGTACCTTCTTAGGAAGTGGCCAAGGGGTATGATTGATGGGGTTAAGT
>Ga0126342_10002717_pt1 | contig 28119 bp, 25 predicted proteins | sample Cyp1metagenome_FD_92528 | JGI IMG/M metagenome (GOLD analysis project Ga0126342, IMG submission 92528) | Coral microbial communities from Lord Howe Island, Old Settlement Bay, Australia - Cyphastrea 1 metagenome | ecosystem: Host-associated > Invertebrates > Cnidaria > Coral ... | reverse complement strand
TTTACTAACTCTTTCTTTGACTAACTCTTCTTTGACTAACTCTTTCTTTGACTAACTCTTTCCCTGACATTCTAAAAGTCCGTAACACGGAAGTTTCTCCCCCTAAACTTCCTTTGATCATTTGAATATGTTGATAGACATTAAAACACGCGTGACTGGAAGCCCCAACATTGGAATCCAACGCCCATGTCAAGTCTCACAGTCTCCGCCTGGCACAGAACGTGGAAACGCCCATTGAAAGTGGCGCGATGTTCGCGCTGCCAGTGAGGATAAAGCCCAAGGCACCCACCTGCTCGGTGGCTGCACAGTTGATTAAGCCGCTTAGTGCCCTGAAAATTGTATCAAATAATATGACAATCTATGTCGTATATATATATATAGCTATGTATATATATATATTTATTTAATATATACTGTATATGTATGTATGTTAATAATGACTAATTTAATAATGACGTTTGCCATCCACGCAATCTTCTACAGCTCATACCATGATTCATCATCATGTATACATATATATATATGATTATATATGTATATATAGGCTTGAGTTGGGCACAAAACATGGCGAGTCGTAAACTTCTCTTCACAAAAAACGATTCCCAGTGGAGGGATGAACATCCAGAAATACCACAGGCACGGCACAATGTAGTATAGTACAGTAAGTTGTGTAGCAATAGAAAAGTAATGAAAAGTACTTTATCACTAATTGGTAGGATCTTGTAGGATCTTGGAGGATTGTATTGTTCTACACTTTGGAGGTGGCTATACACCAGAACGAAAGTAACAATATCTGACCAAGAGTCTTTGAACATTTTTCACTCGAGCAAATTGTACAGCCAAATCTCAACGAAATTGTTGCTTGACTAAAGTTCTCAGGCTCTTGGGCATTCTGAAGACTCTCATCTAGTCAAATTGTCTTTCAGATTCTTTCAATATATCTCCGTGTTTCTTACCTGAAGCGCATTGGTGCATCACTTTTCATTGGTGCGTCTGAGCTTTCATCACTTCTCCACGGTTCAATCCAGCCCGAAATCAGCTCCATCGCTTCCCATCACTTCCAGGTGGGTGAAGACTTGGAGAAAATCCGGTGCACCTTCAGCGTGTACTTCTTCGAAGAAGAACCAGCAGGCTGCGTCCAGCTTCGTTAAAGGAGTCGACTGAGGGCTACATGCGGCTATCAGGCTACATGGCTACCAGGTTATAGACATATATGAAGTATGTATGTATATATAATATACATATATATATATACACATGTGATCGTATTATATCAGATTTGTATCAAGAAACAGTTGCCCATCATAAAAAAAAAAAACGTGGCTCTTAGACGACCCCCATCTTCGCTCTGGTCGCGTGTCTTAGTGCCACCCTGACAGGCGGCTGGAAAGCACCTAGCATTTCTTCCAAGGAGACGGCGTCGCTCCGCCCAAAATGATCGACACACCATGGCATCATGGATGGTTTAGTGCTTTGAATATGGATCAACTTGTGCTTCCATTGGTAACTCAAGTTTGAGCTCCATATGCTGAATTTGCAACTGAGCTGGCATTATTCGACACCTGCCTGAAGCTGCCCTTGGCAATTGCACCCTTTGAATTCTTCATTTTCGCATCACATGGTTGGCCTTTGAACCCCGGGAATCTGAAAATTGTGTCAGAATGTGGGACTACTAGATCCCATGGTACGGGAAACAAACACAAAACGAAATGCAGGCCAAATCAAGTGGCCGCAAATTGTCTCCTCCATAGTGGGACAAAACCAAATTGTTGGCACCCTATATCCATCCATATCCGCATATCCCTATTCCATCCCTATTCGTATATCCTCATCATATCACCAGAAAAAATCCTGACCCATGATATCCTCATTATCATTCCCAGGTTTGATGTTTGACCACAAAATGGTTGTTTCATCATTTTTGTTGGTGGATCCCTCACCAACCCTGGGGACCCTGGGGATCCCTGGGGACTCTGCAGGAGTACACGTCCTTGCACTCTTTACCCACCTGGGACACTGGGGAGGAAACACCTTTCGCACCTTGCCAGCGGGTCTTGGGATTCCGTGGGGAATTGGGACAACTATGTTAGGGGTAAAGCTCCCAAATAGTCAGGGTCTATTAATCTGGGGTTGACATTGGGTCCCAAAAACGACAGAAAAGGAAAGAACCGTTCAGAGCAAAATAAATGATCAGTTCTTCGCAGAAATTGTTTGGAATATGTATATATATATACTGTAAATAAATATATATATATATATCATTTTTTCCGAAATTGCCCTAACCTTTTCACAAACCCTGTAGATATCCAAAAGATGGAAAGGGTCGAAGTGTCCGATGAATTAGGCAATTTGAATCAAATTGCGGGTACTGAAGAAGAAAACATGAGAATTACCTAAACATGTATTCATTCTATTCTGGCAATGGTGTTGATTTCTTGTGTCCTGAAAAAACGGAGGATGACTTCACTGAGGTAGCGGAGCAAAAAGCGGTGGCTGTCAGGAACTAAGATCCCTCAACTACAGAATACTCTCATGTTTGGCCCCAACCATCTTGTCTTTGAGGTACACAACTTTGACACATACAAAGATACGTGTCTATACATACATACATACATACATACATAGATACATAGATACATACATACATAGATACATAGATACATAGATACATAGATACATAGATACATAGATACATTACATTACATTACATACATACACATACACATACACATACACATACACATACACATACACATACACATACACATACACACGCACACACATATACACACACATATACACATACACATACACATACACACACATACACATACACATACACATACACATACACATACACACACATATACACAAACATATACACACATATACACACACATATACACACACATATACACACACATATACACACACATATACACACATATACACACACATATACACACACATATACACATACACACATACACACATATACACATACACACACACATACACACATATACACATACACATATACATATACATGTACATATACATATACATATATTATGTCTAGGAATAATATAATATAGACAAAACCAGTAGATTAAGCAACTCAATGTATAGATAGATAGATGATAGATGCACAATGATACACACATACATGCGTATATAGAGTATGTATATATATATATGTATGTATATGTATGATTACATATATAATTATGACATGATGACATCACAGACCTTTGGTCATCAGCCACTGAAATTTGCCAGGTCAAGGAGCCGCCTGTCCCAGTACCAGAGCCGCAGGCGCGCCATGGCGCGCCGCCTCGCGATTTCCACGGGGTCAGTGGATCCATGTTGGATTCAATGGGATTTGATGGGACTAATATATGGAATTGATATATGGGATTAATATCTGGGATGTCATGAGATTTTGTGAGATTTCATGAGATTTCATGTTGATTGTAGCTTGTTGGGCTTTGATGTGGTCTGGTATTGTAGTTGTGTTTTCCAAAATCAATTCAAGAACTTGGGAATGGTGGGGGTGCCCCTCTATTATATGTACAGTAGAGATTTTTTCCCAGACCCAATTCAGGGAAACAAACTAGGTCCAAGAATCCACTTCTTCTGGGTCCACCTGCCCTCTGCTAATTCAACTGGAATCCTTAGAATGCCAAATTCTCCAAAGTATCAATTTCCTCATTAAAACATATGAAAATACCCAGTTTAAAAAACAGCACTCACACAATTTGTTAAAGAGGGTAGCCCAAGAGCAACTCAGATCCCCAATAGTAGTTTTGTTTGGGTGTCATTGTGTCCAGGTTCTGGTGTGATATTTTCCTGAAATATGGCTACCCCAAACCCAAACCATTGGTTTTCCCAGTTATCAATTTATCAGAAGCAATTTTGGATGATTTGGGATATTATCCCAGTAACATTGATTTATAGCTAAATCACCATTTTTCCTATGGTATCCCATGGTTTTCATGATAAACCCCATGGCTTATACCCCACCCTTTCCTGGCCTAGGCCGAGGCCGAGGCTCAAGAAGCACCGCAATTTGCGTCCGTCCCTGGCCTGGCGCGATGCTGTTGATGTATACGTATACGTATACGTATACATATACCATATAAATATACATGTTCATTATGTATTTACATATACAACATATATATATATATATGTGTATATGCAACCTACAAATATAATCAAATAATATCAAATATATATATATATACATACACAACATATTTTGTATATGTATAAACGATAGTTATGTGTTTGGTTGAAATCATGTGGTTTGGAAGGGAGTGGACAAGGCTCAAATATCTCGGGTGGACCCAAGGTCTCAACCTATACAAGCTGCGGACTTGTTTCCCAACCCAGAGCGTCCCTACGTGATTCGAATGGGAGACACGTACACATTCGCTCCGGAAAATTTCTGGGGCACCAGTTCGAGGATTTTTCCATAACCTCCATTTACAATCATGTTTTTGGGGGATGTTCCTTATATTTCCTGACATTTTCCAATATGAAGGTTTCCTAAAATGGGGGTACCCCCAGTTATCATCCATTTTTTGTGGGAGTTTCCATGAAATAAACCATCCAGCTATTGGGGTACCCCATGACTATGGCATTATGGAACTCGCCATGTTTTCCGATGATCTTCCCATATTTTACAGCTGCGCTTTTGACACCCGCCGAGGACACCGAGGAGGCCAAGCCCGAAGCAACCGAAGAGGCCGGAGTTTCCGAATGGATGGTTGATGTCCATGGGAAAATCCCACAATGGATGGATGGTAACTGGAGGTACCCTCCATCCAATGGAGAAAATGGGTGAAAAGGGGTGAAAAAGGGGACCTTTTCAATCCATTTCCGGGTCCATCACCCCAGCTCTCTAGGCAGAGGCCAGGGATTCGGAGAGCAACTTGGCAGAGTTGGCAAATGTTCTTTCTATAGCAAGCTCCAAAATCATAGGATTTAGTCAATCCTGATTGAATAATGGCAAACTACTTTTCTACCTCTTTGGGGGTTGCTATATACATGATTGGAAATAGTTTTGACAGTTTGATTAGTAGTGTTCATAAAAGAGTCTCTCGCCATATGGATTTGAATGATTCAACATGTTTCCCAGAGTGTAGCTGCAAAATATATATTTTTTTACTTGGTGATGCATGATGAAACCGATGTCAAACATGGATCCCAATGCACATGTGCGTGCCATATTGAAACTACCTGATCAAGGCCGCAGGGAGCCAGCCACAGTTTTCTTCCTTATTATTTGCTCGATTGAATGGCTGAGGTGAAGCAAAAGCTCCTGAAAGAAAGGAGGAATCTGAGGCGGAGGAGAAGGAGGAAGAGGAACAGAAGGATGATTCTGACGAGGAGAACAAGGAACAGAAGGAAGATTCTGACAACGAAGAGAAGGAAGCAGAGGAACAAAAAGAAGATTCCGACAATGAAGAGAAGGAAGCAGAAGAGCAAAAAGAAGATTCCGACAACGAAGGGAAGGAAGCAGAAGAGCAAAAAGAAGACTCTGACAATGAAGAGAAGGAAGCAGAAGAGCAAAAAGAAGATTCCGACAACGAAGAGAAGGAAGCAGAAGAGCAAAAAGAAGATTCCGACAATGAAGAGAAGGAAGCAGAAGAGCAAAAAGAAGATTCCGACAATGAAGAGAAGGAAGCAGAAGAGCAAAAAGAAGATTCCGACAATGAAGAGAAGGAAGCTGAGGAACAAAAAGAAGATTCCGACAATGAAGAGAAGGAAGCTGAGGAACAAAAAGAAGATTCCGACAATGAAGAGAAGGAAGCTGAGGAACAAAAGGAAGATTCCGACAATGAAGAAAAGGAAACAGAGGAACAAAAAGAAGATTCCGACAATGAAGAGAAGGAAGCTGAGGAACAAAAGGAAGATTCCGACAATGAGGAGAAGGAAACAGAGGAACAGAAGAATGAATCAGATAGTGACTGGGAGTGCAAATCAACATGTTCGAGTGGGAAGTGAGTTTAAAACCTATGGGCTTTAACGGCTTCAATTTACCTCCCATAATGATTGTGTCGAAAGTCATGCGATGTGTTCTAATGTGTTCATTTGTATTACTGTATGTAGACATTGTGTGTATTTAATATAATGTATATATATATATGTGTACATGCATTGTGTATATTTATATATATACATATTATACATATATATATATATATATTATTATATTACTTATAATACATGTATACATAAATAATGCATATGTATATATATATATTCACGTATTATTCATATACATATATATATACGCATTATACATATATAATGTATATTATACATATATATTATACATATTTACAAGTATACATACATATATATATAACTATATATGTTATATTATACATTTATATTATATCTAATACATATCGATATATGGTACCCCAAAAAAAAACACACCGACAGTCATTTTTTACTGTCATTTGCAGTAAATTCAGTGTTTTTTAGGTACCTTTTCTTCATAGTCAAAATTGAGGGGATTTAGTTATCATAAATCAATCAATATATGAAAAATAAAAAATGCAATAAAAATAGATAACTAAAATTTCCTTCAGGTTTCAAGTCTGACTCAAGTCTGGCGAGGGTGGGTTTTGGGGGGGGGTAGCAAATATATGTATATATATACACATATTATACATATATATATATTACATATATAATATACATAAATGTTTTATATTTATTTTACCTGTATTTAGATATTATACAGATCTTTTACGTATCTTTTACATACATTGTAAATATACTGTACATATATATTCTATCCGTATGTTGTACATATTGCATGCACAAATATACATGCATGCATACATAGGTACGCGTACGTACGTACGTACGTATGTATGAATCTATGCGTATGTATGTATGTATGTATGTATGTACGTATGTCTGTCTGTCTGTCTGTCTGTCTGTCTGTCTGCCTGCCTGCCTGCCTGCCTGCCTGCCTGCCTGCCTGTCTGTATATACATATGTTGCATATTATAGCACGAAGTTCTGAAGTTGTTTTAATTCATGTTTTTGTCCAATGTCATGAAGTCTCCAATGACTCCGAGCCGGAGCCCAAGGTGAAGCAGTGAAAAAGGCCTCAGAGGCGCCATCCGCGCGTCCTCGGAGACGAAAGAAGAAGGTCCCCGAGCCAAGTCCCGGGTCGTCTCCTCGAAGGAAACGAAGTGGGAAGGCGAAGGTGGCCCTTTCGAACCACTCTCAGAGCGAGAAACCACGCCGGAAGAGGAGAAAAACCGTCACTGGACGGCAAAAAGTGACGACTTTTACTTGGAGATTTGATATGATGAGATATAAGGATTTAGCGGGGTTGAAGTTAATGAAAGAAGTGTTTTCGTGGTGGTTGTGATGTAAGGAACGGAAAGAGCATGGGAAAGACACCATGACTCATGTGTGGGTTTGTCCAGAAAAATAGGTGTTTACGGCCCAAACTTTCTATGCTGACAGGCGAAATGATGATGATCCATTGGATGGGGGGTTAGACCATTTTCATACCCCTAGCCATAGCCCTAGCCCAGCGGCGCTTCCAGGTGCCAAGTTCGTCTTCAGATCAAAAGATCCGGAAGAGAAAGGCGGGTCCCAGCGCGGTGTCCGACGTGCAGTCGGTCAAAAACATCTTAGGATCAGCAGCAGGATTTGTAATTGTGAAAAGCGTCCCTGGAAATCTGGTGTAAATATATGAGGCAAGGAGCCACCCAACCTGTCACCAATCCCAGAATGTTGCCAACATGAAGCCTATCGCCTATCATATTGATTCATATCGGTTGGTATGTTCATGGATTCATATCGTTCATAATTAATTTTGATTAAGCATCAACCTCCAGCAGTTGTTTTTGTCGTCGTCGCTGTCATCACCATCAACATCGTCAACATCATCAACATCGTCATCATCATCACCATCATCATCATCATCATCATCTTCATCATCATCATCGTCATCATCAGCAGCAGCATCATCAGGATCATTATCATCATCATCACCATCACCATCATCACCAGCAGCAGCATCACAGTCCGATACAAATCACCGTTGGTGTTGCTTATGTCTGAAGGAGCACAGAAGAAGTCCTAGCAAGCGTCGGCGCAGGCAGTGGAGTAGCGCTTATGACTGGACCCAGGAGCAATTATGCATATATAGATATCCATAGATAAAGGGATGAATCTGTGTAGACCAGTACACCTGTGGGAAAGGGTATTTTCGATTGCTTAAACATGTTTGAACAGTTAATAGCAGTTTAATATGAACAACACATTTACATGTTTGCCATGGGGATTTGTTGCAGCGGTGAGTTCCTTGCGGTTGGCCGGTGAAATATCCAGTCCTCACCATTTTTTGGGGGGGTTAATCTCCATGACTATTTGAACATGTCCAATTGTTATTCCGCATTTTCCCTGCTTAGATCATCTTAGATCCTTATGTTTGTGGGTGAAATCCTCAACTTTGATGGTGAATTTTCCACGTTTCACGCTTCAGCGCAGATGTTGGATCGGTAAATCCCAGATTTGGAATGGTGAACTCTAGATTCTAGATTTTGGATGGTTAAATCATGTTAAACCCGGATTTTGGATGGTATAGGGAAAAATACATACATACATAAACATATATATATATATAATTATTTATATATATATATACAAGATATACCTCATTGCCCCTGGTGCCAGTCGCTCCAAGCGGCGTTCGCCGCGCCGTGGCGCCCACGGCGCGTCGCCCCGGCGGAACCGCAGCCGCAGCCGGCGCAGCCGGCGGCACCGCAGCCGGCATCGCTCGGAGGTCAGGAACTTTTCTGCGTTGGTTTCTCTGGATCCATGATGATCCATGTGGAAGTTTCCATTGTAAACCAGAAATTTGGTGGTACCCCCATTCATGGAAACCCCCATGATGAGGGGCAACCATATATATATATATATAGACAAAAGATCATGTCATATATATATCCATAGTATGGCAACCTCTGTATATCTATAAATACCTCATGGTCCATGGAATGTGGGAAACCTGCCATAAACCCCAGACATCACCTTGATGGGGATTCTAACCATCAATGGGAGTTGATGGCATTGGGTTGACCACATTGTAGCAATCCCCAAATAGATACAATAGCGACATCTTAAAATATTGATTGGATTATGATTATGATACATTGTCATACATTCTCCGTTGTTTGCAGGCTATAATGTAGTGCAACGTAACAAAAAATGTAGTGGAATTAAATGTGATGTTTCCATCACAACTGTTCCTCGATCTGTGCAGCTGGTCCGAGCCCGCCATGTGAATAGCAACACAACTGGAACCGTAAAGTCCATTTCATTTGGGGGGTAGACTAGACAAACATTATATATATATATATATATCAAAATATAGATGCTCAGAACTCAAAGATTGATTGCCAGTTCTTTTGCCTGTAGCTTCCGACCCCAGAAGCATGGAGCATGGATTCAAAGAAAAGATACAACATTGCCTTCTTGCGACTCGACTCCTTCTAGGACAAACAAATATACAAAAATATACAAAACAGAGCTCTGCAAAGCCAAAGATATTTTCGAGAGCTCTCAGAGCCGCCAAGCCTTAGTCGCTGCAACTTTTCGCAGCCATGGACGCTGCACCGGACGACGAGCAGATCGAGGAGTCGCATCCTGCGAATCATGCGCAGCTGATTTGCAACGATGTGGGGGAGGCCACGGCGAGGGTGATGGCGGAGCAATGCCCCGGGTGTATCCCTGGTTGACCTTTAAATGTAGGATATGGCTAATGTGATAAGGTGTTTTCTCTAACAATTTATATAGTTATTTTATGTAGTTGTTTATGTGTTATATTGTTTATTTATATGAGTAACCGACAAAATTAGCGGAAGACTAAAGTAGTGGGGAGTGGACATGAGATGTTCAAAGTTGTGCGAAAACATTCACGACCGATAGATAGGGGACCACTTTTGCACATAGCATGGAAGTACAAACCTTCACAACCAATAGGGGACCACCCACTTTGGCCATGCCCATTGCAGGTAGTAAGTAATTTTATCCTCCAATCATATATATATATATATATATATTTATACACATATAACTCTTTATATATATATATATAATTTAGATATAAATGTGTTTATAGGTATTAGATGTGCTATCGCTCTACTGCGGGTATCAGCATGCATAAATCGGGATATCATCCGAGATTGCTGAGGATTTGGGGCGTTTTTATTGATCGAGGGAGTGAACCTGGACAATGTTTTGACCACATGTCTATTATATATATATACCCGATGTCATTCTTATTATACGACCAAAGCAAGTTTCAGAATGCACAAGGACAGTCGTAGCATGCACATTTATGTCCGCAGTTTTAAAGACACCTTCTCAGTATATCTCAGATGTTCAGCTCCGCCAGGACAAATCCCATCCAGAGGAAGAGAAGCCTGAATGCTTAGCAGCTGAGGCCGGCATCGTCAAGTTTCATCATTGGCTTTTAACATGTTTTGACCATGAAATATGCATATATTATGGCATATATATATTTTATTTATATATATATATTGAAATATGGGGACAGGTTGATACATGATGGTTGATGATTAGTTCGGATTGGACCCAAGAAAAACTGAACCAAGCAGGCCCCATTGGGCAATTTGGGGCGATACCGGAGAGCTGGATTCCATCATCCATGTCATCCATGCATGGCTTGCAGATGAAAAATATCAACGTGATCACTGACTTTGCATGAACATAATATGAGCATGAAGATTTCGCATGACATTTTCCATACATGGCATGGCATATCGGAGCACATGAAAGCATGATCTGATTGCAGCATACCCTATAGATCCTTGAGGCCACCAGTCAAAAATCCTGGGTATATTGGTATAATCTGGTACTCTGTGGTTCAAGTTCCCAAAAATATATAAATAGAGTTTGGGTCAGTTTGAGACACTTTGGATATGCAAAGAACTACATTTACAGTATTGTGATGGTAAAACCCAAAAATTGTTCTTGGTTCAACCCGTATTTGTGCTGGTTTTGTGCTGGTTTAACCCAAATTCTTGCTGGTTTAATCGCCAAATTGTTTTTGTTTCATGCCAAATTTTTGTAGGTTTACCCTCCGGCAATCAAACACGGTTCGCTGGAAACTCTACCATTGACTTCGATGATTTTCCCATCAGACCTGCGTATGACCTGCGTTTATAGAAGATATTCCATGATGTTCCATATTTTCCTACGGTGTTCCTATAATTTTCCGATAGTTGTCCCATGGTTTTCCCAGCAACCCCCATCTGGTTCGGGGATGTCCATCGATGGCAGGACGACGCTCCAGAGGCGCAGTCGGATGGCATTTCCTTGTGGTTGCACGCAGCCTGTCGCTGGAAGGTTGGGCCATTGGGGGAACAAAAAAATAGGACAATTAATCGGAAAATACCGAAAAGGAAAACGGATGAAAAAAATGTGATTTGCCACTGGGATATCTAGTGGATTTAATCTCTTACAGGGCTGTGGATCAAAACCTGCTAGTATGTAGTTCGCATCGATACAGCTGGTAAGTGCATGTCAACTCCCAAAACTTGCTCAAACTTGTGGGTCCATTTAAGTGGGGAGTAACCACATTATACCCCAGTTATATGTGGAATATCCCCAGCGGGATCCACATCTAAGTAATTAGGTTTTGGCCCAAGAATCCCTCAGTTGGGGTGATCTGTTTGAGCTAATCCCCCACAGATTCGCCCAAGAATGGTGCGGCTGTTGGTTGTTCCCTTTACCCTTGGTAAATCATGATGCTTGGATTGTTAATTGCTGATGTTGACAGTAAATGTATATACTGTAATTGAAAGTGCAGGGTCCTGTTTGTTTCTGTGGTTATTGAGAGCCACATGATGGAACCACGAATCTTCAGCCAACCAGACCGAAAGGATTGCCTCTCTGTCTATTCGTGACATGCCCATGTCGCATGTATTGCTGTGACTCACTCTGTATGTTGACAGGGGGAATGACGCTCATGTGATGTGGTCTTTTTGTTCAAACGGGGGATCCCCTTTTATCCATGGATGATGGGGAGTACCTCCATTTTAGGAAACCTTCATATAGACAAAGTGACCCGCGCAACTGAGCCCAATACTGTGCACTCGTCATTTGGAGGTTTCCTAAAATGGGGAACCCCAAGTTATCATCCAAAAGTGGTTATGATCAACCGAAAAACCAATGGTTTTGGGTACCCATATTTCAGGAAACTCCCATTTACTTATGGACGAATCAGATGGGGCAAGATGGACTCATGTCTTTGTCAATGCGAAGACCCAAGCCTGCATTGGATTCCAGCTGCAACATTCTCCAAGGTCTACGATTTGAACGAGACCACAGGCTATCTCAACAACTATGGGTTAAAAAATGTACCGACCTGAGATTTGTCGGCCTCTGGATTTGTCTTAGGGTCACACTTGCGATTATCGACATGTCATTAGGCCATCATCCTAAACGTACTAGACCCCAAAGTTGGATTAATTACAATTACTAAGCATTACTAAATTACTGAGCATTACTAACACCCCAAATTGGATCGTGTAAACCTCCATAAATTGACCAATTCCGAGGGTTCTCAGTCTCGAGGCATCCCTGGGGCTCTTCCACGCTGGTGTGGAAGTTTGGGGCCAGGCCGGTGATCTGGGAAGTGCCCCAATAAGTTGCTTTTATGAATTATGGATGTTTACATCATAATGGTATTATATATCATATATAACATATATGTATATATCTATGTATATAAATATATATATATATATACATAGATATATATATACATAGATATATACATATATATATACATAGGTGTATATATATACACATAGATATATACACATATATACATATATGTATATATACATGTAATGGGATACATGTAATGGGATACATGTAATGGGATACATGTAATGGGATACATGTAATGGGATACATGTAATGGGATACATGTAATGGGATACATGTAATGGGATACATAATGGGACCATTGATGATTAATTATGAATTAGAGTTTTAGAGTTTTTTTGTTGGGATTTAAATGGATTAATTAAAATTGTTTCATGGGAAAAAGTCACGATAGCTACATAACCTACATAGCTACATCTAGCCTGTAGATTAACAATCGTTTTTGGGCGTTTATGGTCCATATTAGAATTAGAGTTGGGCTATAAGTTTATAAACCAACTATATACTGGAACGTCCATTGTCTTGCGGGGCCACAGTGCTAAGCTCATCTCGTTTTGGGTACCCAATTTTTTCACCGCTGGTGCTGATTTGGCCAGGAATACTTCTTCGGCTGGGGCGAGACAGAGTTCTCCGGCATTCGGTGTAATAGGCCTTGCTGAAACAGCAGCAGGAGCCAACAATGCCCCCCCCCACACACAGCATTCCAACCAGTCCTAGGAGGTTGCCCGTAGTTCTTGTAGACCTTACCATCAACAAAGCTATGCCCCAAACTAACATAGACCGTGCCATGAGCTCGGGGTTGGAAAACTCCTTTTCTCTAAAACTGGGCGATTTTCAGGGTCTATGTTGTTTGAGAGGATGTTTATTTTCCCCTTGCATATCGGATCGCTGCTATAAATATATATATATATACATATATCATTATATATCCCAATTAATTACATCCCCATGTTCAACAGATATGTGTCTATGTACACATGTGTATGTATACCTGACATGTACTATGAGGAAATATGGGGATGGCGGGGATGTAAACCTATGAAATCCCATCTTGGAGGCCGCGACATCACGGCATTCACTCCTATCGCGAGTCCATCTTTATGGGCAAGTCCGAGTCTGAGGTCTTCAGCTTTGGCTCATCTATGTCTTTACATGTCTTTACATATGTGCGACGATTAATCTTTGTAATGATGTATAAACCCACGTGCATCTTTTATATATATATATATATATTTGTTATATATATATATATATATATGTTATATATATATATGTTATATATATATGTTATATATATATATGTTATATATATATATGTTACATATATATATGTTATATATATATATGTATATGTAGAATATGTGGAAGTACATGATTTGCGTATGGCATTGCATTGGATTCCTGAGATGTACATATCTACAAGTATCTCATATATACATTTCAGTCTTGCAGTGGTCACCTGTTGAGAAATTCGATGTGACATCAACATATCTAGTCTGAATGGGTTTCTCTGAAAATGGAATAACCCAAAAAAAATGCTAGTTTGATATAGTTTGACAAGGAAAGCAATGATACACCGTTGGATTTGGGCTTGATTTTCAGAGAAACCCAAGTGAAGAAAGATTTTTGCACAAAGCAATTGGACGTGAAATGTCAGACGGGGGTCCTAATGCTGGTTGGTGGTTTGGAACATTCTTTATTTTTCCATATATTGGGAATAATCGTCCCAACTTACCCTTTTTTTCAGAGGGGTTGAAACCACCAACAGGATATGACCACGAGTACAATTCACCCAGGTGTCCGCTGGACGAAAGGGGCATTGATGACGCGTTGGACGAAGTAGCATGGCTGCTGTGGACATGGTGCGTTTTGGAAAGGATCTACTTTCATGATGGATTTTCCATAGCTATGTTAGTTTACTGCAGGGTACTTCATGTGTACATACTCGTGCATATGAATGCATATGAGATCATATGAGCTATATAAATATATACATATGTGTGTGTTTGTCTTTGCCTGCTTGATGGTGCGTCACAACGCATATGGTAACAGAGAAGTCAGCGATAACTTGGACATGTTCGCATATGCTTTCAGTTCATGCTAGCAATAAGAAAGCGACCACGTGGCGACCGGAGAAAGCTGAGGTGTTTCAAAACTGGCCAGAGTCATCATACCATCCGATCCACAACAATTGCACCACCTTCGCAGAGGAGCTCCTTGACATGACGGCTGCCGGTTTTTTTTACTGCTCCGGCAGTCCCCATGGCCATGGCGCCGAACATGGCATGACTCATGAGACCAAATTGTCTGTTGGAAAGATAGCTATCAGTGAAAAAAATGGGAAATCAGAGCAATTTGATTCGAGGGATGAGTCTTTTTGTGGAAGGCTTCTGAAAAACTTTGATTGCTCAACTCAGAAGTATTCTGTCGTAGGACGTGAGATGAAACCCCGCCACTATTCACACTTCACACGAGAGTGCTTTCCATATAAGGCTGCGAAAAACATGGGTTCCTGACCTAAACTTCCTCGTCGATCATCACCTTCCTCATAATGGCCATAAAGTGGCCATCCCGGCATTCCCCATGTTGAGACAAACCCACACAGCAAGGGGTATGTTCATAATCTTTATATATATATATATTATGATTTTACTTATTATTATATATATATATATATTGTATATATATATATATTGTATATATATATATATATTGTATATATATATATATTGTATATATATATAAAATACATATATATATATATTGTATATATATTATATTATATATATATATATTGTATACGTGCATCGTTTTGTGGTGCTTATATATACAAGACACCTGAGTGATCCCTGACCGCTGAAGTCGTCATCAATTCTCCTTTTGCAAGCATTGGATGTAGCTTCCTTAGCCGCTTGACATGCAAATCTTGATCGGTGGCTCAACCACAAACCAGCTTTTTGTATCAGCCTATGATTTTCCATGATCTTCCTACATCCTATGATTCATAGCTTGGGTTAAAGTGGGAATGATAATCCATATCAACCAATTACAATCAACTACACCTTTGATATGAATCAGTCTGGAATAGTTAGAACGACCTTCCAGATCAGTCCTTTCTTCCTATCAAAACCCAGACATATCATATTGTTGCTCCGCGTTATTTCCCGATCATGTCCTCATTGTACGCCATTCTTCATTAATTCATTGCCTTTAATCGCATACCTGACATGGGAATAGTGATAACATGATAAAACTCACCAACTTCATTTGATCAGAATCAGTTGTGTTTCCAAAAAATAAAAACGTCCTAAGACGTCTGGCTGCCGGCCAGGTTTCTTCATCAGTTGAAAGCCCCTGAGCCCTTCCCTGAGTGGGTCCACGGGGCAGCAGCTGTGGGGAGATCCGATGCTTGGCGCGGGGGCTGGGAGGGGTAAACCAGCAACAAGATCCATGTTCTAAACTCCTCCCCCAAAAGACGGAGTTGTACTATATTGTACTGATATCATAGTATATTCATTTACGTTTGTATTCATTCCATGGATATGTTAAGTGGATGCTGCAAGACAAGACAACTTGACAGCAGAAACATCGTGAAACCATGCAGGTTTGTAGCAGCCATGTCACTTGCATGGTGTTCTACAGCAGAACCAAGTGGACTTTGGATAGCTTGAGATTGTCACTGGAGACGGAGATAAATTGAACATAGTTGAACCAGCGCCTGTGCTCCAAGGAATACTTACGACCTGTGGTGGATTGGAGTTGGGAGTGGGCTAAGTGGAAGCTTGACGGAGACGGGGACGGGATCCTTCTCAAAATCGCAAGATCAAACACGGATAATTAAACCGAAAACAGAATTTCATTTACAGTAGCGGTTGTCAAATATTGGTGAACATGTGGGGATATGTGATAATCATTTGGATAGTTAGGGATTAAACCATCATAACCATCCAAACAATCTGACCATGAGCTATAATTTAGACAATCCATGCTAATCCCATCCCCTTGGAGGCATAGCAGTCTTTGATTTCCACCAGCTGCAGACAGGTTCTGTCGTGATGAAGCAGCGCCTGCTCCCAGATTCTGAGAGTTCCCCGCTGTCAGCACCTGGTTTTCATCGCTGGATGGGATGGGAATTGCTCAAAAAACGGCTCATGATTATTGGCCCCCAAAAGTATGTGATTGCTCATCACCCAATAATCGTTGAAATATGTTGAAATTACATGAAATGAAAAGCCATTCGTTGGCCCCATACAGTAATTACCGACCTAAAGGTCGCCATTCCGTTCAATCCTGATGTGAGTGTTTTTTGAGTTATGGTCATGTGCACTACTTGGGAGGAATCTGCCCAAATCTCAGGACACAAGGGACCACATGGGAATCGGATGAATCGGACAAGGTGCCGACAGCGGAGGATCGCAGCATGTACAGTAGGAGCACTGCACGGCAAGGAGGTCCGCAGGTCCTACGAATTCCCACGAGGCACCATGGATTGTCCACCGAAATGGATTTGGTGCAAAAAAGGAGCCACCAAGATCGACGAAAAAAAACATGGCAGGATTCAGGAAAATCTAGTGACACTGCCGCTGATTATGGTACTGAACCCCGCCAAAATTAGCGATTCGCGGTTGGATTGGTCACATCCCAGTACATCCCAGCTATATGACTCTATATGGGGTCAAAGCCCACTTACTAAGCCCTTTACAAGGTGGTGCTCAGCACTTATGTCTGATGGTTTAGTTTCACCCCGTGAACTAGTTCGATATATTTTCCATAGCCATCCATGAATCACAGATGATTTCACCTGGCATTGTGTTTGCCAACAGGGGCTCCACCTTGTATCATCCCAGTTCGCTAAGTCATATCTTCTCATTTTCTCATATCATACCAAACGATACCAAATGTACCACACAATATGGGGGGTCCCAAATATGATCTGGATACCCAAAACCACTAATGTTCCCATTATCTCGAAATTTGAAATATGTTGGGGTCCCTCACTTTAGGAACCCCCCATATATCCCATATCATAGCTCATTGATCTAGTTGGTTAAATCCCCAGCTACTTGTGCCTTGTCTTCTCGCATGGAAGTGAACCCCCAAAAAGATAGAAAAGTCACATCCTACTGAAATAGTGATAGATCACTGTTCCATGCTTTTTTGGGGTTACTAAATTTCAGCATTTTTGGTGTATCATGGCTAGTCTATATGTATATTATACATATTATTCTTAACATTATTGTTATTCTTTAAAACCTATTATATATACTATTGTTAGTTGCCAATTATTATGTAAGTTCAAGCTTTATGCAGGCAACCAGCCATGACCGCAGATGCAGAAATATTTCAACTCCTATGGTTATGACCTGCAGAGGGCAGCGCGTGCGCCGTCAGCAACGCCGAAGGCGGCTGAATGTTTCAATGTGACATCACGTGTACGGTCCATTCCAGAATGCATCAGTGGTGTCAGTCCCTAAATGGATTTGAGACGGTGACTTTGGACCTTTTTCCAAAATTGACCCCACAAAAATCGAAATCAGTAGACGATCAATGAGGGTGGACCGTACTTGCGCCATGCTCCAATCTTATTTTCCCGGTCATGGTTTTGACCCTAAAGGCACCCTGGAGAAAAGGCAGTCACAGCGGGTCATCAGATTAGAGCGGGGAACCACCTCAAAATCGGTTTATTTCCATTTGTGGACATTTTTTTGGAATTACAATTTGCCCATCAGATACATGCATAAAAAACTGAACTTGGGAACTGGTACGGGTGTTTTCATGCCACAGCTCCAAAGGTAGCCGATTGGGAACAGATACGAAAGCGTAAAAAGCTCTTGCAGTTGCCTTGCATTGGGCCATCATGGGCTGTGTGGATCAATCCTTGGTGAAACCTTCAACTGTTTTTTTGTGGAGGTGAAACCCGTGAAAGCTGATTTCAGTGACCTTTCTCTTTTTTTTGTTTGTTTCCTTGCACTCTAATTGACTCTAATGATATATGTTACCCTCAGGGCCGAAGCCGTCGCGACAAGAAGGCGCCGCCAGCTGGGAAAGACAGCAAACAGTCTGGGGAAGCAGTTGGGGTGCGTAATGGGTACAACCGTGAAATTGGTCAAAACCATGGAACCTTAGGTATCCTAAGATAGTTGGTTCATGGATGTTAATGGATGTTTATTCCTCCAAAATATGGTAATTTCATAGCTTTTGACCCATCCCGTTTCCCCTATAGCCTATAGCTATGGTTATTTACCCAGTTATACGGGCACTGCCTTAAAAATGACTCAACATATGTTCCTGAGGGTATGCTTGGATAGTTCATTACTTTATCTTTTGCTATAAGGGGGATATGATATATATATATATACATATATATACAATTATATACATAGTATGATATATACTAATCAGCTAAAAAGCATTTTTGGGCCGGGTATCTAAGGTTGGCCACAGTTCAAACAGCTTATTCTCATGTTGGCTTGGCTTGAAATGATAGAAACAGTTCCTTATCAGGCTGGTATGTGTCCCATTTTGAATCACGTTGGAGAAGATTTTCAATGGGACAGAGTCATGGGACGTGTCACCCCTGAAAAGGGATCCTGGGGTACAGCTGGATTTTTTTTGAATGGCCATTGCCAGTTGCCGTGACCTACACTCTGCATAATTCATGACCTTCTTAGAATCCTTGAAATCTTGAAATCTAGTAGAATCCTCTAGAATCGTGTAGAATCTTTGAGAATCCTTCCGAATCACAGAAAATCCATGATGGACATCCATGTGGAATTCCGGATCCACTTCAACTATCTTCAACTACCCCAACCTTCAGCCATCCCCCAGTCGTCCAGTCGTCGTCGCCAGGAGCGAAGTGAGCGGCCAGCGCGACGCAAGGCATCTGGGAGCTCGGAGAAGGCCCTGGGAGAAGTGGTCGGCTGATGGTTAACAATGGTTGATAATTAGTGGTTGAGAATGTTGGTTAATCATATCGACCATTGTTGAACATAGCTAGGGAAATCACAATCTTTAATAGGTAAATCAACTATAACTTGGCAATTTTCAATAGCTATCTTAAATTACCAGAGGGTAATGGGGATATATATATATGGAGGTGCCCGATCCAAAATGTAAAATGTATATACTGTAGTTCCATCAACTATGGAACATGTTAATGATAGTTAAGAAAGTAGATTTTTCCATACCTAAAATGATTGAAATGGGGATACCCCCATATCATCCAAGTCGTGAATGACCATGACTTAGTATTGAAACAACATGAAACGGGGATCCCCGATTTCAGGAAAACCCCCATGTAACCACATATAACCAACAAATCTGCGGACTTAACAATCTAAAATTGGGATATGTAAAAAAGATGTGTGTGTGTGTGTAATATGATAAATGAATCACTCTGATGATTTTTTTCTGGATCAATAGCCACTGGTAGTTTGTTGCAGTTTGCGAACTGAAAAATCACCATGAAAATTGTAGGTACAGTAAATCATCGAACTAATGTGTTTTCCATGCTATGTGAAATTATCGCTGGGTGCATGAATGTTTCAAACAAATGCGGTTTTCAAAGTATCCAGCATAGATACCTTTGGTTTAGCAGGAAAAGAACATGCGGGCTGGAGAACAGATATATCCTGACATGACTTGTTGGTGGTTTCAACCCTGAGGAATGTGCTCGTCATTGAAGATCATCATCATCATCATCATCATCATTATCATTATCATCATTGTCCTCGCCGTCGTCGTCGTCGTCGTCGTCGTCATCAAATATAAAAAAAATGGAAGATGAGGCACGTATGAAACCAACACAAAGTTTTTATTGGATTAATGCCCCCCACATTTCCAAGTGGTTCAGTCCCCGCGTTTACATCCACTAACAGTCACTAACATAGATGCTGCCTTAGATGGAGGGTTGGAAGACTACTTTTCTCTAAACATGGCTGATTCCCAAGCTCTGTGTTTGTTGAAGATGGAAAAACAAAACAGAATCTTAGCTCTGAAGGCTGGAGATTGCCAACATGCCAAGTTACGCCATGAGTGTTGCAACTGAAGTGGCCCAAGATCTCACCCAACACCAGATCGAAATATGGGGATGGGTCAATACCTATAGATACCATTTTTGAGTGGGCAAACATCCATCTGAGAGCTATTGTGGTGTTACCATATCTTCGATTGGCAGGTGCCAGCCAGGGCGTTCAAAGCTCAGTCGGATCAGTGGAGAATCGACTGGAAGTGGCTGTCTGGATAGGTAGGTTGGTGTGTACATGTAATTGATATATACTAATATAATATGTATATATATATATGTGTGTTATTATTTTGCATTTTATATATTATATTTTATTTTATTATATTACATTATATTATGTTATATTATAGTATATTATAGTATATTATAGTGTATATATATATTACTATTTTTATGTTTATTATTACTATGTATTTTATTTGTTTATTATGTATTATATATTTTATTGTTTATATCATATTGTATATCATATATTATATATTATATATTATATATTATATTGTATATTGTATATATATATTGTATAATGTATTATATATATATGATGTATATTATATTATATTATATATCAAATTTCATATATTATATGGGATATTCTATATTATATATTATACATTATTACCATTACTATTACTATTGCTGTTACTATTACTATTGTCATGGTTACAATTTCTTTTTATCTGGTGTTCTCTCTATCTTATCTTGGCTTAGCTTATCTGATCTTATCTTGTATGTCTATATATAAATTTCATATATCATATATCTATTGGATTCTGTCTATTGGATTCTGTAGTTTAAAGATGAACATCTCCAAGGTCTCCTAGCTACGAGGCTCAGAAGGCGAGGGAGTTGTGCTTGCGAAAATCATGTTAGCTACAAAAATAGTAATGAGCTGATATTAATTGGTGCATCTTGGTCGTAAATCTTCAAAGAGTCTCAAATTCTGGAGATTATATATTTTGTTCCACGCATTCTCAGACTGGCGATGATAGCTGGTGCAAAAAATCCTGCCAACCCGGAAGTTATGAGGATAGGGAGTTGCTGTCCACGCGTCATGATGGATTTTATAACAGCTACAGATCCTGATGACAAGTGAAGGATAATTACAAGAATAAGGACCTCAAACTCGATAACTACAAAAAATAAGTACCTCAAACTCAAAAGCCATTCGTCTCCGTACTTGAATTGAATTGACCATTCTTGACCTCCAACTCACCAATATGGACATGTACTAGTAATTTCCACCTGGCTGGTTGGCAAAAATCCCTCCGAAACATGTTAGTGTAATTCAGTGTAAATCATCTAATCCATTTTTGATGTTTCTTGATTTCCCCTGCTTTTCCCATGATTTCTACAGGTGTCCCAGTCCTGTAGCCAGGCCCCTCGGTCGCCTTCTCGTTCGGCGGAAGAAGCCAAGAAGCGACAAGCAGCGTGGCGATGGAAAAATACCATTGAAATAAGAGCGAAATGATCTACAAAGGGGTCATTTTCCATTGCTATGTTGAACAATTACCAGAGGGTACTTGTACCTTATAGCCCCAAGATCCCAAGGGAGTGATGTTCATCATGGTGTAACTCTGATGGGGTGGGAGCAACGCTGGCAGTGGTGGGTCGTTCTCGCACCAAGGAGGAAGAGAAAGCAGCCAAGGAAGCTGAGAAGGAATCTTGGCCGACCCAAGAACAGTTTGTGGACGTTTGAGTCGTTGGATTTCCGTATACTGTGTTGATCCATCATGATCCATCTTATTTATATTTGATAGTACTTTCTGCTCAAATCCCTCCCAGCATTTGGATGAAGGAAACTCTGCAGGAAACCCCATATTTCATGGTAAAAGCCATGGTTTCCTGGTGACCAATCCATGAAATCCCATGAAAGTTGCCCTTTCTCGGCAGCTGGATGTCGATCACGGAGGCTGAGCAGGAACGCCTTGCGGAGGCCGAAAGGAAGCGAGCCGAGGCCAGGGTTGAGACTTTCGTGGAAAAACTGCTGTGACAGCAGAGGGCATATTGGCAGGTGAGGGTAGAGTTAGCTATTTTTGGGAGGGAACCATAGAACCCCAAGAGATGAAGAAGAGATGCTGAGAGTACACAAGCGCTTTGAAAAGGTAGAGACGTTTCCAAGCGCCTTTCCTTGAGATTAGGTGAGGCCCAAACATTGGAGTTTTCCAAAAATCATAAACCCTCAAAATCCCCCACAACCATTGATTTGATATTGGGAATCCTCACTTTGTCAGGCCAGAGCTGCCAAACAGAAAGCGGCAGAAGAGAAAGCTGCTAAGGCAACAGTCAACCTGAAGTGGCTGACATTGCGTCCAAAGATATTCATAGTCATGATGATGATGATGATGATGATGACGATGATGATAATGATGATAATGATTGGTGGTTTCAACCCTGAGGAACGTGCTCGTCTTTGAAGATCATCATCATCATCATCATCATCATCATCGTCATCATCGTCATCCTCGTCATCGTCATTGTCATCACTTTCATCCTCATCCTATATTGATTCATGATTGATTCATGTATGCGCGATTATTTGTGGCATTTATAAGCAACTATAAACATCATGCATAACATATCTATTTTATAAATCTACATAGATTATAGAATTCAGATTTGCATGTACGTATATGCGATTGTCTGAAAATACGGTGTCCCTAAATCCATTGGTTACTCATTCTTTTCCCGAGTCAAATAGCCATTTGGCAGGTATACCATGGTATACCCCATTTTCAGACACGCCTGAATAACATATTGTTCATGACATATTCTACATATGTAACTCATATCTATATATACAGCATGTTTTAACATGTTTTTAACTATTCAATGGCGGTTTCACCCATACATGCTTGCTTTTAATATTTATATCTACAATATATTATATTATGTTATATTATATTATATTATATACTATATTTATATATATATATATATATTATTATATATTATATTATATACTATATACTATATATATATTATATTATATACTATATACTATATATATATATATTTATTGTACAGTATTTATTTATTTCGCGGTATTTCACCCATTATATGGTTGGTTTCCCATTCAACTGCTGGAGGAAGCAGAAGAAGCCAAGATCGCCGCCGCCATCGCGGCCGCAGCTGAGAAGGAGGCCGAAGCCAAGGAGAGCGAAGCACAGGAGGTCAGCACCGGCCTGGGGACAAAAAATGGTGGTTTTATGTGGTTTTATGTGGTTTAAAGTCGTTTAATATGGTTTAATATGGTTTTAGTATGGTTTTGTAGGGTGTTAGTATGGCATGATGTTGATTTAACCGTTCGAAATGGTGGAACTAAAGGGGATTGAATGATATTTATTTGATCAAGAAAATATATGCTGACTTTATGCTGATTTTATGCTGATTTTTTATGCTGATTTACCGGAATCTAAGCAACGAAAAAGGATCGTATTTCACCAGGAAACATGGTCCTTGAATGGGGATAAAACCGCTCGAAATGGTGGGGCTTAATGGGACTTAAGTTGAATTTGTGGTGGGGTTTTATGGGGAACGGTTTCTTTTACTAACCAACTGTTTTTTTTCATGATTTGTTTTGGAAATGGACTATAAGGGGACATGATTGAGACTAATGGGAATGGGATTTTATGGGGAATGTAATATACAATAATCAAACATGGCTAGCTAGCTGGGAAATCCCAATAAATGAAGGTTTAGAACGGGAAAATCAGCGAGTTGAATGGATAATTAAATTATGTAATATAATAAAACATATCATGCTTAATCGTCAAAAAAATATTAGTTCAGTACAAGTTTATACAATAAGTGACAATTATTGTACGTATCATAATTTCTAGTGATAGGTGATTTCCCTCTTGGCCATGTTAGATTCCAAGAAAATTGATGGACACTGTTTCTATGAAACCCATATATTGTATTGAGAGATACAGACCATGGTGTCCTCAAAATTCCCTGAGTTCCCTCAAATCAATCCTTTGTTTGATGGATGGCCGTGACGGGCCACTCTCCAGTAAATCTACATGACTATGAATGTTGTTTCAAGAAAATTGAATGGGCAAAACATCTATGATACTGGGGGGATACTTGCTGAATGGGGGTAGCTACTGTTGGTTGCATTGGACTTTAGCTAAGCTGGGCAGTTGGGTAGTTGATCGCAATCGCTTGAAGCAACTTCAACCTTGGACTATATGTGCTTTCAATGTGCTGCAAGAACTTCTGGCGGGTAGTTGGCTTGGGTCGTCGAGGCTTCAAGGGCGAACATGATTGAAACATCACTTGTCGAATGATTTGTTCGTGTATCTTTAATTCTGTACATACATATTACATATATATATATACTTGATATGTACGTATGTGTATATATATATACATAGATATGATATACCTACGTAGATAGATATATATATATATACACACACGACATATATATATATATATATATATACATTTACATATATACATATATTCATTTGTACGTACATACGTACGTACATGCATACATTCATACATACATACCTACCTACCTACCTACTTACATACCTACATATCTACCTACCTAGCTACCTACCTGCCTGCCTACCTACCTACCTACGTACCTACGTACCTACATACGCACATACGCACATACGCACATACACACATACGCACATACGTACATACATACATGCGCACATACGTACATACATACGTGTGTATATATATATATACACATGCCTCTATATTATATGTGTGTATATTTTTTATATACACATGTTTTTTGTGTGTGTGTGGATGTGTGAATATTCGCATGTGAGTGAAGCTTTGCCGATTAAAGTTGGGCGAACTGGTTGGAACCCTCCACCCGTTCGCCATCCACTAAGGAGGAAGCCCGCGAGGTGGCCTGGGATCCTCCAAAATGATCAAGTGTGGCTGGGAAAATCACCGAAGTCAATGCGTATTTTTCAGCCATAGCTGCAGCTAAGTTTGATGTAGGGTAAACTCACTTTTCTTACAACTTCTCAGTGTGCCAGAGTCTTGAGATGTCTTGAGCGACCGGGAGCTGGGTATCAATGCGGAAGTTGTTGGAGAATCGGACGTTGTTATCGATCTGTGCGGATGGCTTGCTAGAAGAGCAACCAACACCCTGTCCAATCCAAGTCTTAAACTTCCAAGTCTAGGAAAATACTCAAGATACTCTTGGGGGATGTGACCTTGGTATGTGGTATCTCAATTTAGCAATTGAATTGATAGAAAAGCGTCGCGGAACAGGGCGAAGCGAAGGGCGACTTCAAGTTTTCATTAGTGCGGACCTAAGCAGCACAGAGCAGTGAGATTGATCCCAAAAAAGGTTCACCAAAGATGGCTCATTCCAATCGCTTTGAAGTACAAAGGTTTAAAATGTGATGCCATCTAAATTATCAAAGTTCTCAATAAGAGATAATATAAGCTGTGTCTTTCCATTGAGATGTAATATCTCGTCTGTAGTGACTCTGACTCTTGTTGTAGTTTTACCTATTTAGGCTGTTAAGTAGGTTTTTCTTACAACTGGCCATTCTAGCTAAAGCATAATCATGTGTAATTATTGTCTACTTTAAATTATTGACAAGTTGAGTTAATTTGGGTAATTTTGGTTCTATGTAATCTGGGTTCTGGGTTTTATTCAAAAAAACATCTTTTAGTATATACTTTTTGGTGTATAAAGGAACAAGTACTTTCTCAACATCTGTCACGGAGCATAGGAAATACTTGACAAGCTAAAAATACACAAGGTCTTTGCAAAAATGATGTTGAACAAGATTAAATACCGAAATTCAGCCTGATCTACAAACATTAAATTTACAATAATATCTTAGCAGAAAATACCTCCAAATAAGTGACGGCGATTTTGGGCTGGAACCAAGCCACTTGTGGACCCAGGGCAAGCGTGAAAGCCATGCTTTGAAGTTGCAGACGCAGAAAGAAGAAGAAAAAGCAAGGTGGCTTTGCTGCAAGTCATCCATTCGCTCCACTAGTCTCAACTGGACCAGGTTTGAAGCTCAGAGGGATTCTACCAAAATATGGAGATGGAATGAGATGGATACCATTTTATTTTGGGTGGCTAACATCTATTTACTAGTTTGCAGCTCACAAGGGTAGGGCTTTAGCCCCGGATAATTTCGGATGACTTAAAGGTCCCCTAAATAGCTGGATCAAGTTAAGGGTCCGCCAGGTTAGCCGTGAATTATCCAGCTTGATTTCGTTTCATGTTTGTGCCCGTTGTAAGGTATAAACCTCCCCAACACAGCCATGAAAAATATGCTTTCTATATGCAATAATATATAATCATATCTTTATACAGTATGTGTATATATATATATACACAGTGCACATACTCATATGAAGACTATTGTATCCGTCTGCTTTAGGAGATGCTCGGGCAGAGACAGAGTTCTGATGTCATGTTTGGAGGTGAGCATGACGACTAGAATTGCTATAGCTAAAAGTGAGTGAAGTGGCAAAAGCCTTCAGCCTAAGATTCCCTGTTGGTCTTAATCAGTTTTAGAGGTCCGCCGAAGTCCTCAAATTATGGTAATCCCCTTTGTGACTATTTGCATTTTTATAACAACCTCACCGCGACCTCACCCGAATGATGGTTAGGATTGGGGCAATCATCCAATGGCAGATTTGTTGGCACCCCCATGATATCCCCACGATATCTTCGTAATATCACCGCCATACCCCAAATTCTGGTGATTTCATGTAGATCCTGGGAGTGTATATACTGCACATGTATGTATGGCACCCTAGTTCCCCAGTTCCAAGATGTGCCAAGGAAACAGCAAGAAGAAGATCAACTACGGAAGGAACAGGAGGTTCCCTTTGTCAACGTTGCATGCGGGCCTGATGTTTGTGTATGTATGTATGTATGTATGTATGTAATGTAATGTAATATAATGTAATGTAATGTTATGTTATGTTATGTATGTTTTGTTATGTTATGTTATGTTATGTTATGTTATGATGTATGTATGTGTGTATGTAATGTAATGTAATGTAATGTAATGTAATGTAATGTAATGTAATGTAATGTATGTATGTAATGTAATGTAATGTATGTATGTATGTAATGTAATGTAATGTAATGTAATGTAATGTAATGTATGTATGTATGTATCTATGTATGTATGTATGTATGTATGTATGTATGTATGTATGTAATGTATGTAATGTAATGTAATGTAATGTAATGTAATGTAATGTATGTATGTGTATGTATGTATGTATGTATGTATGTATGCATGTATGCATGTATGCATGTATGCATGTATGCATGTATGCATGTATGCATGTATGCATGTATGCATGTATGCATGTATGCATGTATGCAT
>Ga0126342_10002716_pt1 | contig 28124 bp, 25 predicted proteins | sample Cyp1metagenome_FD_92528 | JGI IMG/M metagenome (GOLD analysis project Ga0126342, IMG submission 92528) | Coral microbial communities from Lord Howe Island, Old Settlement Bay, Australia - Cyphastrea 1 metagenome | ecosystem: Host-associated > Invertebrates > Cnidaria > Coral ... | reverse complement strand
TGCGCGGATGACCGCTCTTTGTGCGCGGATGACGCGGTTTCTCTGTGCGCGGATGACTCGTTTGCAATGTGCGCAGATGACTCGCTTTCAATGTGCGCAGATGACGCGTTGACCCCTGCAGCGCCTTCAAGCCGCCAGTCCAGCTCCCGAGCTCGAGACACTGGAGCACCTCACGCTCGCCGAGCTCAGGGGGGAGAAGATCACCTTCGGCAAGACTCATGCCGGCAAGACCTTCGAAGATGTGTGGCTGACCTATTGACCTATTGGATCAAATGGTTCCTGCAGCACTTCGCCGAGAGTGGCAAGATGGAGCACCGTCGCATAATCAAGCTCATCAAGTTGAAGATCGAAGAGGCAGAGAATGTCCAGAGACTCTGCAAGCACCATGCCTGCCGAAAGCAAAGGCTGCACCCAAGATCCTGGCGGCCAAGGCCAAGGCTCGACCCACCGATGTGAGCGAGGTGAACATGGAGATCCTGAGCGCAATGGAATCAGAGGCTCCTTGGGTGATTGCCGAGGAACAGCAGCAGACGGGCTCAACGTCCGCATGGTCAATCTGGAAAATGCTCTGCACCAGATTCTGGAGCATCTGAGCCATCCTCCAGCGGCCACACACAACATGCCAGCGGAGAGTTGCCCATCTTGACACCAGTGGGCGGCTTGAACGATCCCTGGAATCAATGAGCTCGTCTCGGTCTTCGAGTGACTTGGCAATGTTTGCAAACGAAGGCAAGCCCAACATGTTACCAGGTGAATGCGACACGTTCTGCGACAGTCAAATAAATGGAGAAAGAATCAAATTCTGGAATTTGGTGCGAAAGATTGAGAAAGAACTTGAAGACACTCAACTTCACACTCGCAGCCTTGGAAAGCCAATTGATGTCATGGAAGTGTTTCGCAGTCTCGACAGTAGCCTGACACACCAGGTTGAAATGCAGAAAGGTCGATCAGTTCGTTTTGGGATTTCCCAAGGCGATCTGCAGTCATCTGAAGGCCGGCGGTCTCTGTTTGAATCCCTGTGCCGGCACAAGCCAAAACATGTATGGATGAGCCCAGAATGTGGTCCATGGCCCAAATGGTCTAACTTCAATAGTCAACGTTCTTTAGAAGCCCGGGACAGAATCCACCAAGAAAGAACTACGAAGCTCGTCCAAGTTGCGCTGTGCCTTGTGATCTGCAGACACCAGCGTCGGCACCACCGTCATGCACATTGGGAACAGCTCAAGGGTTCAAACATGTTTGCACTGCCATATCTCCAGGAATTGTTCCAATATATGTTGAGCGCTTTTCCAGACATGTGTACGTCAGGAAATTTCCTGGATCCTGACACCCAACTGTTGATCCAAAAGGGCATGCACATATTGACTACATCACAAGCACTCTACAATGCACTGAAGGATCTCAGGTGCGATCGAAGTCATGAGCATCAAGCCATTGAGGGGACGACACATGTGCATGGCAGACCGATGTTACGGTCTCGCTTCTCCGAGCGGTATCCTCGAAAGTTCTCAAGATTGGCTGCTCAAGCGTTGCTAAAGAAAAGTTTTTCAGGTGACATGCCCATAGGAAGTTTGGTCGATCCAGTTCTCATGGCATTGAATGCTGTGAGCTCATCCGAGCAAACCTTGACAGCCAGCGACCAGTCTGCAAAGAGACCCAAGGTACTGCAACCTCGATATGCTAAGGCAGGTCACTGGACAATCAGGAACCACAGAAGAGACGAAAGCTGCAGCCATCCGAAATTTCCAGCCAAACTCCTTCAGATGTGACATTCCTAAGCCAACTTGAAAACATCATGAATGAAATTGAAACGTCGCTACCACGAGTGGGAAAACAATTCATCCAGCAAAACAACATCGTTAACATGATCCAAAGCTTGTTTCCAGACAAAGTCATCAAGGGAATAGTCGCTTGCAAGGGAACTGAACGTACACTGGGGCCCCCAGAAAATATAAGTCCAAAGGAAGCTCCCTTCAGAAGAGCCATCATGAAATCTCGGGGTAGTGGGAAAGTAACCGTTCAAAGTGATTGGGAAAAATACGATTGCCTAGCCAAAAGACAAGTCATTCGTAAGCTGCAGCCGTGCAGAGTGAAAATAACTGTCTTTGCGGGCAATCCGGCAAAGCCCAGCATGAATGCCAATCCGTTGCCCAGCCAAGAGATAGATGAACAGGAACCATCTCGGCCAGATGTTCCATCTCAGCCACAGGAGCCTGCGTCCAAGGAAGCACCACAGTGTCCTCCAGACATTTGCCAAATCCAGAATGCGGAACAACAGGAGTTCGAACAACCTTCAAGGAACTTTGAAAGTCAGATGGTGAAAAGGGATGCAGAATCCGAGACGCTAATGGAACCGTTCCATTCATCAACACCAGGAAAACGTTTCCTGGCACTGTCCAAGGAAGAACAAATGATGCTCCGAAGGGCTCACCAAAACATTTGCCATCCGAGCCCAAATCAGCTGAGTGCAGCGTTGCGTAACCAAGGTGCCCGATCAGATCGAACTCAAGCAGTGTTTGACATGCCATGTGAAGTGTGTGCATTCAAACAACAACCCAAGATTGCCCGACCTTGCACGATCAAACATGAGTTAGGCTTCAGTGATAAAGTGTGTAAGGATGATATTTCTCCAATTTCCTTCAACGTTTTGATGTGAAAACAACAACTATTGCACCTCATGCTCATTGGCAAAACGGCCATTGTGAAAGACATGGACATGTTCCCCAAGAAATGTTATCCAAGATTGAAGCTGAACATCCCATCAACACATACATGGAAATGCATCAAGCACTGATCCAATGTACTCAAGCCAAGAATTCTCTAAGTATCAGAAGAGGATACTCACCCGAGGTGTTGGTTTTTGGAAAGAGCTCACGACTGCCTGGGTCCATCACAAGTAGTGTCAATGACACCTTCCTAGCCAGCGCTGACAGAGATGACGCTCAGGGCGTTGCTTTTCGCAAGAGCTTAGACTTCCGAGAAAAGGCCAGACGGACTCGGCCTGACCGAGTGGCCTACCAACCGGGGGAATGGGTAATGATGTGGCAGCCTGAGAAACCGACTGGGTATTGGTTTGCACCCCTCAAAGTTGTGAATCAGGAAAGCCATTTTTCCATTTGGGCCACTCAGATTGGAAAGCTGTACCGGCGTGCACCGGAACATGTTCGCCCGCTGTGCACCAGTGAAGCTCGCATGATCCCTGAAGATGAAGTCAATGAAAGCTTGAAGTCAAATGAATCAACCATGACCCCATCTAATCCACCTGAAGATGATAACCTTAACATTCCTCATAATGACAGTAATTTAGGTAACGATAACACTTCCCACCAAGACACTGACAATAGCAGTCAATCGATTGAACAACCTGACAATGAGCCAGATGCCATTCCAACTCCACCGGAGTTCATTGACGCACCGGGTAATCCTGACCCTGGAGTGGAAACACCCATACCGGATCCAGATGATGAGGAAGGTTTCGCAACAACCCATTTTGCTTTGCTGTGAAGATGTGGTCATGCATAAGGGCCTGAGCCCTGAGGAACTTCAGGATTGGACCTCTGATGATATTCTTCTTGCCACAACTGAAAAGAAACAAAGAACTGAAGTCAAACTGACTACCCTCAATGCAGAGGAAAGAAATGCATTCGAAGAAGCGAAGGATTCAGAGATCCAAAACTGGTTGAAGACTGGAACCGTCTCCAAAGTTCTTCGTTCTAAGCTGGCTCCAGAACAGATTCTCCGATGCCGTTGGGTACTTGTATGGAAACCTAGGGAAGGCATAGACCCAGAGACAAACGAGAAAGGAAACAAACTGCATACCCATAAACCAAAGGCCCGACTTGTAGTATTAGGATATCTTGATCCGAAGGTCACCGAAGTGCCACGGGACAGCCCCACATTGGGAAAACAATCCAAGATGATTATCCTTCAACTCATTGCTTCAATGGGATGGGTCTTAGGATCTTTTGACATCCGTGCCGCTTTCCTTCAAGGGCGTCCTCAGGGCGACAGGGTGGTTGGACTTGAACCAGTACCAGAACCAATCAGAGCCATGCAATTAAAGAGCCAGAAAAGTCAGCATATGGGTTGATTGATGCTCCTTACCTTTGGTTTCAAACACTCTATGAGGAATTAATAAGCCTTGGATTCACATCATGCCCTTTTGATCCCTGTGTTTTCACGCTAAGACATCCAATGACAGGTGAACTGTGTGGCGCCTTGGGTATCCACGTTGACGATGGGATCTATGGAGGAAATAAGTATTTCCAAAATCAAATTTCCAAACTAGAGAAATATCCATTCGGGTCCAAAAAGTCTCAAAAATTCACTGTCACGGGAATTGACCTTAACCGAAATACCGATAATAGCATTGAATTGTCCCAGACATCATACGTCAAAAACATCAATCCAATCCCAATCAAGACAGAGAGACGACAACAAGAAAATCAGACCGTCACGGAAGAAGAATGCCATCAACTCCGAGGGCTCATAGGATCACTCCAATATGCAGCAGTCCATACCCGACCAGATCTATTAAGTTCCCTTAGCTTCCTCCAATCCCAGATCAACTCAGCAACTGTATCCACTTTGATGCAAGCCAACAAAGCATTACACATTGCCAAGAAACATAGTGACGTAACAATCAAGATAAATCCAATCAATCCTAAAGACTTGCGGTTCATGGCCTTCTCAGACGCCTCGTTTGCATCCAAAGCAAAGCCAGAGTCTCATGCCGGAATGATCATTTTAGCCACTCATAAAGACATTTCATGTAACCGATCATGTGTGATCAGCCCATTGTCCTGGGGCACCAAGAAAATCCAGCGTGTAGTGACGAGCACCTTATCCGCAGAAACACCGGCTTTATCCACGACACTTGATCAGTTGACATGGATTCGTATCTATTGGGCATGGCTACTTGACCATAATATTCCATGGAAGAAACCCGAGGATGCCCAAATTCTGCCAGAAGCTTTGACGATCCCACCAAGGAAGAACATAGAAAGAGATGTAGCAATCACAGATTGTAAAAGTCTGTTCGACTTGACTACAAGGACAGCAGTACCAAACTGTCAGGAGTTTCGGACCCAATTGTTAGCACGATCGATTAAAGACATTCTGTCCGAAGGCATTTCTCTACACTGGGTTCATTCAGGAGCCCAACTTGCAGATGCGTTGACGAAAATTATGGAGGCCACATTCCTCCGTGAGACTCTCCGAAAAGGTCGCTATTGCTTGCATGACGAGAGCGAAGTCCTCAAGGATAGGGCTATACTTCTCGAAATCGGCTGAAATGGCTGAAAGCGTTAAATGCCACAAATGAGCATCCTATCACTTAAAGTTTGGTTTTTTGGGTGTGTGAATGTGCTCATTTGTCGACCTGCTCTTGTCATCTCTTGTCGACCTTACATTCCGAAGCGCTTGAAGGACGTTAGGCTCAGGATAGCCTGGTTTGTAGGAGCAGTGGTGGGTGGAAACTTTTCTTGGCGCGGCAGCCACAGGATTGCACATCCGCTGTGGGCAGCGGCATAGGTGCGTGGATCGCATCGCCTGGCATCCAAAAGGAGCACGTGGCCGAGCAGCTTGAAGGTGGTTGGGCAGGGCCCCCATTTGGAATTCTGGTTTGGAATCTTCTACCAACTCAGAATATATATATATATATATACGGGATTTTATCAGATTGCTGCTGCCCTCCCTCCACAACCTCTTCCTGGGATTTGATGATGTGGCATTATTCATCATTATTCTGCTTCACAGGGCAGATGCAAAGTTCATCAACACAACAGTGCGGCCAAGTCATGAAATGCCGTGCAACTTGTACTTGTTACTTGTACCTGTTCGCACATGTCGTTTGACGCGAGATGCAAAAGCAGCTGCCGAGGCATGATACTAGCCTGCAAGAACAGCTCATTCTCTCAGTGAATAAGGAGCCAGTAGGTCACTCCTGTTTGCTTGTCAAAGCTTGCTGCACAGAATGCGCAGAACGTTGCACAGACTGACGCGTTGTTGTCTGTAGTTCTTGCAATGCGATTGCAATTTGCAAATTGCAATGCTTTTGAATGGATCCCGTAACCACGAGGAGCCAACTCTGCCACAGATCACAAGGCCCCGGGCCTTCAAACAGTTTCAGAAGGCAGCAAGGTGGCAGTCTCGCGTCCTCTCATTTTCCTTGTGGTACCGGCCTGGCACCATGTGGGGCCCCATGTGGGAAGAGATAGGACCTAGTTGTAAGAAGCTTATGGAGTCGCAAGATCTGTTTCATCCTGCTGAAGGCCACAAGCCACACAGGAAAAAGATGCTGTGGCTTGGTCAGCCCTGCCAGTTCTCACTGCGCCTGCCTTACTCACAATTAACTGCATGTGTGGTAAATCCGTCATATGTGCAGTGTGCATCAGCAGATGTGTTGCTCATCAGCTAGTTTTGGACAGTTTTTGACAGTTTTTGATGTTTTTTTGGACATATGACATATTAATTCAATTTAAATCATATATTTCAATTTGTCGTGATATTTCATTTGTGTGCAACTTTGACCGCGTTTGCTTCTGCATGTGTCTCTTGTTGGTCGTCGCCTTTAGGCCTTTGCCTCCCTGGTTTTTGGCTACGCTGGTTAGATCGCCTGATATGGACTGAACCACTGAAGCTGCCAAAACCCAAAGACAGGTAAACGATTGATGCGCAGGTCAAAAATTGTCTGAAACTGCAGATGTTCTTAGAAATGTTTTCTGCATTTCTGGGTGCAAAGAATCATGTATCCCTCAACTGTGACAGCTTATCTGATGTGTGATGTACCTTGCAAGCAAAGTGTAGGATAGAGTTCTTTGAATCTTTGAATTGCAGGCTATTGTACAGCAAATTTACTGAATTGAAAACGCGATATCAGCAGCTTAGTGGAGGGAATCTCCACGAAACTGCTCCAATTCGGTAAACGGTTCATGCATGCAATGCACCCGTGCATCGAATGCACTTGTGTAGATTGCAACCCAATTTGAACTGCAAAACAGAGCGCTTCTCTTTACGAATCAACTTTGCTGGATTATCTGAATACAAGGATCTAAATCTATTTGCAAGCGAGAGTTACTCCTCCACGGCGGCAGATGAAAGTTTCAAGCCGATGTTGTTCGGACTCACTGAGGTGTTTTCAGGCCATTAGGGTCAGGATGGTTGCCGAGATATTTTACCACTTGGCTGTTTGTTGTATGTATTTAAGAATATGTGCAGACGCTCACTGGCGCATTGACAAACATGATGTTTGGTTGCACATGTTTCTTCGAGACAGGCAAGAATTGGTGTCCTTAGACTTGATATAATTTAAAATAAAGTGGGTATGTTTGGGTAAAGGACCTCAGCCGCAGGGGCTGAAGCACTTAAATAGAAACAAAAAAATGGATTCTAAATGATTCTAATATGTCCTTTCCATGATCTTTAGGGAAAGCAAAAATTGCTAGGTTGTGGATGGTTGTGGAGCTTTTTCGGATCAAAGACGGGCAGAAAGGATTCCTACAGGAGTGCGTTTGTCAGGGGAAAACGAAGAACACATGATTAAATCTGCCAAAGTGGAGTTTGTATCATACGGATTCCTACGGAACATGTCCAAAACTCTACACGTTTTGAAGTCTTGAGCATCCTCAAATCGATTCAAGAGGTGGAGAGGTGAAGTGAAATAGAGATGTCACGATTGTCACGTACCGTCAAGCAGCCTTCATGAAGGTCACAGACCTATATCAATCATCCCACATCATCCCACGCAACAAACTTTTGAAAACGTCGAAGTTCACAAGGTTCACAGTCCAACGGGTCCAATGACTCATTAATCCAATGCATTTTCTTTTCTTCGGCCGGAGATGAACTCTACAAGTGCTGAGCCTGCAGTGTCTCGCCATATCACACTCCACCTTATGGTAGCTGTCAATTTTGTTCTTTCAACTTTTAATGGGTCTAAAGTCGCCTTGAAAGTTATTGTTAGTATTACTGCAACTGGCACAGGTCTTTCATGGGTTTTCCGTATCTCCATGGGAAGGGTATGAAAGCGTGATTTCTGATTTCCAAGGAGAGCACCAGCACTACATCCAATGTCACAGCCCTCGATTTGCTTGTTGCAACAAGTCCATCGACCCAGTCCCTGAAGAACTCAAAGATCTCAAAGCATGTCACGGCATGTCAAGACAGGCATCATTTTGTCAAAATATTTATGCCAAATCATTTTGCAGCTGCCAAGCGCCCTGAAAGATCCTGAAAGACTTTTGGAGGGTTCTCTCGCTTCGTCGCACTTGTGTGCAATACTACCTATGTACATCATGTGTCCATGCGTGCGCGTAAATACATTGAATTGCATTGACATGCGCACGCAAACATACAATACCACGCCACGCCAGACCATACCCTACCCTACCCTACCCTACCTTACCCGCCTTACTAGCCTTACCCTACCGTACCTACCTATTCACACACATAACATTACATTGCATTGCATTACATCACATCACATCACATCAGATTGCAGCACATTATATTCCATGTCATATGGTGCGCCTGAATGTATGCTCCACACATATGTATAAATATATGTGTCTATATATGTCCGTAAGTGTGTATATATATATTATATACGTGTGTGTGTGTGTGGGGTACATATCGACCTGCAGTAATTACATCCAATCAGTTGCAGTGGGTTGCTTTATACTCAGGCGATCTCATCGCAAACGAGAGCAATAGCACGTGGCTCTCTGCAGCAGAGGCAAGCTGTTCCGACAGCTTGAACTCCTTGGGACCGGAGGAGAGTCCTCAAGTTTTATGAAGTTTGCAATTTGCAAAGTTTGTGATATCTGTGTCAGCTTCAAACGGAGCGCTGTTCTAAGCAGCGAGTTCAGTCAGTGGCTGTCTATGTTTTCTCGTGATGCGCCATGCACTCAGTTCAGAACTTTCAAACACTGTAGTTTGCTCCTGGGCAAGCTGCAGGTAGAGCATTTTCTGGGAGACCCAGATGTGCTACATGCCATTGCCCTTATCCTTGGCTCCGAACTCAGTTTCTTTTCTATCCAAGTCCTCGCTTGTGCAATTGGCACAAGCAGAAAAGGGAAAAAGTACTGAATGTATAAGTGTAAAAGGTGTTCTCTGTCGTCTGCTGCATTTAGTTCATATTCTTTCTTGCAACGGGTGGTTTGATTCTGTTTGATGGTGCGTCTTTCCTGAATGGCCGACTGATGCAGGCATTGGTGCGATTGTTTGGGGTCGAAGGCTGCAGAGTCCGCGCAGCCTCAAATCCAAAAACTGCAAATGGCATAATCAAATTGAGCATGCATTCATGTTATTTCATTTTAAAACGCTGTAAATTCTTTCCAATAGCAAGAGATCATCCTTCAGTTAGGCTTGTCGCTCACAAGGATTCTCCTTCAAAGTGTCAAAAGAAATTGTATAAACTTTAAACTTTAAACCCTATGTTGGGCAAAATGGAGAAACAGATGTGTCCTTTTGTTTTTCATCTAGATATATAAAGGCAACTTTACCCACTTGAGCTTGGGGTGCCAGGCCAGAAACACAAAACTTTGGTTGTGATCCTTATCTCTATGCAATCAGCTGCTTTTGCAGCTATGCCAAGAAAAGTCATGGAAGCACCTAAACTCCCGTCCAAGTGTCAGACACTATCAGTTCGAACCGTGCATTGCATTTATTTGCCAATCAATCGGCCGAAGGCATCCAGTCTGCCAAAAAGACATTCATGAAAATTGAAAGTCAAAACTTTCGAAACCATGGACGCCTTACATTCTAAAGATGAGCCTGACGCAAAGCCCTAAGCTGAGCCATGCATTTTGTTGGTGGAGAAAGAAGCACCTAGGGGTGTTTTTGGCTTGCAATTTCGACCTTCGGTTGCAAATTTCACTTTCGCAATTTCCCAAAACTAGTTCGTCTTTGCATCAATCGTGTTTGTCAAGTTCTATATGAGTTAGTATGTAAAGCCTAGAGCGTAGCATCAAGATTGTGTGGCAAGTTACGTGACTGAAGTTTAGAGCGTAGCCACAAGAGCAGCGTTATGTTTGCAAGTCCGATGGAAGATTACAACCCCACTCCACCACACCCCTTCCGTGCCAGTCGGAAGAGAAGAGCGTCGCATCACGTGTGTGTGTGTGTGCAAGTCCAAAGCATCGTTAGTACACCAACTCAGAGCAAACTGCAAAAGTATGTAGAAACTCACAGCCGTCGAAGGTCTAAAAAAGAGAATTCTCACGAAAACACACGGCCCATTAGGGGTCCGACTACTGCGAAATAGTGTAAGCCGGGCATAAGCCAGAGATTTGTGGAGGAAGATCGAAATGGTTTGGCCTTTGTTAAAGAGTCTACAGTGCGAAACACTTGAAGCACTTGAGTCAGTTTAGCAAGAACGAAATTCCGCGTAGATCACAGGCTATGCAGCTGTTCGGCTCATCTATGCCAATTCCATGGAAGATGCCAAGATACCAAATAGCTTTATACATAATTGAAATGGCAAGTCATGGGGCAACATGCAGAAAACTGCAAAGTGTGCGGATGCAGCAGGCAACCTACAGCTTTGTAATAAATATATTTAAAAAATATGTAAATATGATTTTGGTATTAGATGGCAGATTTGAAGGCAAGAATACATATTCATGATATTTCGTGATGATTTATCAACAAGAAGACGAGATTACCAATATCATTGCCAGTCTCAAACATGGGTTCCTTCGATCAAACTTGGTTCATGCGGGGTGCAGCGCCGTCAGGCTGCCACATATGCTTGCTGCAGTTGCGTCGACTAGCTTGGGGCTCTGGGTTGGCCTTGTGGTGCAGGACACTTTGCAGTCACGCATAGTCACGCGGCGTCATCGTTCCACAGTTGTTCAGACATGCATGTTGAGGATTTGAAAATGAAAGCACCTATACACAACACAGCCCGCACATTGAGCGCACTTTGGTAAAATTTGATCAGCGGTTGCTTGCACTGTCGAATCTTCGCGAAATTGTGAGGACAGGCAGCACTTTGACGCTCCGTTATTTGGCAGCGTCGACCTTCCAGAAGGCAGGCGATGCTGGGGTCATCTCTTTGAACTGCTGGTAGCAAGTCAGTTTTCACCTGCATGATCAGTGTTGAGATGTGTGTGTGTGTGTGTGACAATGTAGATGGGATATGTTTGTCATGTTTGTTTGCGGGTGTGGGGTGATGGCAACGGCAACGGCTGTACTGCTTGACATAGTAGACCAGAATTGGTTATTGGATAAATCAACCACGCAAGCAGTGCCTCAGTTGATTCATGTTTTTGTCATGTTTGATGCGTGGTCAGAAGAGCGTGAATTGGACACAAAACAGGCAAGTGGTTTCCATGGTTTGCTGGAATCACTGCAGCTGCAGCAGCTGCAAGGCCCTTAGGAAAGCAAAGCCACTCTTTTTACTTCACTTTGACAGATTTTGACAGTGCCTTAGTAGACACCTTCAGAATCCTTCAGAAATCTGCAGACATCCTCAGGCCACTGTCTCCGCAAGAATGAAATGTGGAAGCTATAATATACATATATAGTATAGACATATATCATCCTATATCATGCTATATCATAGTTGCAGGAAACGCCCTGCTCTCTCTTGACCGCGAATAGATTTGGAGGCCCAGAGATCAAGTAAGACGAAAATTACCAAAAAATCTTGAGAAGTTTTTGGCCACGTGTACTTCCAGTGGACTTAATGGTTTGTCACACACATGCAGGCGGTGCATACGAAACAACAATATGCATTTGCATATTTGCTTGCGCATACACTGAATATAGATGCATATAATTGTGTATATATACATACATATTTACAGTGACAGATAAGACACAAATGTTCAAGTAAATACTGTATACTAAGTATACTATGATATACTGAAAATATGCATCGCAAAGTCTTGATTCATGCGAACCGCACAACATCACACATATAATCCGCAGATAACAGCGGCCTGTTCATGTCACATTTGCTTGGCAAGGTTTTCCCCCTGCATTGTGCCAGAGGATGCCACGAGCTGCGAGATCCCACAATGTTACTTTTCCACAGCCAAAAGATCAAAAAGTCAAAAAGGCATTCACAATTACATAATTTTCAGGTGCCACATGCACCATTCAGCAACGGATTGTTCCTCATCCCGGCCAGAGTTTTGACGTTCATATCACTGCAGTTCATGGCGCCGTTCACACAGTCTTCAGCGTAGGACAGGTACAAAATTGCACGGCTGTAAATGGAGTCCAGCAAAAAGGCGGCTTGCAACAGCCTATGCCAATGATACACCACGTGTGGAACACACACAGGGAAGCCGCACGAAGCAACCCAAGTGATCGAACCAAGTAATTTGGCAATCTGGCCTAATGTGTCAATTTTGAAATTTCAAAGCTAGCACCAGCTGGAGTTGCTCTTGCTTTAGCAAGGCTTTGGGCAAGCACTGAGACCACAAATTGCATGAAACTTGAGCAAGGGCCCCGCCCCTCTAAGGTCTCGGAGCCCTGGGATGGGCTCGATCCCCCCAAGGAAGTAAATTTTAGCACCGTGGCAGCGTAGCATAGCGTAGCACGTCAAGAGTTGGGCAAAGATTTGGTGGATTTTGGTGGTCTAAGAGTCTAGGACGGCGTTGATTGATCCGCTAAGCACCCTTCCAATCATACACCAAGCATTCATCCCATTAGAGCCAGGCCTAGAGCCAGGCCTAGAGCAAATCGGCAGCTCAATCTTTGCTGTTCCGCACGCCTCCAACAGCAAATCCTGGTGAGGTTTCCACCACGGCTTGGGCCACCGAATTATCTCCATGTCAGCCATGTCAGCCATCATGACACAAAGTTTTGGTCGCAGCATATTCCAACCCTTTGTGAACAGCAACCACACAAGACCACACAAGTAGACAAGCGCAGGACTTAAATCCGAGCACTTGCCGCCAAGACAACCTCAACTCACATCACGCAGGGTAATTACACAAACAAAAGTGGAAATCCGGGCTCGCGATGCCCTGTTCCCAACCTGCCAATCCAAAACTACTTGTCGCTTCACCCTTCCCTGCCATCTCTCGCTACCTATACAATAACAATTCCCTCAAGTTTTCAGGTGAGTCAGACCGTAAAGTTTTGCGGTCAAATTTTCACCTCTTGAGCGGGCACACTGCCTGAGAAATCCCCTTACCTTCATATGATGTGCATCAAAGTAGTTTTTCCTTAAACTTGCGAGTAATTTTGACACCACGCTGAGGCGATTCTCAGTTACTTTACTTGGAAACTTGCCAAGACCTTATCTCAACAGGTTGTCTTGTCTAGCGGAATTCAATCAACATTGCTGCAATACAGTGGAGGTTTGGCCACTACATCCGACACAAAATACCTTGAACGAAAACAAGCCGTTGAGAGACCCTCAAAATGTGTGTATCATCCGCTTTTGTGTTTTTTGATGCTTTTGGATGGTTGGAACCACGTTGAACCTGACAAGAAAACATCAAAGTGGTCCTCAACTGTGCCTATTTTATCCTACTTGATCCTATTTGTTTGACACATGCACGCAATTGATCGCAATTGCACCCAATTGCACGCATATCAGCGCATATCCATGTCAGTTTGCGTCCAGGCTCTTGCTCTCTTAACGGGTGGTCTCTTCACTCTCATTGCACTTGCAGCTGCGACCCAAGTCGAGTACAGGAGGAAGTTTCGTGACAAATTTATGCATGAAGGTGGATAAGGTGGGCGGAAGCCCGGCGCTCTTCAACTTGCAGGAGCCATGAATTTTACGCTGGTATGTTGTCCTAAAGTGTATGGTTTTTGGCTGACAAATTTGCAAGGCATGTCGTGTGGCAAACGTTTCACCAGAAAAGGTGTTTCAGTCGAAGGCTTAGCTTGCGGAGATTTCAAGATTTCACTGCACTGGAGCATCAAAGCAGCTGCAATGAGGCAATGATAGCATTCATGTGAGCGTGTCAAAATCTCTTTGGTTTACTATACGTACTCTCTTGCTTCAGTAATATTGTAGTTCTACTAACCGTTAGCAACCCACTGGAAAGGGATCATTAGAATATATTGAGCCAGTTGGAACCGGTCCAAAATGAGATGCGTGTTGCCAGTTGTTGTATGTATGTCACACTGTGTGTGTGTACCATCTGTATAGATGTAAAACATCATTTTATAGATGTAAAACATCATTTTATAGATGTAAAACATCATTTTACTGCAGGGGCGTGTGGCACTCATGTCCTACCACACGCAATGAAGCTGTGGACATGAGTGGGATGGGAAACGCGGCCGGTTTCCTGTACCTGCAACTTTAGATTTATTTATTTATATATATATATAGTCCCGCCCCTGGGCGCATATAAGTCGCAGCTGGGGGGGACCTATATATTTTATCGCTGTTGTTTTATACGGTCAATGTCTGTGATTATACGTCTATATATAATTTTATAAATATTCATTCTTCGTGTCAATTTATTGTTGGTGTTTTTGCACGTCAGATGCATTCCACATCAGAATTCGCAATGACTGTTCTGAGCAAGTGTGTGTGTGTGTGTTGCGGTTCGGCGGGGTCGGGGCGGGGTGTGGTGGGGAGGGGTGTTGTTTTGTTGTGATGTGATGTGTTTCGACATCAACCACTGGCCAGATAGGAAGCAACCTGGGGAATTAGAGCTTGCATTTGTCTAGGCTGGGCTCCAGCCTGCTGTCATCCTACAGAATTGTAGGTGCGCATTTCATTGGCGCCTTTGAAAATCAGAGGGTCATGAAATGTTTGAAAGCAGCTAGTCTATGAGGCATACAGAGAAAATGTATCTAGTTGAGAGTTGCGTGGTATTTTGATGCAGATCATGTTGCACAATCGTGCCTTCATTCCATTGTATTCCTGGATTCAGCCAACAAATCCCCATAACTGTTACTGTAGATTTGTTAAATTTGATATATCATTATAAATATTATATATATAAGGTTTGATGAAGGCAAAAACTGGCTGCTTGATTGCAGGTGCCGTAGTGCTGACCTTATCTGTCATCGCACGGGCCCTGATCTCTTGAAGTCATGTCTACTGAAGTTTGGGAGCGGTTTTAATCCGTGTTAAGAAGTTTGTGTATAACTGTGTGGTATATTTAACTGGAATTTGGATGGTTTTTGCCTAAGGCCTTTTTCTTGCTGGTGCGAAAGTGCCATGCACAAATGGCCGAGTTCGCTTGGGCCTCTCTAAGAATTTGTGCCATGTGTTCTGCAGATTTCTTGTGGAACACCTGTAGCATCCTTCAAAAGCGCAGCCGAGGCATCTGCGACCCTTGGGACATTGCTGTTACTGTCTGGTGTGCCGTCCTCTTTAAGTATGTGAGGATGCCGTTTGTCGTGCCAATACTTTGAGAAGTGTCCAATCAGTCCAATCACTTAGTATACCGTTCTTACTTTGTACCTGTGCCTTTCTACATCTTTGTATGCTGATTATGCTATACTGTGTGCCTGTGTTTCTTTTGAATACTTTTGATCTCAGGTCTCTCACTTTTCTTCCAGGGTTGGAGCTGAGGCTGCCAACTCGGTGATGCAGACTGTTAACGCTCGCTTTGTAAGCAATCTTCTATGCTCTATGACATTATGATCCATGTCACTTCGCATCTACGGAATCAGTCTGATAAGATGTCGGGGTTCAAAACTAAATACACGCAAAATATCTCAAAATGAAAGTTGGTCACTCGAACATGTTGACATCATCTAATCTAGGTAGCATATGGATGCATATGGATGCATATGGGAGAATCTAGTTTGTTTTTGGTGTTTGCTGGTGAGCTGGGAGGCGCCATTTAGCTTGCTGGATGATATGGCAAGAATGGCAGCGGAGGCATCAGAGCAGTGGAAGCCGGCCTGAACTAGAAATCCTTCAATATGCGCATTTATAATCAGTTGTATATACATATATATATATTAGTTGTTTTTTGGAAGCAGCCAGAAATTATTGGTCCTGATTGGTGTAACGACCGAAATGCGTTCCAGAAGTCGGTCTGAAATGATCCAAAGGGCGTACATCAACGCCCATCTAGCTGAAAGAGAAAAAGGCAGGCATTCGAAATGCAGGAGCAGGGACACCAAAAGGCGACCAAAAAAAGCAGCAGTGGGAGGAAAACAACAGAATGCATAGAATCCTAACAATGGATCGCAGAGAAAAGAGCACATCACAGAGCAACAAGGAGAATTGTAGGACGGCAGAACGAAACAAAGGAGAGAAACAGGGGAGAAAGTGCAAGTGAGTGCATACTGCCTTGTTAGAAGAGTGTCACAACAACCTTCAAGCCATTTGACCTTGGAAGGTGGGTTGCCAAGCCTTTTTATCAGTAACCACCACAGGCTTGCTCTTGAAACTCTGTGGCATTCATGTTAGCTAGTGCCTATTGTGTACTGTAGGATCTCTGTTCCTCAAACTAAACTCACCCTTACATACAATGGTGGTAAGAAGATGATTTGGACAGGTTTCCAGGCATGTCCACGAGTTAGAACACTTACAAGCAGCACATAACATGATACTTCTTGAAAGTTCTTGATACTTTATCCGACTTCACCCTCAGATCTTTTGTCAGCCAGGGGCTTGCGGGAAGGTAAAGGATGTTGTGAACGAGACTATGGGGATCTTGGGCAAGGGATCCTACTCTAGGCTACTGATGCGGAAGTTTTCACATGACTTGTCTCCATGTTGAATGTCTCAAGCCGACAATGTTACAGTGAAACAGGCCACTGAATCTTTCCATCCGCGGCGGCGGTGCAGCTGAGCATTTTGCAATTTTCTTGCAACCAAAATGTGCAAAACGGGAGGTTCGCAGTGGCAACTGCCACTTGTGGAAGGATGCGGAAGAAGAGGACACAAAATGACGCAACACAGCAAGGGCGAGCATATGAAACATTATGAAACCGTGAAACAACGTAAAACATAATTGAAGATTTTGAAACGTAAGGGGTGGCTATGTGTGGCTCGAGGTTTTCCATTGCCGCCATCGCAGGACACTGGCCTTCTCAGTTGCGACTGCCAGTTCCCCAAAATTGTACTGTAACTGCAAAGTAGAAACGACACAGTGTCTATCGGAATTGCCTGAGCAGCTGAATTGATCTCTGAATGGTAATTTATACATATTTGCAGTGTATATAAAGAAATGGCAAAATAGAGAGTATTCCATTGGAAGCTGGTTTTTCTTACATAGTTACGTAGTATTATTCAATTCCTGGTTGGGTGCTGGAGGATTTCAGAAGGGAGGTAGGGTTTCACGACATGCCATCGCATCGTGAGAAACGTTGCATGGGTGGAAAACAAATTCAGCGCTACTTGTAGAAGCTTTCATCCTGTAAGACTCCCTGGAAGACTGCACAATTTGACAATGTGATGACAAGGTATAAACGGTGTTGGGGGCTCCTTGAGTTTCTATTTTCCAGCGAACGAAGTCGTCGTTCAGATGTTGTGACTGCCAGCATCTGAAACTTCTACAGTGATCACACAAGGCGGAGAAAGATGTCGCACAGAAATTGCAGCCTGGTTTGCTCCTGAGAGGAATTTGAATCACAGTGGCATGGCTTTCAATCTAGGGTCATTTTGGGGATTGGTGGGACCATGTAGTAGATCGCTGTGCGAAATTTTTGTTCCTATTTGTTTTGAAGCTGTTGTTCCTGTGTGTTCCTATCTCTCCCCATTTTTTCCTGTTTCTCCATGTTCCTATTTGTTCTTGCTTCAGGCTAGCCAGTTCTGGTATAGTGCTCCTAAGCAAGATCGTACTTCGATGGTACCGAACTCGCCAAGCAGATGCCTGAGACGCAAGAACACAGCTCAAAGATGTTCAGAGAAAGTTTCCATGATTTTATTTATTGCATTTTATGGCATTTTGTAGCTCATCTATGTTCATAGGCTCATTAATCCTTACAGTGCCTTGCAATACCCCGCCCCCTTCACAGAAAAGTTCACGGGCTCTTCGGCTTTCATTGGCTCCAAGGAAAGCAGGACAAGCCAAGAAGAGACAGCTCCGCTCAGAGATGCTCAAGACACGCCAAGCGTTTCTCCACAGGCATTGCAGCTCATGTTTTTACATGGTTTTTGCATGTGCTTACATTATCTTACGTTCACTTGTTTTTTACAGTGTTCTTTAATGTTCTTAATGCATTCTTTGGTGTGCGCTTTTGGGTGCCTTATATTGGTTCACACAAATTCAACTTCATATATTTGTACATTGTGCCTGCACTCACTTGCATTGCATGGTCTTGATGGTAAGAAATGGTTGTAGATCATGCGTTGAAAGAGGCTCGGAATATCTCGGAATGACAATCCTGTCGTCGAAACATTGCCTTGAATTTGTTTCGTCTCCATCATCCTCGCCCCATTTTGCAGGTGTTCGGTGCAAAAGCAGTGTAGATAGGAATTTTATGGATTGGCCGCGTCACATTCAACAAATCAAGAGTGCAAGAACAGAAATTTTCTTGAAAGTGTAAGGCGACATTTGTATACATTTGTTTCGTAGATTTTGCGCGTGTGACTGACGGTCTGTGTGGCAATAAGGCAACCCTCGATTTTCTCATTATCTATGCTTAAAGAACAGGCTGAAATCATGTGCTATAGAACACCCCTAGCGCGCGTCAAGTTGGCCTGAAAAGACTACACAATTCGGCTCCCGCTTGGTGCGGAAGGTGCGTTCTGTTCCCTGTACATACGCAGACCATCGTAGAGCTGTAAATGCACTTTGGGTTCCCAGCGATCCACTCTGGCACGACCTAAGGAGTTGTGTCCCTCTGCACGGTGAAAACATGGGGAAGAGCTTAGCTGACTGGCTCAAAGCTGGGCGTTAGCTGCTGGTGCTGCAAAGGGTCTGCAAAGGATGTCCAATGTGCTGTTGCTGTAGAGTTTCTTGTTGCTGGAGTGATTACATGTAATTACAAAATATTACAAATATATCTTTTAATTTGAACGAAGACAGTACGAATAGTGCAAAACCGAAGCTAAATTTCTGAACATGCAAGAATGATCCTGACTACATTGCACCAGCATGGATGACTGGGTTGGGAGTGTGCGTTGAGCTCAAGAAGCTGCAGTTTTGCTTTCTTCCAAGCACCTGCACGTTCATTTTGCAGAGTGCAAAGAGTGTTCATGGTACTCCAAATAGGTCCAAAAAGCCTGGATATGTTACTACATTCAGTAGGATCACACTAGCAACCAAAGATTCGACGATAGTATTGGCTCGAAGGCAACCCTTGTGGATGGACCTCAATGGGTTTCAACGGAGTGCCATAAGATATTGAAAGCAATGATGGGGAATCCATGGGAATCCTGGTATAAGATCCACATCGAACAGGCAGTACATGCAGCATACTCTATAGTGGAATAGCCATAAGAGCTTTGACTCATTAGGAGACGGTTTGTGTCTTGCCACAGCTGCTATGAGACGCAGCATTTCAACCAACACGATTTGAAGGAGTTGAAGGAGCTGCTGAAAGTCCAATCAGACTGGCACCACACTGGACTGCTCGAGCTGTGTTCATGGCAAGGTCCAAGTCTGAAGCTTCCGGGCGATGGATCCGACGCTGCTTTCAGTGCTGGATAGCACCCTTGCTGTTTCTTGCTTCCTCTCCATACTTGGCACGAGATATAAGTGAAACTGACAAGACCCAGGAAGATCACCCTGATCTTACGGCAATCGCTGCTGTTCTGGGGCCATTGCTAGGCATAGTAGCAGCTTCTTTAGCAGGTATGCTTGCTGCCTTGCTAGGTTGCTCCCCATGCAGGATCGCGCCTGTGCAGTTTTCTGTGCAGTTTCTCATTTTGTATGCACATGGATTTGGGCATGGCTTTCTCGATTTTGGTGAAAGTGTCTCTGGACCAGAAACAACGCCTGGAAGTATTTTGAGAGATGCCACGATGGCATCTGCATTTGGGGCGCAGAAGAAGTTCTTGGACAAGAGAACACTTGGGACAGGGCTTGGCCGGCTTGGGACTATGTCAGTGGTTTTGCCGTGCTTGAACGAACCTTACGCATACAACACTGTGATGAAGTTCTGTAATAGAACTCCTCCGGAGGCCGGACTCGAGCTCTCAAGTTCCACACCTTTGCGGCTGCGATCTTTGCAATTGGCTAGATCAGACTAGATTGTGATCAGTTTGCTGCAAAATTGCATCTGATGCTGTGTGTATTGCTTTGCACTTTTCAATACTGTCAGAGATGTTTTGCCATTTCTCTTTTGTCTTGGCACTCTTCGTATCTTTTTGTAGGTGCTCGAAGAGATCATTGTGGTTGATGATGCATCGACTCCACCTATGGTTGAAAGGCTGCAGGATGTTCCAAGCCATTGCAAGCTCAAAGTTCTGAGGTGCTTCGGCCTCATCCTCATGCCCCAGCTACATGTACTCACAATGTACTCAACATGTACTCAGGATATCTCAGGATGACTCCGATTGACCATACGGATCCATACTAATACGGTTTAAACATGTTTAAACGAAGAGCGTCGAAGAGCACAGTAGAAGCCATTCTATATTTTTCAGTACCAGTAGATGTAGTGTGGTGTAGCGCAGTAGTTGTAGTTGTAGTTGTAATTGTAGTTGTAGTGGTGTTGATGCTGTTGAAGTTGTAATGTTGTAGTTGTGGTTGTAGTTATAGGTGTAGTTGTAGTGTAGCTGAAGTGTAGTTGAAGTTGTACTTGTCTTAATTGTAGTAATTGTAATAATTGTAGTACTAGTTTAGCGCAGTAGTTGTAGGTGTAGTTGTAGTTGTAGTGGAGTTGTAGTTGTAAGTTGTAGTTGTAATGTAGTGTAATTAGTGTAGTGTAGTTGCAGTTGCAGTTGTAGTTGTGGTGTAATTAGTGTAGTGTATTGTAGTGTACTGTAGTGTTGTGTACTGTAGCGTGGTATAGTGTAGTGTGGTCTAGTGTATTGTAGTGTAAACTAGTGTGGTTGTAGTTGTAGTGTAGTGTCATGTAGTGCAATGTAGTGGTAGTTGCAGTTGTAGTGTAATGTAATGTAATTAGTGTATATTAGTGTAGTGTAGTGTTCTGTAATGTAGAGTAGTTCTAGTTGTATTTGTATTTGTAGCTGTAATGTATTCCAGTTAAATTAGTGTACTGTATTGTAGTGTAATGTAGTGTAGCTGTCATTGTAGTTGTAGCTGTGGTGGCAGTGGTGGTGGTGGTGGTGGTGCTGGAACTTGTTTTTTTTTGTGTTTTTTTCTTCTCTTCTCTTCTCTTCTCTTCTCTTCTCTTCTCTGACTCTTCCCATCTCTGCTTTTCATCTGTCCATATTGTCGAAAGTTTGACTTCTAAACTTCCTTCGATTATTCATCTATATTACATATTATAATATTATATATATATATATTCAACTGGTCAAGTGGGGTTGATGTGTACAGCTACAGCTACAGAAATATTACAGTGGTTTTGATTTTTCCCTTAGTCCTTAGGAGGATATTGGCACGCTGACCCATGTGGTCGCTTGATGTCACTTGTGCAGGCACGAGGACTCATTTGGTTTGATGATAGCGAAGCAAACTGGAGGCGGATGCCACCACTGGCTCTCGACAAAAGTAGACTTGACTAGACATCAAGCGTCATCAAGCGTCATCAAGCGTCAAGTATACCAGGATCTAGCATATAGCATGTGTCAAGTTGATGCTGGATGCGTTCAAATTTGTCCTTGACAGGAGATGCAGCGAAGGGGACATACATTGGATTCTATGATTGTCATGTTGCGCCTGCTGTGGACTGGTTTAAGGACTGTTTTGCTTGTGCATTCTGCAGAATTTAATCGCCAGTTGTTTGAGAATGTCACGTTAACGTAGCCTTTTTTTGTCAGGAAACCATTGACCTGCTAGCGGTGAAGGAGAGAAGGTTGGTGGTTCCAATGATCGTATCCTCGATGCAAAAAGCCAGCGACCTCAAAATGTAAAGAGGTGTGGCAATGTGCAGCATCATTTAATACACATGACTCCAGCGTATGAATGCAGAAAAGGCATTGAGACTGTTATTCTGGTTTTCCAATCAGTCATTCTAGTAGCAATATATGTGGATGTATGTGGATGTCACTTTTGCTGTTCTCATGTGGTCTCATCTCCATAGTGAATATGCAAGAGGACAGGACAGAAAGCCTGAAGGTGCTACGCAGCAGTTGTAGTACTAGTAGGTGGAATTCTAACACTGCGCAGTGCAAAGCATCACGACATGTAGCGTTAGCTACCTGAGTTTTCCATGCAGCACATGTTCCAAGAAGGAGGGCACAGGAGTGACTTTTTAGACGAAGGGATTCTTCACGTGGGGGCGGGAGCTAGGCCCCCTTCATGCACTTTGTTGCTATCAGGCGGCAGAGGTTTGTAGATGTTGTTGCGTGCAATTTTCTTTTTTTTTCCCGTGCCCTGCGTTGCCTCCATTTTTGGGGCGGTGTTTTATATACATCATAGCCTCCTCCCCTCCCCTCATCTTCATCATTGCCAGTCACATCCTCTTCTTGCGCCCTCTCCCTCATCATCGTCATTGCCATTTGTTAATTCACGGCAAAAATTCAGCAAACATGTTTCAATGTTCATAAAATGCTTTTGAAACTAGCAGTTATATGCATTTATCTCAACCAACGGATATATCATAAGCCATTATTCAAGACCTGTGTGCCTCGAATTTTTAGAGATGTGTAGAATTTGTGCCCTCTATCAGGGTTTTTGCATGAGGTCTGTCACATGGGCGGTACTGTATACAGCACGGATTCTGCAGACAAAATTAGGTCCAAAAATAATTTTAGACGAAAATCAGGACCCTCTGTGGTTTGTTTGAGCATCATCCACGTCACATCAGGTATATGCCATGAACATTGCTCCTGATGGGTTCATCCTGAAAGGAAGCAACCAAGAAAAATATGTGCTCGGCACTCTCCCTTTCATCAACTACTTTGTCACATCATATAACAGTCTTGAAAAGATGAGAAAGCCGGCCATGTCTTGGAACATGCACGTCTCAGCCGAACGTGCACATCTCAGCCCAGCGGCGCAGTACGGAATACTTTACATATGACTTTCTCATACTTTCTCCAAGCAGGCATGTCTAAATTTACGTTCGTTGAATTTTATGTATTTTTATCAAACGTTCAGTGGCTTTCTCGTTTGTTCCCATCTGCAGATGTGCCGCACATCTTGAACGCTCGGCTAGTACAGAAATGAAAGCCAAAAGAACCTCCAAAAGGCACTGCAGATAGATCCTAAACATTAAGGGGATAGCGAGAGAGCCGTATGGTTTCATGCTACAGCATATTTGATTTGTGTTTGTTGCGCAGCTGGTGATTTTTTTTAATCATGAAATTGAAGACCAACCAGCTTCGCCAAGTGGGGGCAGGGATGGCAATATACCAAGGCAGATCTAGACTTGGATACATGGGACGAGAAGGCACGGAGATTTGCTTTATTTTCAGCAATCAGTTCACTGACAGCAAGCCGGTCAGATTTAAACAGCTCAAGCCACAAAATCGGCCACAACCATCATCGTGACCATGGTGTGTACGCAAATACAACATGATTGATCAAAACGTCCTTGTAAAGACTTATGATTATTATGATTGCGAAGACGTTTCATGTTATGTCGAACCCTCGCAAAACTTTGTCGAACCTTGTCGAACCCAGCAGGCTATCCTCAAAACTTTGTGTTTCGCGAAAGTTTCGCAAAAATTAGATATGATGAATATTCATTGTACACGCCAAACTGGATAGTTTTCTGTCGTTGCCTAAAAGTCATGCACACCTGCTGCTTTCAGCACTTTCCATCTTTGTATGCACCAGATTTGAAAGAGCTTCCAAAACGCAAACATGGGCAAACAAAAAGACGCTAAACGGCCCCCAATCCTCCCTCAACAGCCATCTCAGGCTCCATGACCGCTTGTGCCACGGGTGCAAGCCTCAGAGCTTCTTTGGTTCTCAAATCTTTGCCGCTTCATGATAGGTCATGAGGTCAGAGGAAGGCATCCATGTTGGGGCCGCTCATCGACCTTGAAGCGGCAAAGATTTGAGAACCAAAGAAGCTCTGAGGCTTGCACCCGTGGCACAAGCGGTCATGGAGCATGAGATGGCGATTGCTGTCGCATATGACGCTGCAAGCCGCATCTCCAAGCGGCGGGAAAAGGAATATGTATGTATGTATGTATGTATGTATGTATGCATGTATGTATGTATGTATGTATGTATGTAATGTATGTATGTATGTATGTAATGTATGTATGTATGTAATGTATGTATGTATGTAATGTATGTATGTATTAATGTATGTATGTATGTATTAATGTATGTATGTATGTATTAATGTATGTATGTATGTATGTATGTATGTATGTATGTATGTATGTATGTATGTATATGTGTGCCAGTTGGTCAGGTGAAGCGGTTGCGTTACTTGGTCATTCTGCGGTTCCACGCGTGGCTCAAAAATGTGTGTGGGGGCTGGCTTTCGCTACCTCCTTCTCAGGTGGCAATTCACGCTTTGAACGTTGAAATTCCTCTGAGTTTGCACCATAGCTTTACAGTAGAGACTCAATCTTTTTTTCTGCTCCCTACGTTTTTGCGCCGCTTTTTCTATTAGTGAGGACGAGGATGGCAGTAGAGCTTGAAAAGCAGCGAGGTCGAGTAGAGTCCGCACTCGCAAGTCCATGTAAGGTATTGGAATTGCGTGGCAAAGGGGCTCTACAGCTGTGTATCACTGAGCAACTCTGTGTGTGTGTGTCTAGGATTACAGGAAAAGATGAGACCAGCGTTCCTCCGGAACTAGTTTTGTTGGCCAGTCCATAGTTTAGGATTGGAAAGAAAAAAATGCATCCTCTAAACTGAAATACATCATAATACATCTACAGGTGGTCTTTCTCAATAAGTGCAGACTGCCCGTCCCGACTGGACTGCGAAACCAGATCAAAATCACAAACCTCAGCCACTCGGCAAGCACTAAGATTCAGGATGCTGGGAAACAGCTGTCTGAGAAAGCTAGATACCAACGTGCGGCTCACCAAAGAAATCCGGGGACAACATGTTCACAGTGCTACTGCGCTATTTACCCACATATGCAAAATCGCTGTTACAATTTTATGCAAAATCCAGCGAAAGAACGTTGCTTCCACCTTGCATGGAGAACGTGCTAGACTAGAGCCTTGAAAGTCGCCAGGAGCTTTCGCTGAAACCATGCACTCCGCAATTTTCATTTTTCTTCATTTGCTGTGCTTTCCACGTTCTCATGTGTTTGGCATCATCTGCCCTATTGTGGCAGGTATTTTTGATATTCACATGTCTACACTGTCTACATTTGATGCAGGTCGCACTTTTTGTAGCTCTTTGCCCGTCCTTTTGCGCTTTGTGGATCATGTGTCGCCAAGACTTCTGCATTTGAACGCCATCCTCAGTTACTAGGAGCATCACTATTCTGTGTAACGCGGGTCCCCTATATATTGATTTTTACTGTCAGATGATGTTTGTTGGTGAATAGGTCGTGATTCAAGGCGTACTGCAACCATAAGAAGTACAACTCTGATCAACTCTGAACTTTGCACCTTCAAAAGTGCAAAGGTTAGGAGGTGTGGGGAGCGTAGACGTACCAGACGTATTTAAAAGAAACGATGAAAAATGAATGCACGGTTGTAGGCGGAGCCCGAAATAACAATACGTCGTTATATTTTATTTTGCAGTTCTTTTTTGATGATTCTTTCTCCACATCTTGTCGACTTACCTGCTTTTCGGGTTCCAGGTGCATGGGGCTTTGACTGCAAAATGTCCCTTGGATAGGCAACGGGACAGAATGGCGTGGATAGGCTTCGGGACAGAATGGCTCACAATCCTTCAAGCAAGCTCGGTGTAAAGCGATTGCCTGAGGCTACATTAATTTCAACGCGGATTTTTGGTGGCACCTTGATTGGCAGCGATGAACAAGTTCACTGGAGAAGCGACAAGCAGTTGAAGAGCAGTTGGATTGATCTGATGTTGATATTGTTGATGTTTTATGTCGCATGATCACCCGTGATCTGGAAGATGCATGGGGGAACACATCCAAACACAATTTTGGAATCTGATTGGATTTTCAGAGGATCTTTCCTTTTAATGCCAAGCTAAGGCAGCTAAGCACACTATCCACGAAGCCCTTACTTGAACACGCACAGCAAACCGAAAAATGCAACCCTTGGGCAGAACAGGGCCAGATCATGGCAGCATCTTGAACAAACATCTCCAATCATGGCAGATTGGAGACGCTGAGACCAAATGGACCATGTCCAAACACCAGGACGCTTACTGCGAGTCTCACAGCCCTTGCAATACCGTTCCGCGTGACAGGAATAAGAAGAGAACAAAACAATACCAAATAATACAAAATATACAAGCATGGATAGCGTGGTCAAGATTGAAGCATGGCAGAAGCCATGAACAAAACATGTCAAAACTTGACATCCACCTGGAGCAGCCATGGGGGGGAACAAGACCAGAAGCTGTAAAGGGACTTGCTGCCTGGCCCCGGCCCAGTCACCATGTCGATGGAAGTAACGCACTTGCCTAGTACAAGTCCACTACGTAAGACAAGGGTAGTGCTTTTAGAGGGTTTTAGAGGAACGTGGAAAATGTATGAACATGTAACATGTATAGATGTTTAATTTAAATCTGTTTAAACTTTAAACAGAAAAATATTTCAAAAAACAATGGACTGACCAGCGCAACAAGGTACGAAGACGAGTCAGACTTCATTCCTGTCATCAGCGGTGGTCTTGTGGCTACAACGCAGAAGTGGTGGAAAGATTCAGGCGGTTTTGACCCCGGCATGCGTGGTGCCTTGGCATGCCTTGGCCGTGTGCATGCTGTTCTTCATCCAACTCCAAAGTCCAGGTCTGCGAAGTCGGACCATGTCAGGCCACCCATATCATATTATATATATATATGTGTATATATATACGTGTATATATATTTATATTATATGAACATGATATATGCACATTATCATACCTACTTCATTCTACTTGCAGTAATTTTTCCGATATGTTCCAATGTCTTCAGCACTCTTGTCATTGTTCACCCTGTAGAATGAGGTCCTATAGTCCTATAGAGTCCCAATTCGGAAGGAACTAAATGTTTCGACTTCTTTTTGCACCTCTCAAATAACTTCGATCAACTTAGGCTGGGGTGGTGAGAACACCGATCAATCTTTGCGAGCCTGGCTGTGCGGTGGGGATGTTGTCCGAGCAAGAACAAGTCGCGTAGCGCAACTGGGCAGACTTGAAATTTGTCGTTGAAATGTATGATCCCGCCGTGCCGCCGTGTGAAATCCAAAACAAGGGATTCTGTGGGCTACAGGTGTACAAAACATCAGACTCAGAACTGTATCAGTTTGCAGGATCAAATGTATATCGTGATATTCCTTAGGCTGCTGTCCTCACATGAACACGCTCGATTTCTGTTTACAAGAAACGCGTGCACATGATACGAGCAATAGATCCAGGCCTATCCAGATTCCAGATGCACGTATGCATTATGCGTGTATATGAAGATACATATAGGCGCATACAGTGCACTGTTTATATTTGTGTACTCTACACAGCTGCTGGCCGCCAACCCAGAAGAAACAACATGTTGGCACGAATCGTGCAGAAAGATGGTCCTTGAAAAGGGAAGATTCCCATGCATCTTGCCAGTACACATGATCTGAGCTGCGTTGCGAAAGCCAGCGAACAGGCTAACCGTGCGAACGAAGTGAGAAGTGGGTTCAGGGGGGTAGTGGATATCGTAGGGTGCTGAAACCGCACTAGGGGTTCGATTCCCCCTTGGTCTGTGCTGTGGAGGCAGTTTCTTTGGGCTGTTTGTGGTTGCTTATGGTTGTTTTCTTTTTTCAAAGTGCCCTTCGGTGTGAGAGTAACATAAGGCATTCCAGGGCTCGCTAGGAAAAGGACATGGGTCATGGCCAAGGCCAAGATTTGGCGACTCAGGCAGTCACTTGGGGATTGGTTGTCCTGCTTTGTTTCTGGATGTGTTCAGAAGTTTCTCCGGGCTGGTTGTGCCTTTTTGCCCGAGAGCGTTTGAGCTCAGGGTTCTTCCAATAGTGGGGGTCTGTAAAACATCTTCTCATCTTCACATCTTCTCATCTTCACATCTTCTCATCTTCACATCTTCTCATCCTCACATCTTCTCCTCATCTTCTCATCTTCA
>Ga0126342_10002715_pt1 | contig 28130 bp, 23 predicted proteins | sample Cyp1metagenome_FD_92528 | JGI IMG/M metagenome (GOLD analysis project Ga0126342, IMG submission 92528) | Coral microbial communities from Lord Howe Island, Old Settlement Bay, Australia - Cyphastrea 1 metagenome | ecosystem: Host-associated > Invertebrates > Cnidaria > Coral ... | reverse complement strand
TGCTTTTCAAAGGCTACCAGTACCATGTTGCATCACGGTGTATCACGTTGCATCACGTTGCATCACGTTGCATCACGTTGCATCACGTTGCATCACGTTGCATCACGTTGCATCACGTTGCATCACGTTGCATGTTGCGAGTCTTTGAGGGCAGGACACATGCGCATGCGCTGCATCATCGAGGCTGGCCTGAGACCGTCAGAGTGCCGGTTTGATTCTGTGCAGAGATCGAAACCATTCGAAACGTCTCGTTGGTCAAATGTGATCAAGATAGACTAGTTCAAGCGCAACTCATGTCAACTCCCTCTTGTGCAAATTGCATCTGCTCAGTTCTTCAAGCACATCCAGCACCAAAACAAGACAAGTCTAGGTCACTGACAAAGTCAATTGAATCTGCAAACCTTCGGGAACGGAGTCCACAAGTGCAGGTTAGTAACGGTTAGTACTTATATGTACTTATGACTTTCAATTCCACAAATGTCAATCCAACTCCTGGCATCAAGATATATCAAGATTGGTCGATGCAAAACACGGAGTTAATGCCGCAATTTGACCCTGTGACTCACCTCCTCAGCTCGGGAAAGGGGTCATTGAGGCGCAGGTCACCAAACCTGGCACCATTGATTTTTTATTGAAACATCAAACGCATGTATGCTACCCACCCTTATTTATAGATATTTATAGTCCATACCTTTGTTTAGGCTTTCGAAAGAACATATTGCATTTGGTGCAAGTACTGCTACATCGTGCTTTCTAAAGTTAGTACGCACTCATTTGTTGAAAGCAATCGTGCACGCTTACAATGTGCAATGTTTGTAAACAAGAAATGTCTCCCACAAATTTTACCTCTTTGAGATGAACGGTGCCTGTCAAGAAAAACATGTGTTTCTTTGAATAAACTACTGTAAACTACCTTTTGAAAAGGAAGGCACTTGTACTCCAAAGGGATACCTGCAACCTTTGAAGTGTTGAAAGAGATTTCTCTTGTCAAGTAGATTGCATCATGAAAATAATGCTACCGTCCAGGATTTCATGCGAAGCAATATTGCACCTGTTTGAATAATGGCTCTTACTTGTTTCTTGAAAGCATGTTGCCCAGCATTGCTTCCTTCAACAATTCCACAAATGCCACATCTTTGAGATGAACAGTGACCTCTAAAAGAAACTAATCAACAAAAAGGAAATCTACCTATTGAAAGGAATGCCTTTTTACTTCCAAGAGATACTGCAGCCTTTGAATAAACAAAGTTGTTAAAAGAGATTGCTCTTGTCAAATATGGTTTCCTTCAAGGATTGCTATTGCGCGTTCTAAAGTGAGCATGTACCTAGTCTTGGAAAGTAAAAAATGCACATGAAATGTGTGCTTCAATGTATCACAATGTATTTCTAACTAATACAACATCTTTGAAATGAAATCCACCTCTTGTGAACAGCATTTTTTCAAAAACGCTACATCTACCTCTTCTAAAGGAATGCACATGTGTCCAAAAAATGTTGCATTATCTGAAAAACATACTTTTTTGAAAAGGGATTGCTTTCATCAATCAAGCATTTTATTCAAGAGAAAAATGCATGTTCTGAAAAGTCATACTACAGTTTTGGAACTGCTTGTGTTTGAAAAATGCCATGTATTTCGCATTATTTTTTTGCAACCCGTTCCTTCCTGCAAGAAATATTGTTGTTTATCAGATTGGTATGCGCTCATGTTTTGAATTTTCTTTTGCATGCTTACATGTAAAGAGACAACAGATACTACCTCATCGAAATAAATAGTGATGTTTCCACGAAAAGTGACTTGTTTCAATTGTCTCAATGGAATGCTAACCATTGAAACGAAATGCACTTCTTGTTTAAGGAATGTTGCAGTTTAAAAAGCTGCCCCTGTCAATTAGTTTTTTCTTCAAGAAAAAAATGCTCTTTTGATCATCCTTCATAATAATTTACAGTGTGTTCATTGATTTTTTAAGGCTTGGGGAAAAGATCCAAAGTTCAAACTTTTTCATGGGAGTTAAATCAATCTCACCTACTTAAGGGAAACGCAAGATGGATGCATTTCCAGAGGAATGCTTTCAGAATGCATTCATCCCAAAATAGTTAAGTTCAATCAGCCTAAATGGCATGCTTACTACACTATTATATAAATATATATACATATGGTACCCCCTCTTGAAACTACTGCCAAAAATTCCTCAGGCCTGAACATATTCCCCAACATATTGCAAAAACTACGGTAAATACCAGTAAAAGTACAGTAGTAAAAAGGTTGGATTCGGGGGGTTAGCATACACACATTTATATGTATTGTGTACAGTATGTAATTATGTATGTATGTATGTATGTATATACATAGATATGAATGTTGTCTAAATAACACATGTTCATGTATATAATTATGTGGTTGAAACAGATTGGACATCTAGGCTTATTTCCCTCCTGCTAGGCATCATCGGCGCATTGGAAATCCCGGCCAGGCAGACTCTGAATCTGGCTTTGTCTCACACACGCAGTGCTGCGATGCGTAAATGCGCAGCTTGCCTTTGAGGACGGCGGGACGTTGTGGGCATCTCCCATACAAACACTGCACTCACAGAATGCACATGTGTACATGCATATGTAATCGTGTATAATTATGTGTTTATATTCTATGAATACTATATATATACGTATATACGTATATATCTCAATATCTATATCAAACATTTCTGGACTTGCTGAACAAGTTATGCAGCGCCTACAAATCCAAGAGAGGTCACCAAGACCAAAGGAATGACCAGCTCCTGGAGTGGTGCTGTCAACAAGTACGGGGACTACTGTGCCACACATCTTGTTCATATATAGTCACATATGTTCATATGGTCAATGTAACACCACTTGACACCGTTAAATGGCCGCCATGTGCATATTGACAATCATTGACCTCAAAAGAATTTAGTTCAGAAATCCACGCTGCCTCACATATCTTGCCCAATTGAATCGCCGAGGTCTGGGTCATCTGGCAAGCAATCACCAGAGAGAACTGCCTGCAATCGCTGCAATCTCAGCAACATTGCAATCAATTGCAATTCATCAAATAGACTTCGCGCGCGTGGTCCATCAAATCATCATCGGAGATACTGTGGATTTCTTTCTCTGGGCCTAAAGAAGTCCTTCCCTTGGGCTACCGCTTTTGCTGGATCTAATTCTAGATGGGTCCTTGGCTCAGGAGCTCCAAAAATATCCAAAAATTAGAAAATTGCAAAACAATGAATGGAAAAGTTGTCTCACAGCGAAATGAGGCTGCCACCCTTGTACATCAGGGTTCATCTCTAGAAGCCATCGGCAAACCGCCTCCGTGCATTTCAAGATCTCAAATGTTCAATTGATATGCTTCATTGCTGCATGAAGACTGGGCTGATCATTCATGAAATCTGCAACCTCATGAAATTCAAACGCTAGATCAAATAGTACAGGACATGACACAGCCTCTGCTCTGAGCTTCCCGGAATCGTTTTCCTTCCATTTCACAAGGCATCTCTTACGTGTGAAGAAATAGACGCAATCACATGGCAAATGAAGCAAATGAAGCCATGAGTTTCGCTGTTCATTTTGGCATACTTTGCATATGTGCCTCGAGAAAGAAGTTGTGACCCAAGTCAGCAGCCTCGTTTCATATCTGCAGCATCTGAAGCATCTGAAGCGTCTGGATGCAAAAACGCTTTGCTTCGTTTCGGTCCCAGCGCCTCCACCACAGCAGAGTCGACAATGGTGAAGTGCCCAATGCCTGAGGAGCCGAGTTGACAAGTCTACTCGCCTATACCCTATACCTGCTCATCTAACTTTAACTATCTTTATATAACTACATCTAAATGTATTTCAAAATGTATCTACATAGGTGTATTTTACTTCACACATCAATTTGAAACAAGGCCCTCAGACAAAGCAGTATGTGAAACACAGACACGTAAGACGTCAGACCACTGGGCTCTGAGGGACACTCTCGAGGGGATTGCTGTGACAAGTTCACTCCAAAGAGGCAAGACGAAGCAACGATTCTGGAAATTTCTCTATAGAAGCAGCATGAAGCATCCGAAACTGGCCAGACTGTGACCTCACAATACCTTGGTAAAATGGATATGACCAATGTCACGCGAAAGAAGAAGGCCGCTGAACATGTGCAAAAAGATCAAGGAGTATGCTTTACACATGGTCCATACTGCCTGGAAGCACCAAGTTCTTCAATGTCTCTGATGCGATCGCTGAAGAGCCCAGCATGCAAACCTAGCAAATGGACAAAGGTCTGCAGTCACCACATATCTTAGATATCTTGGCACGACGCTGAATGACAAAGAATTGAAGATATTGAAACTGAATGGGCAAAATATGGCATAATGCCAGTCGTGCTCGTGGTGCAATGACTGCCACAATCCAAGGCTCCTGCCTTGGCATCCATCAAGGCTCTTTGCCCATGGGCACCTGCACCGGGGCAAACTGCACACGTGGCGTCACGACAATCAGGACTCCAAGATGCATCCAATCTGCATCAAATCAGGATGTCAATAATTTGTCAATGACATGTCAATGTGTCGTTCGTATTTTCACACCAGTTTCATGTTTGGACGCTCCCACCCCAAAGGCGAAGCTGGCGATCATACTTATCTGTGGTCGCCATGATGCGCCGAAGTCTTCTGATTTGTCTTTATGTGTCATCTTTGTGTGTCATTGTCCATGCCGATCGCACATCTGTACTGGCTTAGCGTTGTACCTTGAAGGATTCTTTTCATCTGTGACTTTGAATGACTCATTCATTCATGTCACATCTCTCAACTAAGCCACTAAGCATCCTTTGTTCATTCTTAACCTGCTCATAGACTCAGTATAGATGGCGTTTTGTAGTCTACCTTCCGTGTACTTTAGAACTGAGCCAGAATTCAGCAAAATTTAAAGGTGATGTCTGCAAACATTTGCACTCTCGGCATTTGCACAATTAACAGTTCCTTTGCAAACATGGCTTGTCGAGGGGCTGAATCAAACAACTGCCTCCATTCGGAACCCGCTGCCATGCAAGTTTGCATGTAGAACCTGCATCTCTGGTCAAATCGGCAACATTGATGAAGTCTTCCTCACATGAAGCCTGAATCCAACTCTCCTTCATATTTTTCAAGGGAAAGTACCGAGATGGACAAATGGTTTGCAGATCCTTCCGGCAATAGGTTTAAGTCAGGATTGACCCTCTTAAACCTTGGGAAGGTCTTCCATTCCTCCTTGCACATATCATTCAGTACCTTACAAAAGCTCATCCACAAAGGGGGAGTCCTTCTGCTGCTCTTCTGTCAGCTTGTTAACAACCTTTCTGTACCTTCCAACTCAATTGCTGTGTCTATTGCAAGCCTCTCTGAAATAGTGCAAAATATTCTGCTAAAATCTGAAAGGCAGAAGTCTATGCTGTACTGAAAACTCCGTCGCACCCGTGGAAGAAGTCTAGGATATCCATCTTGCACGCCACCCGAATTCTTTGCTTCTCCAGTTCCTATGAGCGAGGCCCAACATTCGAAGTGGGTGCTCTGGTGATTCCCTGACGTCTTGAAAGCCTCAACATACCCGACACAACATGACACAACCATGCACACACGCCTCCTCGGACAGCTCCTCAAGTTCATCCGAGCTAATGAATCTAATGATATCAAATCCAACTGTTGTTTTTGGCAAACATCATGCAGACAAATGTAGGGACGACGTCTTGGGCACCCACAGGGGCGGAGGCATGTCTTGCCATCTTGGCCTTGCTGTGACAGAAGTTGAGGCACTGGTAAAAGCACGGCAAGAGCGCTATGAAGCAAGGGCAAGCAAACCGAAGCAAGCTCGATCGCTTGAACTACTCACTTGTAGTCCTGCTTTAAATCCAGAACACGGCTGGGCAATGGAGACGTACACGGTTCAGGTGCTCCCTTAATGAGTGGTTTCTCAGTTGCGAAGCTGTTGAAAAACGTTGTGATTTGTGAGAGGCTCACCCAACACTGGCGGAACAGACAAAACACCTAAAAAACAAAAAGAGCAAACCAGCAAAGTGTAGCAAGACTTCTCCGGAGGGGTAGGGCAAGTCCGCCCGCACCGAAGGTGCCGAGGCTTTTTCTGTGTGCACGCATTAACCGGAAGCAATCGCAATAGCTATTAATAATATTAAGTGGGGGAGGCCTTTATTGCACTAGAATCCTTTTGTCCACGTGTGTTTAAAGGACCTAAAATCCGCTAAATTGCCAAACTTGGGCTCAACATAGGCCCGGCATGGGCCCAACAACATAGGCTCAACACGAGCCCAACATATGCCTCAACACAGGCCCATTCAATATGGGCCTAACATGGGCGCAGCATAGGCACAACATGTCCAATATAGAGCCAATATGGGACCAACATACTCACAACATGAGCCCTACCATGGCCCAACATAGAATATCATACTATTTTATTGGAACTCCGGAGCTAACACTCCGGTGCAGGCGGTTGTAGTCGCCAAGCGACAAATACACAGGTTCAGTGTTTGGTAAAAACACCCAAACTCCAGAGATCACAATGACTATAATGATTCAAAGTGGCAAATGGATGCAAATGGTCACAAGGGTTTGATTGGATTTGGGTCTTGCAAAATGAATCTACAGTAAGATTCGCACAAAGTACCAGCAAGCAGTCTTGCAACGTCACAAGGGGGGTCTGCCGATGAAGGCTGTGTTTTTTTAGGCTCTAGCATTTTCGAATTTGAATTCACTGTTTGCGGGTCTGCCTCTTCCTGAATTCTACTGTTCATATTACAGTCCTAGCCCGACATGACCCAGCTTGGTCTAGGTAGTAGTAATAGTATAGCAAAGTGCAGAAATGACTGATGAGCCGAGCTTTCAAGCTCGGACTTGGTTTCTGAGCCCAGCAACAACACTCTTGACAATAGTGCTTTAGTGTGAGCAGTCCTTTTTGTGCAGCATCTTCAAAGCACCGCTGTTTGCCCCAACATGCACTGCAAGGCACGGTTTCTGAGAGCAAGACCATCCTTCAATAAATGCACTCAAATCTTGCACCCTTGAATCATGTGTGATACGGTACCCCCAAGACCCACCCTTTAGAAAGTGTTCAAACATGTCCGGCTTTAAATAATTTTGTTGCCATCCCACCCTTCCCTAAGTACATCGGATTCAAGATTCCAGATATTCAAGATCCAGAAAAAAAACTTCTTGAATCCAAGGGGCTGGATTCAAGATTCAAAATTCAAGATTCAAAGTCTAGAAAACTTCTTGAATCTAATGGGGTAAATTCTAAATTGGGCTGGTAAGCAAAGCAGGTATGCAGATTAAATCAGACACCACGTCTACTCAGCCTCATGGACATGATCCAGGTGCGCATTGTTTGTTGGTGTTCTCATGGTTTGAGCACCCTCCCAGAAAGTTACTTGAAACCATGGTGCCATGGGAGGAAATACAAGACAGCCAAAACTGGAAAAAATAGTACTAAGTAACAAGTTTCAGCATGGACCTGGAAGTTTGTTGTCAAAGCAACATCCTCCAGCCTCCAATATAGGCCTTGTGCAGCAGTATTTTTCAACAAGCATGACATTCCTTGCGTAGAGCCGCATTATTCCTTGCATAAGGTGACATCATTCTGTTCAGTCACCTTACATATGTAAAGGAGTGCAGCATTCTTTGAAAGGAATATAGAGTTAGTTTCGATGAGACCTACAGCTGTGCAAAGTCATAAAGGAGTGCAGCATGTCTTTGAAATGAATATAAAACTATGTTCTACGAGACTTACAGCTGTGCAAATTTCTCTTAAAGAGGTAAAAGAATGTATGGAAGGAGGACAATTTTACGACAGAATGGATTTTTGTTAGTAACCATTTTTACCGATGTTGGTATGCGTTAAAGAAAGTGTTGGTGCAAGTATGTGCAAAGCCTCCTTCACAAGGGAGTGAAGCATTTGATTGAAAAATACCTGCAATAATGCAAAGAAACATTACTATGAAGTAGAACCCTTGGGTGTATGATATATGCAGTATCTATTGAAAAATACAGGTCATGGTTGTACGTATGCAATATGCCCTTCTATATGAGTGAAACATCTGAACAACATAGGCAACATTATTTTGAAGAAGTAAAGTCTATCCTTTAAAAACAAATGTCAGGCAGAAAAAATGAGAGGGAGGATGAATTTCATTTCTACAAGAATACTGTTTCTTGTGTAAGGTTTAAGGGAATGCCTTGTCTTCAAGGCAATTATTTTGAAGAAGTTAAGTCTTCCTTAAAAATGGTCATACAAGAAAAATTAGAGGAAGGATCTCCATCTTTTCACACTTATAGTTTTCTCGCAGGAATAGTGTTTCTTATGTTTGAAAGAAATACTGTATGGTTGAACGAAGGCCGAATAATTTTCTGAAAGGAAGACTGCACTTCTTCAAAAAGGAACACTGCATATTTCGAGGAATGCTGCTATATGTTGTAGGATCCTTCGTCTTTAAAGGGCTCTACTGTTTTACTTTGTTCTTTATTTTTGTCTACTTTATGTATTTGTGCACTATATTACTATATTTTATTTTGTGGCGTTATTTCCATTTGAAAAGGTGGGCCTTGCGGGTAGCATATATGTATAATTAATTATATATATATAATAATTTATATATATATATATACATATTTTATATATATATATATAATTATATTATAATTATATATATATGTGAAAAAGAGAGAGAGAGAGAAAACCGGAGAAATACCACGTCAGCCAGGACTCGAGAATGCGAAATCATGTTGCAAATCACAATTACAGGGTCCCAATCAGCTCCAGGAACACCACCACGCACATGATTCATTTGAAGTTTGTTTCACATCAAACAACCGTCCCTTCAGTCTGCTGCTTGATGCTCGATCCATCCGTCCATCCATCCGTCCGTCCGTCCGTCCGTCTGTCTATCTATTTATCATCATTTATCTATCTAGTCTATCTATATAATATAAAATCATCTAACTATATACTAACTCTCAGTTGCACAGAATCTTCAGACTGAGCTGCCCAACTACATGATGACGCTTATGCATGCTCATAGCAGCTTCTGTTGCTATGCGCATTTCCCGCTCCTCCAATTCCAGCAAACACACTCTGTATGTTCTAACATGCTGCCAAACACTTTGAAGTGTCAAGGGAAAAAGGCAAACATCCTCCAGGATTTCATTAATCCGAGCTTCCTTTGCCTTGCAGGTTTGGATTCTAACTTGAAAACAATCTCCAACTTAGGATGCAAATGATGCAGTGACAGCAATGCTACCGAGAAACCCGTTTGCGACGCTCTAGCCGCTTGGAGATACCTTGAGGTGGCCCGGGTGGGGCTGCGACCTGGTCACAATTCTGTATTTGTCCCAAGGCTCCGAAAAAGTAACGAAAAGTATAGAAAAGTAAGGAATGTGAGAGAAACATAGAGAAACTTGCAAACGCTCGTAAGCATCATAAGCTCCACACCTGGTGCTATTATACGTCTTTGGAAGCATTGGAGTTATTGGAGAAAGAGAAAGCCGGAAAATCGCTGCGGCCTGACTCTGCTCCCCATCCCGCATGTGTGCAAGGACACCCTTGGGCCCGAAGAGCAAGAGACCCTACCAGGAAATGCGAATGAAAACGCGCAAATACTTCTGAAGAAACTGAAAAAAATATTAAAAAATTGCTTTCAAAAAGCTGTGCGCGCTGTGCGCCTCCTTGCCGTGCACCCTTCTGTTGTGAGCCCTTTCCTCCGTCGAAAAGCAAAGCGATGCGCAGCGCGCAGCCAGATTCTGAGTTTCTGGTGATCCGAGCCTCCGCATGATCTCCAGGCATTCGGCCCAGATCCTTTAGACCACACAGTTAATCAAGCAAGAGGCCAAGAGGTTACAAGAGGATACAAGAGGTTCAAAAAAAAATAGATGCTCCTATTGTTGACAAATGTCGGCAACCCTGAGAAAGTGCTTGAAATTTGTGGCAACTTGTGACAAATTGCAACGATATCAGAGGGCCAGTCGAAGCCGCTCCTCCTGGGAAAGCCGGCTTCGTCTGCCACCAAATCCAGCTGGGGGTTCCAGCTTTGCAGGTGGCAGCTTTGAAATGCCTGGCCATTCACGCAAAGAGACAAGCCGGAGGACAAAGAACACTACAAGACAAAACCCAGATAGATAATGATAGATCAAAGTCATGAGTTTCATGAGTTTTCGCTGGTTTGGGCATGCTTTGCCACGATACTTCGGTAGTCTTTTTTAATGTGAACGCAAGAATATTGTCCTCCCTCAATCCCTTTCCACGTGTTCCAAAATTGTCCATGACAGACCTGCAGGGCGCCATATCCTTGGACCTGGAGGAGCACCAACCTTGCGGATTGAAAGTTTCCAGAAACGGAAGGAACATGCTTGATACCAAAGGGTTTCAACTTCTTGGGTTTTTCATTCATCTGCAACCGGACGCGCTTCAAAAATTTCTCATCTGAGGAAAAGACACTGGATCCGCCCACGCTTCCGTTTCGAGAAGCTCCTCCCATGATCACTGGAAGTGTGTTTTGAAGCCACTTTAATATAAGCCAGTTGAAGCCGATGCAAAAAGCAGTTTGGGGACATCGAGGGACTTGTTTCCTCGACCCAAGTCGGAGAAGAAATGCTCTGAATCGACGTGCCTCGTGCAAGACCCAAGGAAAACAATTCAAATTTGTCATGTGGATTAGGAAGGCAACGGTAACTCAATAGATCTCAATAGTATGTGAAAGTTCCAGGAATCACACTCTTCGCTTTGAGCTCGAGATTGTGGTGAGCCTTTGAAAAGGAGCAAGAGTCAAGAGGGTCACCGGGCAACCTACACATAGACAAACTCAACTTGATATGTTTTTCCTGTTTTTTCTGTTTGGGAATATTTGATATACTTGCGTTAGTTCAAGGATCGGACCAAACTCGCCAGATTCCGCCGTCTGCGACGTCTGTGACCCGACAATTTGGGCGCTCGCGCTCCGCATGACAGACGCAGGCCTAAAAGCAAAGAAAATGGGTCGGAGGAAGACATCACCAGTGGAAACAACACTGTCTTGCGCTATGAAACTTGAAAAACCATTGGAAATCATCAAAGATTCCACAAAAGATTCTGAAGCAAAACAATTGAGCCTCCTGGGCGGCTTTCGCGCAGCACTGCAGGGATTGATGCAGAACACGACAAACCACTTCATAGTAATTACTTCAATGAAAGATCACAAGAAATTGGACTGTCTTTCTGGACTGAACTGTCTCAAAATCGCCTGGGTTTCTTTTTGACAGGTTTTTCAGCTTTTTCGGCTGGTGCACAGGAGGCGTAGAGCCTGGCTCAGGTTGAGGCTTGTCACGGCTTGTCTTCACGCCGTTGTAAAACGTGCAGCCGCACCCTCCTCCAAGATAGATCATATCTCCCATCGCAGCGACAGGTTCACCTGCAGAGTTGGGAACCCAGCCCAACTTGTCAACGTGTGTGACGTGTGTCAGTTGCTATGCAGCCATGCACGGCTGTAGCTGCAAACCGCGTGCGGAAATAAACTCATGAGATATCATGAGATATCATGAGTATCATCATTCATAGGTTGTGTGACCTGTGCAAAATCATGAGATCATCAGCCTGCTACCGTGACAGCGCTCGGTAGCTTTAAAAGGACTTGACTTTCTGGTATCTCGAGGTGAGGTGCCTGTCACCATCTGAAAATCCGAACAGGCTTCACACAATTCCCGAAGATCCCCTTCAAAATTGCCAGACATTGAAACAAAAGTGAAAGCACTTTCAGCATGAATTCAGACAGTCAATAAAACATCAAACATTAGCAAAGCCTCTTGGGACATATCAAGGTCCATGTCCAAACCAGCACTGGCCTTCGCAAGTAATGGAGCAGACAGGATCATACCCAAGGCATGACCCAAGGCATCCGGCACAGTTCCAGAACATCATTTTTTAAAAAAAGATGTGTATAGTTGTGTATACGTAGAAAATGAGTTGGGTAATGAGGCAATGAGTGAGTTATCTCTGCGCCTGTGCGAGAGCTCGGGCAAGTGCTTCGTCAGCGGCATCTCGCATGGCACTACGTGAGTTTGACCTTTTCTCGGAATCTGTTAGCAAGACAAGAAGACAACTTGGAAACTGGAACAAATGAGCACAAAAAAACGGCCAAGAGGAAAATCTAGACTCTATTTTGCAATACAGCCAGGATCAAGAAAGGTTGTAATGAGCGCAAAAAAAAAGAAGAATGATGAAGTAAGAATTTTGGGAAGTGAAAAGAACATAGTTCTGCCTTAAACACCAGCGCTTCTCAAATTTGGCTTCTGAGACGAGTGCATTCTTGATGAAGTGGCTGGAGCACAAGGTGGTCCAGCTGACCTTGCGACCGCGGTTTGTCTCACAGCAACCATTGCCGAAGTTCATGAAACACAGGCAACGCTGAAACACGCCACATTTGCACTTTTCAAAAGTGAAGATCGCAAGGTTTGCTGTAGAGGCTGCAACTTCCCCACCTTCCCCTCCTTAAAACTCAGGAGCATGCCTTCCACCTTTCCTGATCTGAAACCCAAACCCCAACAGATTTGCCTTCTACTCCGAAAAGGGCGGCCCAATGCTGCCTGAATGTATCTCAACCTTTACGCCAGTAGCAGAAAATTGCCGACAATCACGCGGCAAACATACCTGAATTGTGCATGTCTGCCTTTCCCCACAACGGATCCAGAATGTCCAGGTGGAACGATAAAAAACTCAAAGCCCCATGCCTTGGCCACGATTCAAAAACACCTTGCGAACCTGTTTTGATCTGCCACACTCACCTGTCTACAAGTTGTCTACAAGACACCAACACATCTCCTTCGCCCGAATCCAAGCCGGAAATGGAATTTGTCAGTGCCGCAAAAGGATCACTTAGAGCTTAGAGATAGCACTGACGTTCGCGCGGTGTGACCCATACTTTGGACAAAGTAATTAAGTAGGCATTCTTAGTGGCCCTCAGACACGGTGGGATACTGTAATCAGCCAAGCAGTGAGTAGTGAAAGCCATGTCTACTGGGCCTACCAAGAGGACAAATGCAACAAAACCTCACCGCAAAGCCGACAAACGGCTAAACCCCTCAAGTTTAAGCAGGGCTTTGAAAAGCCAAGGATTCCTAGGCAAACAGGGCACTGGATGATCTACTGGGCCAGTAGATGCAACATGATGCAACGAATTGTCACAGTGACACAGTGAGTATTGAGATGCGGGACCGGCTGCTTGAAGGCCGCGCCCTTTCTCCTGCCAGTTTTCGGGTTTCCTTGACATAGAACACCATGGAACACCATGTTGAAATATGTTTGAAATGTGTTTGAGCTTTTACATTGTGTTTTACATTGTGTTTTACATTGTGTTTTACATGCGATTCTACAACTCAAAGCATTGTGTGACACCCTCTGCGCTCCTTGGTCCCTGCCAGGTTCATCTGCCTCAGCACAATGCTGAAACGCAAATGCCGGGAAGGCCTTGACACTGTCACTCGAAAGAAACCTTTCAGAAGAGAGGCCAGAGCATTCAGGTTCTCCTCTATCGCAGATAAGGCAGGGACCTGGCATGGGCATACAGAAACCATCAGAAACCAGGCAAGGTCAGGAGTAAAAGACTCGAAACACATCGAAAAACGATGGAACACATATATATATATATACTTTCTTTTTTCTTTCTTAGAAGACAAATCCGACACATTGCAGATCCGAACCTGTCGTCTCATGTTGTGCCCAAGTGAAAGCTTCTTCTCACTGGATGAAGCAACCTGCAGGTTTTCAGTGTGACAGAGATCAAGCCGTGCAGCATCCTGTATTGGACATCATTGCACGCACAGAAAGACTCAGCAAAAATGTAGCCACACTGGCCACACTTCCCAGATTTTGAGTCGCTGCCCGGCGCCTGCGAGCCTAACAGCAAGACCCCAAGACGGATTCATTTCTATCTCTCCATCGAACACCTGACATACTTCATCCACTCCTGCTATCCCTTTTTATCCACGGTGTATCATAGCAAATCCTAAGCCTGGCTGCGTGAAGATAAAATGAAAATCAGAATCCCACTGCTTGACAAACTATCAAATTGAATCAAAGAATTTCAAAGGCTTTTAAAGGATGCAGTTTGTCTGTGGTTTCACAATGTTTCACAGCTTGGTAAGAATCCAACATGGCAAACCTTCACCTGAAGCACCGAGACATGTGACTCACGTGACTCACGTGACTGTAACGATTTGAGAATTTTGAGATCTTGACATATCTTGACTCTATCTTTTGACATTTTTGACGGCATCACTGGCATCACACACAAAATCCGCCTTTTTGCTCCATGTATCTCCATGTGCACCTAAATAGCTTCAGCTTCAACTCAATGGATGAAGCAATGAAGCAGCTTCCGGAAGACCATGCTTTGCATGAGACTTCCGAATCGGAATGTTGACCTGATGTGAACCAAACAAAGATGCAAACGATTGCCAAGGAAAAAATGAACAGATTTGAAACAGCTGAATAGCTTAGATTTACATGGAATTACACCATGGCGGTTTCAAGATCCAGCTGCACTTAATGCAGCTTGGAGATGCTTAGAGAAATCCCCGTGCGGAGCGAGGAGGGCGGTGTTTCTTCTAGGAAGAATCCAGCTGAAGCGAGGCCCCTGTAACATGTGACCCTATGATACACTGCAACGAGGCTCACGATTCAACTCATGATCCTCTTCTGAAAAGGAATGAGTCGGGAAAAACGGAATTTCGAAGGCATTACCGCTTTGCGGATGTAGTAGCCATTCCATAAACTACCTGGCCCTGATGATTGCATGCTGTTCAGGATCAATACGAAACATATCAGTCTTGGTCCTTACATTTGTTTGTGGAGCTTAATGACAACTGAGTGCAAACCACATGCAAGTTGTGGCCACAATGGGAAAAGTCTGGACCGCGCATGCGGGAGCTAACAATCAGATGAGACTGAACCTGGCAAAGAGAAGCGGTCTTGTCATGAGACTTCAAAATATATATATATATATATAAAATCGATTATTGTTTGTTGTGGAAAAATGTGAAAGTGAGAAAAAGGAAAATAACACCTGAAGCTTCTTTCTTCCGGCAAGATCAATGAGAAAATGAATATGAATATAGCGCAATAAAAACAAATCAGATAAATAGGGGTGTGAAGGAGGGTGTGTGATAGTGTACAGTATCTCGAATATTGTCGTGAATCGTCTGTGCAACAGCCCTGTTGCAGCCAGTCCTTTCCGCATAGCTCTCACATCTCCCTCAAAGCATTGCCTCTCTGCTGGTCGCTGCGAAGAGTCAAACCTAAGATCTTCTCCAATTGACGGCAGGAAAATGTCATGCGATGTATCCGCCGATATTGATGCTCTTTTGGTACATGCGCCTGCGTGCAGAAAGGAACGCGTTTTCAGGCGTCGGGAACTTGCAATTCTCCGGACATCTTTTTTGCAAACTCGATCAAATATGCACATTACATATATCATATGTATGCTGTATATGCAGATATACAAATGAAATGTGTTTAACTGTATATTTATACATATATTATACATATGTGTATATATTATATAAGTGTGTATATATATATATATATATGTGTGTGTGTGTATGTGTATATGTATAAATGATATATATGTATTATATATGTATATGATATGTATGCAATGTGAATATATGCGAAAAGAAATGGGTGGTAGCTGTGCACACCCTGAACCTTTAGAACCTTTTAGAACGAAGGTGCAAGGCCGCAACAGTCCGAGGAACATGGGTGCTGGCTTTGACGCAGGGTCCTGGAGTGTCAGCGCTGCAGCCTTCTCAAAAAGGCGTCGCCTTTCCACTTCCTGGAGCTGAGGGAGCTGAGACTCCAGGAACTGTTGGAACTCTTGGAACTGTGGCCACTGTTACTGTTGGAACGTGGAATGCTTGATGCATTCTGCCCAGCTGTGCAAATCTCAGGATAGCACGCTGAAACCTTTGCCACCAGGCGCTGGATCTGTAAACCACCAAGCATCCTACAATCTTGACAAGAGTCCAAAATTCAAAATACCCTTTATATCCCTTTATATAATATCTTTATGTCTGTTGGTTTCATGTTGTTTCATTTTGTTTCGTGTTGCATGAGAAACAGCCGTTTTATCACAGAATCAAGGTGTCAAGGTGTCCTCTCCAAACTCCGTGAGTCGACACCCGACTTCTGGGCACGATGCAAAGCACAATGCGCCGCTTGCAATACGCTTGCAATACGCTTGCAATATTCCAATATATTCCAATATATTCCAAAGGTTCCGGAGAGGCAGAACAAATTTTATAAATTTTGAACAGTGCAATTTTCCTGTAGTGTCTGCATTTGGTCAGTTGATGTCAGTTGGCAAGCGGCAGTGCCTGTGTAGGGCTTTGGTGGCGACGTTCTGTCCATGTCACTGCCGACAGCATTTTCAGCCTCCAATATCAAGCAGGCTGCCCTGTAAAATATGCACCACTGGGCAGAACCGATGTTTCAGTATTCGGGGGAAGTGCCAACTGTACAATGCATCCTCCCTAATATGTTTCCAGAACAAATCTGAATAATTGTGAACCCGCAGCACGCTCCAATCCACTTCATCCCCTTCACCAACATTACTAACTTTACCTTGCACAGTCTGCCCAAGCTTTCACTTAGCAAGTGGATCAAGTGACAGTGGAGCACTTCAAGCCGGGGTTGTAGGATGCATCCCCTGCATGGCTCAAGAATCTTCGTGGATGTCAATTGGCCGAAAATGAAAACCAAACGAACCAAACATCACATGAAAGTCATCAAATTGTGGACATGAAATGGCATTGATTGACATTGATTGACATTGATTGACATTGATAGATTTTGATGGGTTGGGGCGGTTGGGGATGGATTGTCTTTGTCTGTCCCTCCTTCCATGGGTTCCTGGTGCTCCTGTGGAACATTTGCTCTTTCCTGGTGAGGTTGTAAGCTCCCTAACAGCTTCTGTTTCAGGCTTCGCCTGCTTTCTTAACCTGCTGTCTTTTGCCCTTTCATGTCTATCTTATTCTATCTTCTTCTTTGGTGTCTTCTTTTTACATCTTTTGGTGCCATAGTTCGATAATCCGCACCAAAACACTCGAGCTATTTTGAGATGCGTTGCAGATGTTGCAGGCCTTGTCTGCTCCACGTGAAGCCTTCATCATCTGTCACGGTTCTCACCACCCGAGCGTGTCGGCCCAACTGCACGAGGTGCGCTAGATGGAATTCAGCTTCAGCTGTGCAGGTATCCACAGAAGAAACAACAAAGGAGGAAGAGCCGCCACTGCACGGCTACTTTTTGATGCGCAGATTTTTGCACATGTCATCTCCGCTTTGCATCTTGCTTTGAGCAAGAGCCCATGAGAGGTCGGGGAGAGCATCTTTGACCCTGTCCGACTGAAACATCTTTTGCACGTATTCAAGGTGAACTCACCCCGTTGGGGGCATGTGAGGGAATAGAGCCGTTCGATCTATACCCTCGCCAAATAGATGTAGAAAAAACCCTGCACAAAGGACAAGGCATGCGGCGCCTAAGCATTTTTTCAGAACAGTTTTGACAGTACATATGCTTGCAAGTCAGCCATAAATCCCAGTCAATCTCGTCTTCTTGCTGACAAATCCAACACTTGTTGTTTCTGTAATCTTCAAAACTAGATGGCACGCACCTGTCTCCTTCACCGAATTTGCGGTGAAGGAGCTGTATAGTGGCGTTGCCAATGCGATGGTAGGACGTTCCATCATCACTGGTAGTCCCAATGTCATGGTACGGCAGCTCGGCTGCATCAAACCTGTACAGAAAATCATGTACTTGGACTCTCCATTCGTTGTGTCCGTGCAAATCACCGGCTCTCATCCAGTACAAACCCAAAAAGTCAATACAATCCGAACCTCCTCGATAGGCCCTGTCTTCGGCAGCAAAAGAATGCGTCCCCAAGAAACGCCCCACAACCCCACCCCACAAGTTGTCCGGCATGCGCGGGAATCTGAGGACCAACCAAGCAATGGGGAAGCAAAAGCCATTGCAACTCCAGCACGAGTCCTCTGTACTTCCAAATCCCCCGACATCACACCAGAACGGCCCTGTCAGCGGATGGGGTCCACCCCAGTAAAAGGTGTCAGCCAAAGTTCCGTCATCGATGAGTCCTGCTCCTGGATCACAGCCACAACAATCACAAGAGCAACCTCCACAATCGCAGGAATGACCTCCAGCACCTTCACCACAAAGCATACACAAGCCAGCAACTGCAGCTACGATAATGAGCAACAACACCATGGCCCAAAGCACAACCGACCATGCAAACATTGCCAGGCCAAATAAGACCACGAGGAAAATGAGGGTCCAAATTCCAAGAGAAAGAGCATAGAAACTCCATGCAAAATCATCTGTGATTCTGTCCAAAGTCCATCCCTCTCCCTGAACATGGCAACCCCCGGTGCAGTCCGGGGGGGATCCACAAAGCTTCCGAATCTCCTTCAATAAAGAAGGATCGTGATGATCGCAGCGGATACGCTTTTTGCCAAAACACAACAACACTACAAAGAGGGTCAAAGTTATGATCACAACCTGCTGTATCAGCCATTTCAACGTCAAGTAGGACCACACAGAAAACGTGTACATCACACCCATGCACTCGGCACCTGTGCTATTTCTCACAGCACCTGTGCTGTTTGTCACGTTCTCATATCGTGGTGTTTCAAAGCCATGCCACCCTGACATGAATGCGTATTTCCAACCACAGTAGCAGTTCCATTTTGGTACGGGACATGAGACATAATCCAAGTCAATATGTCCACGGAGATTTTCTCTGCAAACTTGGTCGCTGACACATTGGTACTGTTCGCACACCCCTTCAAGAAAGTCGATGGTGTCAGTAATGCCAGCAGTGTTCCAATGGCGGTCACAAGAGCAGGTTTCTGTGTCGGGCATATATGTTCCATGCCGACAATCCTTCCTTTCTCCGGAAACAGCAATGGCAATTTGCCACAGTGAAAGCAATTTCTTCAAAGAGAAGCTCTTCATGGGTAGGTGAAACAATACTAGCACAGGGCTTCTGAACAGAAACAGCAAGAGCGGAAAGCCGGAAAGCCATGGAAAGCCAATGGCTTCCAAGACAGCGATTACCATTGGTGTCACAAGCAGAAATGGATGCCTTTAAATTTACAGCACTCAAGAATTCATACGCAGCGCTTCCTAGTGCCAGATACTCTGAAGGCCTCATCTAATGCAAAGTCAATGTAGTCTCGGAGACCATGCCTCTCACTTCGGGTGCACTATGTATGCACAAATACGAAGGAAAAATGCAATGTTTCAGTTTGTGCTCACAAATGTCTTCCTACATCTCCATGTGTTTGAAGACGAAGACACCTTGGAGGAATTGACGTTTTGAAAACGACAATGCATTTAAACAGCGTCACAAAGTAGTTACTATATGTTACTGTAGTGATGTCGTGCTGCAACACATGCCGGGCCAGCTGCAAAATGTTTACAGTGGCTTGTTCAGATGGTTGCATGCTCTCAGCAACTTCGCCATCTTCAACAACCTCGCAGTCATTTCAAGAGAAAGTACTGGGCAAAATAAGAACACAAATGACATCAAATGACAATATATATATATATAACTTAAGTATCAGGGAATATTGAAGGAATGTTCAGGTCCTCAAGAATCAAGAACCTTTTGTTTTGTGTTGCTTGGGTTGTATGAGGCCAGTATTGCAACTCCTTGGCTCGTTTCTTAAAAGCCAAGTTTCAGGGCAACAGCATTATGATTTTGTGTACCGTTACATACTGGTATCCTCTTGCAAAGCAATGAACCAGGTCAGCTGATGACCTGCCTTTTGCAGAATCGCCAGCTCTTTGTCCTCAGATGGCAGCAAACACAAAACATGGAGCATTTTTTGGTCCGGGAGAAGATATCTTAAGTGAAATCTGACTTGGGCAGGCCGCCAACCTCTCTGTCTTTTTAATCAAGGATCTCTGCCTTTACCATGCCTTTGTGAATCTTTGATCCAGCAATCCAGCCCGTATTTTGCAGCTGTACATTCCAGCTTGGTACTCTCGCATGATGCCATCAGTGACTCACTATGATGTGTGCAAATTCAACAAACCATGTGCCAGTCAGCAAGGATCTAGTCAGTAATCATAGAAGATTCCTGGTAGGGGCTAAAATTTCGACTCGACCTTCTGCGAGCGATGTTGAAACGATCTAAACTTGAGAATGAAAGCATTCAATTTTGTCAATAGCACTAACCGTCACTGACCGTCCACCTTCGCTCAACCACTGCAGCCCAAGTCTCGCCATGTCGATTCTTGTTCTCATCAAACACACCATATCGGCTTTCATACTCCTGAGTCTGATGAGGTGTTGGATCAAAGAGACGAAACTAAGGAGCTCCGTTTTTATGGACAAGCAAGTACAAAACTATAGCACGACTTGAAGATTGGACTGTCAATTATCTTTGCAGCCGGTCCTTCAACTTGTATTTTAGGGACTCAATGATTTGTGCCCCATTCCACTTCTTTGACCTGGCAGTGGAGTCATCTCACATGTCACTCACAAACTACGTATTACACAAATATATCAAAAAATGTGCAGTGTTCATTTATATACATAATATATATATATATATATATATATACATTATTATATAACATATAACACACAGAAACGAGTTTCGTTTGTGCATCCTTAAACTAATATTAGTGCTGGGCTCCGAGCAAGCGCTTTACCAGCTCCTACACATTGGATCATGTGCGAATCAAGTGTCGCACATACTACAATTCAATCACAAACAGGCAAACCGGCAAACCATATTAAATATTTAAAAAATATTTAAAAACATGTTCACTGCCGTGAATGTTGTCTGTTGGAGACTGACACACACTGTTTTCGATTCCTCGGCTATGACATAGAACTAATCAGCAATGTGGCTGGTCAGCCATTCAGGCTTCCTCTTGGTTGTCGATGTGAGCGCCGAAAAATTTTGGAGTTTCCTTCCTTCAGCCAGTTCGCTGGGTCAGAAGCTGTGCGAAAGTGAGATTGTCTCAAGCAGTTTGTCGTTTGGACTCACTGGAAAAAAGAATCAGCTGCAGCTCTACCAACGGACGAACTTGGCCTTTTGTTTGCAAACCAACGTGGCTGCACAGCGTACCGTCCGATGGGGCGACACGCAATGCTTTGCTTGGATCAAGCTTGAAAGAAATCCAAGACTTGGGTTGACCGTTGAGGATCAGACTGCTGCACAACTGTACTTGCCGCTCCCCGCCTCGCCATCCTGCGAAACAGAGAAGTGAAAACAACCGTGGAACAAATGATGGACGTGGCTCACAGAGCATCACGAAATGTTCTATGCATTCTATGCGTTATGTCCTCATGGATCTGGTTTCAGTCCTTGAATCAAAGGACACAACGCATGGGTTTTGGCTCTGGTCCGCTACGACTCGAACCACAAATTGCTGCAAGACATTGCACCATATTGCAACCATATTGCACCTTGTTGCACCACTCTATCTTCTGAGGATTCTGGTTTGCAAAATCTTTGTAGAAACGATGACGGAGCAAAACTACCTGGGCAAGGACCTGGTTCTTTCGGTTCTTTCGGCTCTTTCGGCTCTTTAGCCTGTGAAGAAGATCTGACTTGGAAAATGCCACCTTGGTGAAAACAAGGTGAATGTCGAAGGATGTCGAAAGGTGTCGAAAGCGACAAAGCATGCTTTGCTAAGCTGCAAAGAGTACTGGTTTATGATGATGGTTTATGTATAAACTCTCAGCTGCAGGCTTCTGTCGTGACCTTCCTCTGCTTCAACGCACGGTGGGGCGTAAGAGCGTGTAGCCTGGCTGGACACTGTTGACCTTCCATCTTGGACTATGCCCCCAAGAGGACTAGGTATTTAATAAATTTTAATAACGTATTGCACACCTTCAATGGTCACTTGGCCCAAATCTTCATATGCCAACAAAGCCCCACTTCCGCCGCTCCAGCTTGATACAAGTACCCCTTTTTTTCCATCAGTGTCACTTTTTGGACCGGGAGAAGTTCCAACCCTAACCAAGTCAGAGGAGTTCCAAACGCTTGTACAACGTTTTGGTACTTTTCCAAACGCTGAGCAAGATCCTCACCACACCCTCACACCCTGGACACTCGGTTCTGCCAGAATCAAAATCAAAACGTGGAGCTGGCTGGAGGCGTCACAGTTCTGCACGCATCAAACGCATCAAACGCATCCACTATCATCCACTCATCCACGTTGGACAATTGTTTCTTTTACGGCACCATATGGAAAAAGTACGGCCACATGGATGTACTTCTGGATGCGACTGGACACAACGGCGGAATACCTGCCCTTACCAATGCACGAACTAGACCGCAGGTTGCATAAGATATTTGCATTATTTTAATTTGGTTTTCCTTCTCAGTGATATGACTCCATTTCATCATCAAAGTGTTCCGGATCAATAGAGCACCCGTGGCAAGGTATTTGCGGAAAGATCCCTTGGAATCTAGGTACACCACCGCAGATGGAGGAGCAAATGCATCAAGAGTGTTGTTGTAATAGGATCACCGGTCATATCGGTCAAAGTTGAACTCTCTTGGCTTGGCAAATGAGCATCAAATGAGCAAAACCACCCATTTTCACAATGTGCAACTTGTATCAACTTGTCAATGGCCGTTGGTGGAGCTCTGGATCTATAGATGATAGCTGTTCTATGCTGTTCCTGAACGATTGTGTAAACTCTCGGGGAATCTTCAAGCGCTTGCACGTTCACATTGTAGGACACGGTCGTCTTCTTGGAATCATCGGAATAATCAATTGAATACAATGAAGATGGCGGAGCATGCGGAGCACCCACGTGGAGCACGGACGTAATCTCATCATCCGCCAGCACGAACAGCACCAAAACCACCACGAGCGCAATGATGATATTGATGCCACGCAAACACACTCGCAAGTGGGTGATAAAAGTATGCCTTTTTCAATCTGAAATTTCCGTTACAGTTCGGCGACGTCGAACGGCTTTCAGCTACCTTCAGAGCCCATCCAGCGCCATGCAGCGCCAGAGCCTCCTAGCTGTAGCTGAGAAGTGCTGTAGCGTTGTAAAAGATGTTGAATGTTTACTGTAAATATGTTTTAACATTGTAAAACTGTAAAACGAGCGTATCACTCATGTCTTCGTGATCTTGCAAGAGGCATTGATGGCAATTTGCCAGCTTCTCGAATCCAGAAAGGATTCAGAAAGGTTTCAGAGAAAGAAGGCTCCCAGAAGAGTTGATGGACCTCAGCTCGCCATGGTCAAGTGATGTCAAGTGTCAAGTGATGTTAAGTGTCAAGAAACGTCTCGATAGAACTCTTGCCTGTGTTTTCCAATGCATCCACAAGTCACACCGCTGCACTTGGTGTATCGTTCACGTCAGAAACGTCCTACAATGAAACGAATGATCTTGAAAAGACAAAATGCACATTGTCTAATCCAAGATTGTTTTGAGTGGATATATAATTATATATATATATATTATTATATTATTGTATGACCGTGTGACCAATCATCAAGTATAATCAGAAGGCTAAGCACCTTTTAGAATAGAAACACCCAGTCTGATCAGGGTACTAGCCATCCACATACACTTTTTAAAAAAATCCGTTGCAACTGCTTATGCCATCGGGAGCAAGGGCAGGACCTGACAAAACTATGAGGGAAAATGTTCTCTGCAAATACCCAGGCGGCCCGGCTTCGAGTCCTGGAATGCTGAGCCAAAGCGATCAAAAAAGGCATTGCACGTCATAAAAGAAAAAATATTAACAAAAAAAACACTGAATCATCTGAATAAGAATAATGTATAATAATAATAAGCTGTCTGCAACATCTTCCAGCTAGTCTTTTCCAGAATAAAAGACTGAACATACTGAACGTATTTTGTTCTTTTGCATCTTTTGCCAAGCATCGTCTACCTCAGGGCCAGGGTCTCGCGGCCCCACATCCAAGCCTGCCAAATTGATCCGACGGACGAAATCGGCCAAGCACATTTGCAGCAACACCATGCAACACCTACATAGCCTATATAATCCTATATACATTTCTCATCATTTGTCCACCTGTCAGATCACATGCGAATTGAATCTGAAACTCTGAAAGCACGAGAAAAAAAAAGTGAAGGCAAAGAAATAAATGAATTGTGGTTCTGCAAGAAATAAGTTTTGAAGGATAGTCACGCCCAAGTTTGTGTGGGCAAAGGTGGGCGTTGGCGCAAATTCTTTTCAAAATCTCAAGAGTCCAAATTGTCCAACCAGGTTTGTCAGAGTTACAATGTGTCAGAATACCTTCAGATTCAAAAACGCAATGTCTTACAAGAGCAAAAGTGGATAAAAGCGGCACCGGCGTTCCCTCCTTCCACTGCTGGCCTTGTGGTGCAGCTGTACTTGACGAGGCAGGTCCCAGGTCTTGCTCCTCACAACTGTTTGCAGCTGCCTCAGCTACCTCTGCGTTGAGTTCGTGTTGGGGCTCTGGTCTTTGGAGCCCCACATGGGAAGCAGAAGGTTCATTAGATTCGTCATCAGGCTCATCTTCAAACAGGAGCGAGAGGGGCCAAGGCAGGTTCAGTAGGCTGTAGTTTGCCAGGACCAACTCCTTCTCGAGAAAATCATGTCCCAGACTGCAGCTGCAGCTCGCTTCTACCGATCCACACTGAAAGCAGAACCGTGCGCCGCATCGACATGTCATTTTATCGCATCCTGTCACCCAGCCTCCCGACTGCTTCTGTATCCAAGTCCCACATGAAGGACAGCGACGGCAACCCAGGTCCTGTAGAGCGGTGATCTCTTCAAGGTCTGCATCTGCACGTCCAGCGCGCAGTTCACGCCATCTGTCGTGCTGCCGTAACCAGTCTGTCTTTTCTGCCGCAGTGAGACAATTGTAGACTTCCACCAATGAAAGCTTCCGCAGGCAAAAGGGACAGGTGGGCGGGAAATGGCCAGATTCCGCTTGAATGATGAGGTACTTCGACAAGCAAGACCGATGAAGCTTGGGGCAAATATTTTCTTCCTCCCACAGCCAGGAGAAAGCAGCTAAAAATCCACCGTATTCGTTTTCATCATCTTCAACCGAAGGGACCGAACAGCATACCAAACCAGCTTCCTCTTCAGCAGACTGGATGGTCTCCCAGCAAATACTACATTCAACTAGTTCCACCATTTGCTGCTGTCCAAAATTCCATGAGTTCTACGAGTCGCTTGCAGGAAAGGCGCTGCGGAGAATCCGTCTCGAAGGATGCAATTATGTGATATTAAGATATACTAAGATATATCATAATATATATTATATAAGTGTATAGAGTGTATGATTGGTTTGAGCTCAGGATGTGACACTTGAACTTGGACTATTCTTCTGTCAGTGCCCAGGTGAGATCTATGTCCATTGTATATTGTCCACTGATATGATATACGTACTGATATCAGATCAGGATCACCTCTGGGACCTGTCTACTCGCCACATCTTGCCACCATGCAAGCCAAGATGTCCTGCCTCCTTGACTGCAAATGCAATTCCTCCTGATGCAGGATGCGAAGGTGATTTATCACCACTTTGCATGTCCATCCCTTCTTGCAACTCGGCAAATCTCGCTTCAAGTCTTGAATATGTTCTTCAACATGTGCAGAACGCGCCTGTCTCAACAACCGGAACAGCTTGCACATTCTTGTGTTCTGGGGGCCTCAGGCACAAAAACTACGGAAGGGAGAGCTGGGAAAGCAAACTTCCAAGTTTGAAGTAGGTTGCGGACACGCTTTCTCGCAGCCCTCCATTAAGTCTGAACGTGGGCGCACTGGCCACTCCTGTTTTTTTTTTCAAGTCGACTTGATTTTGTCTGCTGAAAGTCTCTTGCGGGAAACTGGCCATCTCAAATCTTGATTGAGTAAAAGAGCACAAGGCAAAAGAGCACAAGGCAGAAGCATGCCAGCAAGTCCTTGAGACACAGACCTCAAAGGTTCGAGCAAGCGTCGCAAATGTTCAGGAGGAGCCAAACATAAAGCTGTACCTTTGGACTTCCTGGTCATGTTTAAAAATGTTAGAAGAATCTTCGAAGTTTCAAATCCATGAATCATTTGGACCTGGGCTTTCGGCTTTGGTGCATCGGTGTCCAGCGCTGAACTCTCTACACCTGCACTCTAGAAATGATGCTCTCAGCCAAATTGGCCTTTAAATTGGACACTGCCTCCGGATGTCAGGGTCCTCACCCCGACTCGGGCCTGAAAAGGGAACAAGATCCAAAAGCAGCAAAAGCAACTCAGTTCTTCACTTCAAAAGTAAAATACAGTACTTATCAGTACTTATGTACTTATACTTATACTACTGAGTCTGACTGAGTCTGACTGCGACACAAGAAATGCCCTGAAAATTGTGGTCTTCGCCACTGTAGCGGTGTCAAGCGCTGTCTGCACACTCAGGTTCTATCACATCAAAATCCAACAGTCCCAGGATATTGCCTTCATTGCCGCGAGAATTGCATCAGATGGTTCATACGTGCCAAAAGACGACATGGCCATCCTTCCTATGAGCGAAATGCGAAACGGAAAGGCTTTCTAAGCCTGTCCCATTCACAGCATCCGAAGAAACAAGAAACTTGTGTCTATCACGGTGTGTCCTCGACCTTTGTTAATACAAGGAGTTAGAACGGAATTGCCTGTACACATGCTCTGTGTTATCACAGTGAAACCTAAAGCTGCATGCCCGAGAAGGAGCAAAAAGAGCGGGAAGAAGCAGGCACAATCAAATCCCAAGTCTACATAAGTCTACTGAATTCCTTTGCTGGCACAGTCTTGCTTCAGTGCATCTCTCGCAAGGCCCTCTTTTCACATTAGCCAGGGGTGCTTCGCGGCGGCGCAGGTTCCTGACAAAATCTGTGGTCTGTGCTCTGGAATTTGTCGACTCTCTTCAGCTGCTAAATCTTCAAGAGGTGCCTGAGGCAACTCAAGCTGTGTTGCGCCATTGTTTCGATTCACAAAGAAAACCTGCACACAAGACGAAGTGCCATTCCTTACCGCTAAGCCGCTAATAGGGCTAAGCAAGTTCTGGAAAAAAAACGATCTGCAAGTTGAGATGTCAAACAAAAAGATCAAAAAGCAGCACTTGCCAAAATGATGGTGTGGCCTTCCCAGTACTCCTGGAAATGACACGAAGCCAACCATCTGGAAGAGGCTCACACCCTGCAAGTTCCAACAGCTATCAACAATCACCAGTGATAGAATTCTGATCATACAATATCATACAATATTGTACGTTCTAATTGAACCAATTTGAACCATATATTTGCTTTTTAGCTTTTTGGTATGCAACAGGATGGCGATGTCGTTCAACTCTTGGCAGCCTTTGAAATACTTGTCTTGGACCTTTTGCCACTCAGATACCTCAGATGCTACGCTGCTTGTATGAGAAGAATCTGAAAGGCCAATGTTGTCGCTGTGCTTTCCTCAAACTTTCTATTACATCAATTCTTCCCAGACACGGTGACAGGAGTCTCGTCCTTTTTCGTGGGACCACGTGGGCCTGCAATCTGCAAAAACCAGGAGTTATGAAGTGATCCTCCGATCCTCATAACTTCTCTTGACTTTCCCAGTTCCTCACCGCCCAGATCAACCTGATGCGACTGACTATGCCTTGTTAAACAGGTGTTTAAAATCGATTCTTATTTGATTGATTTGCACTGATTTGTCACACCTGGTTCTCCAGCTTGTGTGACTTCTGCCGGCATCGGCCTGGTGTCTTTGCTCTCATGCTTGATTCAGGAGAATTCTGTGAAGCTCTGGAGAAGGCAACAAAAAAAGGTGTGAAACTGGTTCAAGAAGCACAGTCCCAAGAGAAGAATGATATTCTGTGATTTGATATTATAGATAGATAAATATGTTTTATAATAAATTTCTATATTTATGTGATTATTTTTAAATTTCATATCATATTCATTCATATTCTATATCATCTATGTCTATACCTGCGTTTCATGGTTCGGCTTCAGACCTTGCACGCTCACGACCTTCGGTACCTTCGGCTGGCTTCTCCTTTCCGTTTCGTGGTGGGTCCTGCAGAGGTGCCTTGGCAGAGAACGCTTCTGCAAGTCGAGCCGTCGAGCCGTCGAGC
>Ga0126342_10002714_pt1 | contig 28130 bp, 25 predicted proteins | sample Cyp1metagenome_FD_92528 | JGI IMG/M metagenome (GOLD analysis project Ga0126342, IMG submission 92528) | Coral microbial communities from Lord Howe Island, Old Settlement Bay, Australia - Cyphastrea 1 metagenome | ecosystem: Host-associated > Invertebrates > Cnidaria > Coral ... | reverse complement strand
TCAAGCACCTTTCGGTCCATCAGTGGATTCGCTCTGCCATCCCGGATTCACAACAACCAATCTCTCCTATAGGTTTCCTATTTTTGAAACTTCCGCCACCGCCTTGTGCGGTACTACTGGTACCAACAATTAGTCATGGATCCACTATACATAATGTTATTAGATAACTATCATGGATATACCAGAATAATATATGCCATATTGATTATCATTGTAATAATGATATCTGGATGAATATATATATATATATTATGGTATATAATTATTATGATGACATATTCAATGGATATGCAATGGTATGATTGTTTGATGAGATGTAAATGATACAATAATGATATAATATAATAGATAATCCATATGATAATATATAAGAATTCACGATGCAATATATAAAGTCCCTCAAATGTGGAAAAGGGTTGCTGCATGGCTGAGTTTCTGCCTTGGTCAGTGTGGTTTCTGACCTTAAATCCCTTAAAACTGGTATAGCAAACTCAAAAACAAAGTTTTACAAAGAAAAACCACCGTAAAATCCTTGAAAATTACTAGATGCTCCATCTTCTTTGTAGCTTACTAAATCAATCTTAATCATTAAAAAATCACCATGAAATCCCATAAAATCGCCCTTGAAATCACCGTTTTTGCTCCAAAACTGGGAGAGTTCCGCGAAGCCTCGTGAAACCGTTGAGCATCCTCCTCGGCCTCCACCCGCCACCTGGTTTTTAGGTCGAAAGATCCACAGATCGGTTGCCGGTTGCCATAAAAATGTGCTTTTTTTTCCCCAGAAAGGAAGGTTTTTTGGGTCTTTTCCCAGAACTTTCTGGGAAAAGATAGGTGTTTTCCTAGAAAATTGAAAATCTTTTCCCAAGTTGAGGTGTTTGTCCAGAGGATCTTTTCCAAAAAAGGGCGGTTTTTTTCCAGAAAAAAGTGAGTAGTGTATCTTTGCCAGAAAATTGATGTTTTTTTTGATTTAAATCATTTTTTGGTGTGGAAGATTGATGATTGATTTTTCTTGATTAAATATGACTATTGGATCCTTTTGTGGGGGTGATTTCAGCAAAATCTGGATTTCAGTCACCAATTTTCGGGAATCTAACCCACAAAAATAGAACCACGCCTTAAAGTTGGTGGTTTTAGCAACCCAAAAGAAGGGGGTTCGGGTTCAACCTGATTTAATCCAACGTCCCTTCTGCAGTATTTGGGAGATGATTTGGGTCAAGTCCTTTCTCAGCAGGTCTCACAGGGATAATATATCAAACTATACACACATCTGGGCAAATTATAACGACCTCACTGTTCTCCCTCACTGGAATCATGGTTAGTAAGGGAAATCATCCCCAAATGGCCGAACGATTCACGTTACTGATATTATAATATACCCATATATATATGTATATATGAGCCATTAATTTTGTTCTATCCCATTTCATTATTTATTATACTAGTTGGTTGAAAACTGGTTCCCAATCCCAGGGGAATCCCCAATAGATTAGGTAGTATAAGTCCATCGTTCTGAAAAGCCATCAACCACCTATCTATTTAAAATTCAGATTAACCTTAGTAATCCTAGATTTTGAAACCTAACCCGACCTGATCTATAACCCTAGTAAACCCAATAATTAATGACGAAATCGAGCTGCTCAACCTCCCGCCTCCTCAGCAGCTCCCGGCGGGCTCCCTGGAGAGGCCACAGATCAGACCGAGATCTTGGAGGTTCATGTGTTGTAACCCCCCAAAAAAGATACGATTTCTATGTAAAATCCCACTCAAATAGTGATCATTTGATATAATTCCCACTAAAATAATTAGTGAAGTGATAATTCTAACCTACTTTGTTATCTTTGTGAGGATTTGATGACCACGATTCGTGATATTTGATTGGTATCTACCAGCGATGGTGAATATGGGATAATCATGGGATACCATGCGATATTTACTATCCCACTGCCGATGGCACCCCGAAACAGAGCACAACAGAGCACCATGAAGAGGGAAACAAGTGCTGGATAGCAAACACCAAAGTTGATGTGTTCATGTGTTGCTGAGAGACACTCCAATTTCTGGTTTTCCGGAACTCTCATGAACTTTCTAACCGAAGACCTGACAGAACGAACGGGATACCCTCTGGTAAACTAACATAGCTATGGAAAATAACCTTATAAATATTTATAGTTGATTTACACATTGATAGCATGGTGATTTTCTATAGTTTTTTGTTAACGTTTACCAGGCCGGGTAACTGCTGACTGCTGATGGTTTTTTTTCAAAAACCCAAAGGGTCGCCACCTCGGCTCGCAGTGTCTGTTCGCGTTGGGCATTCAGCATGGACATGTGTTCTTGCCTGGACAGGGCTGAGGCTTGGTGGTTTGAACCTACCCTTTAAGTGAAAAGTGTCATTGAAGATCATCAAAATAGATTTTTTGAAAAGACATCAGAAATACTGTATAGTGTTTGTTGTACTCTTGTTATCCCTGTTTTGCTTCTGCCTATGTTCCATGAGACATCTTTCAGGAGGTCTTACTGACAACCGAATGTCCTGAAGCCATGGAAAAACCCTGGGAGGGCAGAGCCACACATGGTCATGGTCACATTCTGGATCTTGTTAGGTAGGATATGGACTACCTTCTGGTAATCAAGCATTTGACATAGCTATGAATGGCGCATCTATACATGATTTCACCCATTAAAAATGGTGATGTCCATATATGTGTTCAATTATCAGGGTGTGTTACAAGGTTTAAGCCTTTGACAATGAGACTTGTCATACGCATATCTATCTGTATGGACTTATCCAAAATCGGGGTACTCCTAAATTCCAGTGGTTTCTTCGTATATAATTTTTGATAGGGATAATTTAGGTTTATTTTCCCATAGTTTCCCATAGTTTCCCATAGTTTCCCTATCAAAAACACCATCATTTGAGGCGAAAAAACACCAGAGATTGATGGTCCACTGGTCATCGTCCAGGACTCGTCCGACTCGACTGTCAGTCGATTCATGCATTCAACGGTTTGGTTTAAGGGAAACATCACAGGAAACCCGGATGAATTTCATGGGAAAAAACCATGGTTTCCGGTTCAATTACGTTCATGTTTGATTTTTGTTCCCATTCATGTTCTCAGTTTTCGCATGGTTTTTCCCATAGTTTTTCAATTACCCATGTTCATGTGTTTTTGATTTTTGCCTTTTTGTTGTTCCTTACATGTTACCCTCTGGTAAATTAACAGTTCGACCCTGGCAGTCATCGGGGTTGGAAGACTAGTTTCCATGAAAAAATGGTGATTTTCAGGGTCCAACTGTTAATTTACCAGAGGGTATATATTACCTCTGATTATTTAACATGGCTATGGAAAATGACCCATAGAAACAGATGATTTTCCCAGCTACAGATGGTTTTCCAAGCGGCCCAGCGGATCCAGGGCCTCTGCTGCCGCAGCCTCTGAAGTTGTTGCTCCTCGAGGTGCTTTGCCTCAAGGACTTCCAACTCCTCGGGGATACCGGGGATATGGGGGATACCCTCTGTTTACTATGGTTTAATATGGTTTAATGTGGTTTAATATGGTTTAATATGGTTAATATGGTTTAATGATGGGATGATTTGCTGGGATAATGATGGGATAATACTTGGATATTGATGGATATACCCTCTGGCAATTTGTTACATAGCTATTGAAAATACCACATTCATATTATTTCATAGTTGATTTACCTATTCAAAATGGTTGGTAATGACTAACATAGCTATTGAAAATGGCCCATTGAAATCGTTGATTTACCCATTAACAATGGTGATTTTCCATAGTTATGTTAGTTTACCCTCTGGTATTTTTTGTTACAGTTTGCTATTCAAAATGGCAGACTGAAATGGATTTACCTATTAAAAATACATTGTGATTTTCCGTTGTATGTTTACCAGAGGCTACCATCAATTTTCATGGTTTTAATGGGAAACATGAGGTTCTGAAGCAAATTTGGGATATGTTCGAAGATTTTCTCGGATATTCTTTGATATTTTAAACGGGAATTACTGTAATGATGAAAACAATGAAGGATAAAAACCCCCCTGAACTTCACCCAGCAATTTCATGGGGATACAATATGCGCGAAGTATGTTGTATACATGTATAGAAATCATATTTATGACGGGGATATTTTTATGGGATTACATAATGACATATATAATATATATAACAAACAAGAATAGGACGTGGGTCTGTCTGAAAATGCCACGTGGACGTTTTTCCATGAGGGAAGATATTAATCTTCTGTGGATTCGCCATATTTATATAACCATGTTATACACTTTTAACCAAAGTTTATCATAATGGTATATACCTATTAATACTTGGTTCAATTGCACGGGTTGCACACCAGATTCATCTGGTGTCAGTAATGGTTGGTTTTATCATGACATGTTGATTCAGAATTCCAGCCAACACACACACACAAACAAAAAAATGTAGAAAACCCATGATTTCGCAGGGAAAATAATCTATATATATATACAATTGTGGATTTTCCATGCCTATGTTGATATACTAGCACGTAGTCCCAACAAGACAACTATCTAGTAATGAGGAACTATGAATTAACTACGAGTTAACCATCTTTGGGTCAGAAAACAAAACATGTAAAACGCATTCCTATTGCAAAGAATGACTGGTTGGTGGTATACCTATATACTCCTCCGGAAATATGAAAGTCAGTTGGGATTATGAAATTCCCAATCTATGGAAAAATAAACTTCATGTTCCGAACCACCAACCAGTAATCCCATTTTCAATCCCACTATTAATCCTGAATCCTATTAATTATTAACCATAATTAACCATTATTGTGGCGTTACTAACCATTATTAACTATTATTAATTCCTATTGGCGAAGAATGAGTACCACAGCATGTCCTCAGCGTCCCGTCCTGCACGGCTGCCCATTCCAACAGCGGACCATCCCTCCGCTTGAACGCCTGAAAAACGCACGCCGGATGCGCCGGTTGCGTTGCGCCGTCGCGCCGTGCTTCCCCAGCCATGGGGGATTTGACAAAAAAACATGAATCTAAAGCAGTTTGACCATATCGTTTCTGATGTTTTTTGTTCTGTTGCATATTTCTATATCATTGAATCATTGCCATTTCATATTGTTCGGTTCATATGTGTTTCATGTGTGTTTGGCATCGATGCTGCTTGTGGATATGTGGTTCTTGACCAAGAGAATCCTTATGTGCACAGTGTTGCCATCTTCTAAGTTGAACATCAGCATGACCCCAATGATCATCTCCAAGGCTAAAAATTAGACTACAACCCTCTATTCCCTCCGGTGTCATCAAATGTGGCTAGCTAGAAAATCCGCGAAATGGAGGAACACAGCTGGGAAAATCATCGAACTACCCTCTGGTAAACTAACATAGCTATGGAAAATCACCATGTTTAATGGGAAAATCCACTATTTTTATGGTCATTTTCAATAGCTATGTTAAATTAGTGGATTTTCAATTGCTACGTTTGATGACACCAGGGACTAAATGTGATGATTTGGGCTAGAGATCACAACCCTGGTATCATACCGTGGTAGCCTGAAGTTCGCTAGACCTTCCCGAATAGAAAGGCATCCCTTTTCACACGAAAAGGTGTGTGAAGCTTGTAATCCACAAAAACCTTCATGGTTGCAACCTATCATAGGAAATTGGCTTACAAGATTCAGTAGCTGGAATACGGTATATCCCCCGCTTAAGGTATACCCTCATCCTAGGTCCTTTAAGTTTCTCCATCATATCCTTGCTGTATCCAATCATATGCCCATCATATCCCAATATTCGCATCACCGGTGATAATTTTCTTGTTCCCTAAAATCCTTCCCAATGAAATATTGCCATCATCCTTCCAAACATAGTCCCGTTCTATGCCCAAAAATTCAATGGATTGGTTTAAGGGAAAATCGGAACCGGAAACCATAATTAGATTTTCCCATTAAAAAAAATGGGCTTTCCTGTACATTTTCCCTTAAACCAATCCATTGAAAAATTATATGTCAATCATCTCGCAGTATTCTTCATGAAATGTCCCACAATCCCATGAAATGTCCCCGTTCTATCCTCAAGTCCCACAAGTCCGGTGAAAAAATCCATTGATTCGCTTGATATCTCCCTGTCACTCATGGTGAAAAGATGACAATTAACTACATATTCCTATTCGATTCCCATTAGATCCCCAGTATTCCCATTAGATCCCTCATATTCCCAATTCTTTCACCATTTTTTTCCATCACTCTGTCATAATGATGTTCCCTTAAACTCCCATTAAAATAGAGGTTTCCTAAAATATCCTAGAATGGAGGTACCCCTGTTCATCATCCATCTATCGATGGATTTTCCATTGTAAACCATCCAGCTATGGAGGTACCCTCTGGTGAACAAACATTAGCTATTGAAAATGGCCATTGAAATCGTTGATTTACCCATTAAAAATGGCAATTTTCAATAGCAAACTGTTAGTTTACCAGAGGGTACCCCCAAATCATCATCTATGGATTTTCCATTCTAAACCATCCAGCTATGGGGGTACCCCCAAGTTTAGGAAACCCGAAACGAATAGCCTATGTCACGAGCCCCGAAACGAGCCCCGAAACGAGCCCCGAAACGGGTCATCGCAAGCCAAGTTGCCACTGCGGTGGAGGCCAACGACTCCACTTCGAGGTGCTCCTGGTGAGACATGCTGGATCGGTATATATCCATCATGATTAATGGTTAATTTCATAATGAAATATCTTACTAAATAATGGTTAATGGTTATTAATGGTTATATATCCATATGATTAATGGTTAATGGTTATAATGATCTGGTTGGTGGTTTCAACCCCTCTGAAAAATATTAGTCAATGGGAAGGATTATCCCATATATTATGGAAAATAAAAAATGTTTGAAACCACCAACCAGTGATTAATGATGGTTACTGTAATAATGGTTAATGGTTAATTTCATAGAAAATCCTACTAAAATTCATGATGACTGGGGGTATCTAACATGATATATGGGTTCATTTAACCCCCGGATGGATATGGAGGTTTCCTAAGTCATGGGGGTACCCAATAGCTAGATGGATGTTTTTTGAAAAATCCCATCTATAAATGGATGATGAACAGGGGTACCCCCATGACTTAGGAAACCTCCATATAGTCCATATGATAGTTATTGACATCCATAGGTATATCCATATGATAGGTACATCCATATGATAGTTATATCATGATACATCATGATACATCCATATTTTTTCAAGCTGACGTCAAGAACTTCTCTTATCACTTCTTACTGGTGCTTTGGGAATGGGTGAAAGGGATGATTGTGAATAGTTATGGATTCAGTCATTCCCCTACTAAACACCCCCAATCAATGGGAATTCCAGGATCCTAAAATGGGGGCACTGACTGTACCAGATTTCGGGCCATATGAATTGTGGGGATATTCCCTGAAATTTAGCCCTGAAAAATAGGCCTTATATAAGATTTAGGTTTCTGAAATGGCCATTGACCCAATATCAACCATGATGGATGTAGGGAATGAGTTTTCACTGGGCTGGGACCAGACGAATGGGCTGTTGATGTCAAGAACTTCTCTGCTCTCACTTCTCTGTCTTCGCTTCTCTCCTTTCAACCACCATGTTCAGCTGGTTAAAATAGGTTGGTCTGAGAATATGATACCTCCAAATCCATTTGTTAGCCAGAATTGGCCCCACTCAATGACACTAAATTGAGCAGTGTGAAATAGCCATCCCTCTATCATTCCACTAATTATCCTGGTTGGATTCTAGGGATTCCCCGTTCTTGGATTATGATTCATAATCCCCAATATACTGGGTAGGTTCTAATCCCCGAACTAATCATCAACCAACAGGGGTTTTGAACACTAGCCACTGCTCAATTTTCCGTACCGTGGATGGTTGAGAACGGGATTCCCAAAAAAAAACTAATGGATCACGTGATATTCCCGCATATATTGATTAGTACAGTCCACTTTTTTGGGGGGTTTTATCAATGGAGGCATATATATATATATCATATATTGATTTATATTAATATAGTATAGTTTATTGATTTATATTGGTTTTATCAGTACAATCATAAACCAATGGGGGTTTAGCAGCCACTGCTCACATGGGTTTAATGGGGATATAATGGGGATGTAATGGGATATATCTGGGTAAATAAAAATATTTCACTAACCTGAATTGTTCGGCCATTTGGGGATGATTTCCCTTATAAACCATGATTCCAGGGTTCGGGAGAACAGGGTTCGGTCGTTATAATTTACCCAGATATATGGTCATATCTATATATATATAGATATATATACGCCATGATTATGGTGTAATGGGATATAATATCACTTGGCTACTGTATATATATATATCATATATTGGCTATATATATATATATCATATATACACACACCATAATCATTCTATCCAATCTCCTAGTTATACGTCTCATGATCAAGTTGGCATCGATTCGATATAAAGTCATGCCACCATGGCTCACCTCTTTTTGGTTGTTCACCGCCCATGTGACTTGACCATGGCTTATATATGCTGGTTGGGAAAAGCTTATAGATGGTTGGTGTTTATATATGAACTTATATCTATGTTAGTACCCATGCTTATATATCGGAATCCGTGAAATTGTGGGTACTAACCCCCATTTCATATGCTGGTTGGTGGTTGACTAATCATTTTAATCATCTTGAAAAATGATGGAGTTCGTCAATGGGAAGGATGACATCCCATATATGAAATGGAACAAAATAAAAGCCATGTTCCAAACCACCTGGCCCAGCATGTATTGGTTCAGATCTAATGGATACTGGGATCGGATATGGTGCCTTTGCCATCGGATATAGCCCCCAATAAATGACATATGGTTGAGATCATAACCCAGAATAAATGATGTTAAATGGCGCGTTACTGTGGACGATCACCCATGGCATCTCACAACTAATCTTGGATACACTGCAACACATTGCAATATGTACTTTCTAGCTAGGTAACTGAAATTTCTAGTTTCCCCATGAACAATTAAATATCCAAGATGTAGTAAGTAACTTCTTTGCAGATTGATGTATATATATAATTATGTATATATATATATATATATCCTGGTTGGTGGTGTCAACCCTTCTGAAAAATATGAGTCAGTTGGGATGATGAAATTCCCAATATACGGAAAAATAAAACATGTTCCAAACCACCAACCAGTATCATATATCCCATGAAAATCGCAAAGAACTGAACTACTAAACAACTAGCCGCCATGATTTGCCCAGAGGTGGCTGCGAAGGATCACCTGCCGGGCACGGCTTGTGTAACCTGTACATCTAGTTGAAAGCAGATCACCTGCCCCTCTTGCTGGATCTTAAACATCTATTTATCATAATCTTGTATAAAATATATGGATATAAAAACAAATTATCTGGATGTAGGATTTAATCAATTCACATACCCTGTGGTTATGACTAACATAGCCATGGTATAGATGGCCTATAGAAACAGATGGTTTACCTATTAATAGCATGGTGATTTTCCATGGCGAACTGTTAAATAACCAGAGGGTAAATGATCTTTAAAAATAAACAGAGTTTTCTAGAACACAGAGGTTTCCCTAAGTTTTGGGGGTACCCCTTTGCATCATAAAGTCGTCATGGATGACCACGGTCCTCCACGGGCTCTGGCTGAATCTGCGTTTGCCTCCCGTACGCCAAAAACCCTCTTGCGGTTCACTTAATCTTAGATACCCGTTGATAGCTTTGCAGTTGGTAGATCTTAAGCTATGGCATGTTTTGCTGAAAGCCTGTTACACAATGAGCTAAACCCAATCATAGACTGGTTTATACATGTTTATACAACCTAAATGATGATATCTATTCTTGGGTTTACCACATTATTCCCATTGATGGCAATGATTATTGAACTACCCAAGCAAGTTTTGCCTTTGGGCCAATTCCCCAACTGCACCAAAAAACAGAACAGCACCCAACATCAGACTGCGATAAGTAGCTGTTCTAACGCATCGCTTGCAGCCTGATTTCGCGGCGCATGTCTCAAAGTTCTGTACCCCCAAAAAAAGTCGATTATCATTCTTCCATCCACGAGAAAATGGCATATTAAGTGTATATTCCCATGTTAATTCCATCTTAATTCCCACGTTAATTCCATGATATTCCCATCCGATATTCCCATGGTTTCAACCATCATCTCTGCCTTGAAGCGGCCGACGCCTGGGAGGTGGGTCGTCATAGGAATCACGATCTGGATCTGATAGCTGGTGATATTTTGTATGGGGAAGATCTGGATCCTGATATCTCAAATTTAAATCGACTAATATATAATATATGTTAAACTGGTTGGTGTGCAATAACCATCTTGAAAAATATGAAAGTCAATGGGAAGGATTATCCCATATATTATGGAAAATAAAAATGTGTGAAACCACCAACCAGTAAATATATCAGTTATGTTACAGATATAAATGTTGATCATGGTTCTATAATGCTTAGATATAATGATAAGGTAAGGCCCCCTCAATTATGTTTGTCGGCCAACGCCATGAATACTATGACTCACTATGACTATTGTAATATACCCCATAGACCCTCATTAACCAAGTTATAAGTCAAGTTGCCTATATATTTACGAGTCCAGCAGCACAGAGAATATAGGGTTTCATAGATTTTGTTAAAAAAACAAACAAAAACAAAACCAGAGCAAACCAAAGAAACAAACCAGAAAACCAAAATCAAGGAAAAAACAAAACAATAAGAAACACAAAAAGAAACAACTCGCCAACAAGAAAAACAAGAAAAAAACAAAAACAAAAAAACTGAGGAAAATGCAGGTGTTGTTGTGTTTTTTTGATTTTTTTTTCTTTTGCTAAAATCAACTTTCTCTGTTCTACACGGGGTCATAACATGTCATAACTATATATGCCTAGGCACCTTGGATTCAACCCCGTTTGACCTCAACGGTCACATTGAACTGCGAGGCCTAGCTTGTTAGGATAAGTCCTCTGGACAAATCCAGAAAAATACATGCTCGACACTAATCGTGATTTGGGGCTGCAATGTTCCCAAACCACTAGCCACTTTTGCATTTTGCAGCTATGCTCATTTTTAGATGCAAATATCACCATTTGTTATTCCTTTTCCTCATGACCAAAATCAGTTGTCCATCTCTTTTTCAATCCAATCAAGACTGGATTGTAATGTTGCGAGTTGGAAAAGTTGTGAAAGCAAAAAAACATCAGCTGATTCCAGGTCCTTCCCATCTTTTTGGAAAGTTCAGACTTCACTCCGCCTTCGATCGGAGTCGCGGCAGAGGAAGCCTGGAGAGCACCAAGGTGGTGGTGAAGAAGGTGTTTTTACCATCTGGTTATTTAACAGTTTGCCATGGAAAATCATCATTTTTAATAGGTAAACCATCTATAAATGGGCCATTTTCCATGGCTATGTTAAATAACCAGAGGGTATGTGAATTGACTAAATCCTACATCCTTATTGGGTGTGAAACCGTGGTTGGGGATGAGATTCTTTGGTTTATGTAATGGAATTGGAAATAAACAATAATAAACTATCCCGAACATTCCAAATGTGTACTTTTCAGAACCGTCCCAATTGGAGAAACCCGAGAAAAATGAATCCTGGCGCTGTAGTGATCTTTCACCACAAATATGCGCCAATTTGAAGATTATGTTCTATCATGTTCAATCAAAATCATGATCTATCAAGCCGCCACAGTTTAGATTTGCACAGAATGATAAACAGATCGCAGCGTACCATGATCCATTGATGATCAAGTCTATGATCCATGATCCATTGTATGAATCCTCGAAAATGACAAAGCAGTTTGGCAGCTCGGTAGTGGGGCTCTACCCAATCCTTGCACCACATGACGAGCTTGATTGATTACTTGCTACAGATACTACGATCCCCATGTTGCTTGGTTTTGGAACTTGCTTTCGCACGTCATCTTATCTTAAGCATCCTAGGTCCATTCATCTTATACCCTCTTGCAATCAAACATAGCTAGCCGGAAGATTACTCATCCGGCTTTAACCATTCATGGTATTAACATGTATTAACTACCCAATGAGTAATACCATGGCGCTGATTAACCGTTGGGTGGTTAATACCATTGATTACCATTTGAAATTGTACGAGTATCTATCAATGGATTGGTTTAGTCGGGAAAATCTTAACCGGAAACCCATGGGTTTTTACCATCAAATTGCTTGGGCTTTCCATGGGTTTCCGGTTCAAATTTTCCCATCATCCAATTCTGTGAATCCCCTTTCATAGTTGATATGTTGATCCACTACATGTCAACCAACCATATGATATGTCTGGCAATCAACAACCATATCAACCATCCACAACATATCAAATAGTCACAACATGATTTGCTGATCCCAGCCATCAATGCCCATTGATGGGTGGCTGGGTGGCGCCACCCAGCCATGAAGATCCTCATGACTCATGGGGCGATCTGATCGTTGGGAGATATGATGTTTGTGACTTGGGCTTCAACTATTGATCTCTAGAGTTGTTGAGAAAAGTTGGGGTACCCTCTGGTAAACTGTCACATAACGAACTGGAAAATCACCATGCTATTAATGGGAAAAACCACGATGTTTATGGTCATTTTCAATAGCTATGTAACAAATTACCAGAGGGTAAAGTTGAGGGATATGATTGATATACCAACTTTTCTCAATATCAATTCCAGTCACTCTAGTCTTCCCAGAGACAGACATATCCCAACCTCTATCCCATAGAGTTGTTTCATAATCATCTCAAAATAAATTCAAGATATAATTCCATATACTCATAATTCATCTATCATATCAAAATGTGGGCTCGATCTCATTCCAGAATTCATCTAGAAATGTCTAGATCAACATAAATTATATATTCTATACACATATTATATATATATACTTCTGTATTATCTTCTATACAATGTGTATATATATATACGCATAATAATATATTATAATCTATTATATAATTATATATATACACAGTATATTCTATACATTCATATCACTCATCTAGACATGTCGACATGACATTCACGTCATCGACAAAAACCCCGGTACCGCCGACTGCCTCTTGGCGACCACGTGTCGCCGTGGAGTCGGCGGCATCCTGGGGATTTTTCCCATGGGAAATCCCGAGGAAAACCATGGGAAATCCCGCATGATAGCCTCTGGTAACCAAAAAAAAACTATAGAAGTTATAGATGGTAATCTATAGTTAAGTGTGAAATATTGCCGTTATATAGAAGGAAGCTCTGATATTTTTTATTATGGCAATGGTAATTATATGTAATTATATAGATGGCCATCTAGTTCCTTGATTTACCGAACTTATTCTAAGGGTGATGTTCCATAGCTGCATTGGTTTACCAAAGAGTAGATTTAAACCTCCAATATTTTAGGATTACTGGAGACGGAGTAAGCTCCCGACGCTTGCTGTGGGCGCTTGTTGCGTCCCACTTCGGCTGCGCAATTCCAGTTGTGATGTGTATTGCTGTCCCGTGCTGATCGGTTTTAGATGATTGGACGTTTGGATGCCTACCTATATCAAGCACAATTAAAAACATGTGAGCACAATATGAACTGAAAGCGCCAGTCTGAACGATTCCATCACAACATGCCCTGTGATTTGTTGAAATCATCGGGCTCTGAAGCATAGTGGCGCGGTGAAAAAAGGCTCCTGCGCTCCGGCTAAGAGCCCTTGAGCCACACATGCAGTATCTTGTCCTGTGCGGTGAAGTAAAAACTTTTTTTGACCAAGTGACTTAAGTTTCTCAGCAAAAATCTTCGTGAAGATTTTTTCGACATTTTGGAGCTGCTGGAAACGTGTCACCATGGCTTTGTCCGAAAATGGGGTTGAATCCCATGAACATCCCATGAACATCCCATGAAAATCCCATGAAAATCCCATGAAAATCCCAGGAAAATCCCAGGAAAATCCCATGAAAATCCCATGAAAATCCCATGAACATCCCATGAACATCCCATGAAAATCCCATGAAAATCCCATGAAAATCCCAGGAAAATCCCAGGAAAATCCCAGGAAAATCCCATGAAAATCCCATGAAAATCCCATGAAAATCCCATGAAAATCCCATGAAAATCCCATGAACATCCCATGAACATCCCATGAAAATCCCATGGAAATCCCATGAAAATCGCATTAAACCACCATGAAAATCCCATGGAAATCCCATGAAAATCGCATTAAACCACCATGAAATCACCATGAAATCACCATGACAGAAATCAAGCGCCCAGTCATCCGTCATCTTTCCATCTCTTCCTGGTGTGCTGCAAAGCCTGACCCCGCTGAGTTCACAACTTTGATCTCTGGAGCACCCAAACGACGTGTAGGGCTCTTGTTCAGCAACCTCTACCAATTTCGATGCCAACAATCACGAGTTATCCAACATGGAGATTTAATATGGGATTATCATGGGAATATCATAGCAATGTTATAATGGGATTATAAATGGTTTAATATGGTGCAATATGGCTTAACATTGTTTCTTACATGGTTTAAGCATCCTTTATTCCGAATAGCCATTTAAGATGTTGTGGACCTGAACACAGCAGTGGGTTCCCTCCAATCCATTTTTTTTAAAATAGGAAAAATGATGAAGAACCGGTGCCAAGGGATGAGGTAAAGTAACAGTTTGCGATGGAAAATCATCTTTTTTAATAGGTAAATCGACCATTTTTATGGCCATGTTCAATAGCTATGCCAAATTACCAGAAGGTATCAGTTTCAAGTCGCACAAATGCATCGTGGTTTCTCAGCCGTTTTTGGGAGACTTGGGATATTCGACCATCATATTTGGACCATGAACTACCCCACTGCAACGAATTGGTGGAGACAATCTGATCCGAACAGATTTCCAAGTGCTTAACAAATAAGCACTAAAATGACAAACACGTATTGGACATACCCTCTGGTAAACCTTAACAAAAACTATGGAAAATCACCATGCTAATGGGTAAATCAACTATTTCAATGGCCATTTTCAAGTTCGCAAACTGTAAACGTTTACCAGTGGACATATATTGGTTTCAATACGCTACAAGAGATGGAATGCCGTCTCTAGGACTTGAACATATCCATTTCTTGCGGTCAAGAATTTTAAGCCCTTCCCAGCAGAAACTGAGGTGAACTGACAATGAACAAGTAGAGCTATGATGCAACCAAAAACCAGATTTTCGACAATAGGCTTATAGCAAACAAACGCAAAACAAATCCTCCAACTACCATAGACCCTGCCAGATTGTGCGTTGGACCACTACTTACCAACTCCTCGGCTACTCATCCCCAGTCAGATCGACATCGGGACGGAATTTGGGGGTTATAAACCAGTAAAAAATCACAGTTGGGATGCTATGCTTCCCAAAAAAATGTTTTTCATCATTTTATATCATTTTAATCAGCAACCCAATGATCTTCAGAGTGGATATAAAAAAGCGTCCATTGTTAAGAACACAATCTGACAACAACGATGATCAGTGCCTTCCAATGAAGTCTTTTGAAGGCTTGGAGATGAACTCAGCGATTGGCAGCGGGTTTTCAACAGCAGGGCCAGGAGGGGGACTGATGTACGGCCACGCGTGGCTTTGATAACATCCATATCTGCAATTCTGCTACTGATGTGTATCATTGTATGATACATTGTATGGGGGAGTGATGCTGACAACTTGTTTGCTACACTGTGTATGTATATGTTTATATATATATATGATATTGCTGGATGTACCTAATTTCTTACATTATCTGGCTTACAAGCGTATAAATTACTTACCAACGGGGATGGATGTAGCAGTTCCTCTGCAAACCCAAAAACCCTATCGAATTGAAAAGCCAATTGAGAGCTATCTGCCCATCTTTTCCAGAGTCAGATGCAAACATGGCAATCCAAGCGAACAGAAGTCTGGATCAGTAGCGATACTGGGATTTTACCGCCAAAAATAGTGGTATAATGGGTCTTTATAAACACATATATTAATACCTATATTCTAACCCACTGTTAGATATCCCACGTTTTTTTTTACCACTAAATATATCGGGATACAATGAAAAACATGACGAACAATCGGCGTGCTTGCACCCTGTCCAAATATATACAGACAATCCAATTGCCGATAGACATGTCGTTAGCACATGTTTGCATCGTAGGTGAAAACACCTTCGGATGCTTCCCCTGCACCATCCTTCGGGTATGAGGTGATTTTCAGCATGGTCATGGTCTTGGGATGTAAATAACATCGCAAGTTTTGGGCTGTTTGGTATTGACTCTATTCACCCATACCCACTTGTCCCATTTTTTTGTTGGGAATTCGTCGTAGACAACTGTAGAACCCACCATGTGTTCTGATTGATATCTGGGTTTGTCTGAAATAATGTGTCTCAAAATCCCAAGCTAAAAAAAAAATAATCTTCACTTTCACCATTCAGCTTGCCATTGGAGCTCCCAAGAAACTCCATTCTTGGCCAATCCCACTATGACCAATTGTGGGGAAGAGGGGTTGATATTTCTAAAAAAATCTGAGTCACGGGTCAACCAAAACAAAATGTCCTAATGATAGATAATCAGCAGTTCTATATCAACACAGTCTGTCATGTGTAGGATCTGTTTTTTTTGGGTATCTGGGGTGCAACTTGCAACCCCCCCTTGAAAATTCAGTGGTTCATAAAATCAAGCACTTACCCTCTGGTAAACGTTTACATAACTATGAAAAATCACCATGTTTTTAATAGGTAAATCCACTATGTCTATGGCCATTTTCAAGTTCGCAAACTGTAAGAAATTACCATTTCGGGTATATCCATCAATATCCCAGTATTATCCCATCATTTTCCCAATCCATCCATGTATAAATCCACTAATCATCCATGAAAACCATATATTAACCATCCAACCGAGGGATCAAAGTTACGATCCCAAGTCATCTCCATGGATTTCCCCGGAAATTCACGGGGGAAGTATCCCTATGGGATTTTTTTGGGGGATATTACACCAGATCCCAATATGGTTTAATACAGTATGGTTTAATATAGTTTAATGATGGGATGATTTGCTGGGATAATGATGGGATAGTACTGGGATATTGATGGATATACCCGAAATGGTAATTTGTTACAGAGCTAGCGAACCTGAAAATGGCACATTGAAATCATTGATTTACCCATTGATAGCATGGTGATTTTCCATAGTTATGTAAACGTTTACCAGAGGGTATAATGGTGGATTTTCCATTGCAATGTTTGAATACTGGAGGGTAAGCAAAAAGTATCCCCCACCAATAGTTTATTATCCATCCCATATTACATTTATGATAATATCGCGACATTACAACGGTTATCATAAATCGCAATATTTACAACTATTGATTATCATTTACAATGATCATTTAATCATTACATTGCAATGTATTATTTGGTTATCATTACAATGATTATCATACCCTCTGGTAAACTAACATAACTATGGAAAATCACAATTTTGAATGGGTAAATCCACTATAAATCACCATTTTCAATAGCTATGTTAGTTTACCAGAGGGTATCATAAATCGTATTGCGATCATGATTACCCAACTGAACATCCCAATGAGATAAAAATGTGGATACCAGACGTCACCAAGCAAGAAAGTCCAGAGATATCCCCATTGTATCCCTACCCCCATGATAGCACCATGTTTGTGGGTTAAATCACCATTATAACCACTATGACATCATCAGTTAGTATCATACCCCATAATAATTCAGTTATTTGGGGTTTATGACTATTATATAACTGTATCATGGAGTATAGTAATTCCCAAATAATTCAGTTTGTATAATCCCCAGCATTAAGATGCAGTAAGCCTTATTTATTAAGCAATAAATACCCAGAAATATTGCTAGCCATCACTCCTGGATATCGCCAAAATATCTAGCTTTGAACATGTCAACATATGTCAACCAAGACGTTGCAAGCCTCTAGGAAAACAGGAACTAGGTCAACTACTGATATGGCTTTGGAAATATTGCTTACTAGGTATCAATATCATATATATGTACATACTATTCCTGTATCCAGTAAACACCTTATTTACTAATTATCAGTAGTCCATCATATTACTTCATATTGATACGATATACATATATATACACACATATTATGTGTGTGTGCATATATATATATGGTCATATATATATATATGTATGTATGGTCATATATATATATGTATGGTCGTACACACATATATATATACCCAATGCCAATAGGGTCTCCCATTCTTTCATAATCCATGGCAGCCCCCGACCACGTCAGTTCGTTGGGCCATCGGACCACGGGATAAGTGACTCGCGCACTGAGCGCCAGGGCCAAGACTTGACTCTCCTTGGTCGCTGGAGGCGCCAGGGCCTTCAAAAAAGGGAGGGGTTGGGGTTTTGCCAACCTGGATCCACGGCTAAAATGATGTGCAAATGATGTGAACATCTGATTTTATCTAGTTAATAGATACTAATGCTCTAACATATATAAAAAAACAATTATTGTGTTGTAATACTTGATATCTTCTCATTTGCAAAGATAAACCCAGCCATTTCCCTCACTGGATCTACCGGACCAGCCCAAACATGGGATGTCTTGAAAAAAGTAGTTCGGAAATCCATTCCACTCGAACAGAAACAACTAAGTGAATCCAGGAAATCCTCAAGAACAATTCATTGTTTTCACTTCGATTCACTTCTCGCTTTCCCCAGCATCCGGTGCTCTTTGAGTCACCGACATCGGCGTCATTGAAGGGGGACTTGCCGACCAACATCTCGTAGACCAATACTCCATAGGACCACCTCGGTGTTTCACGTGTCCGTAAACATGGCTGGGATCAACTGAAAACTCAATGTCTTCCAAACAATATGGATGTATAATGGATGTATTAACCATCTATAACCAGCAAGAAGTATGTAAACCCAAAAAAATGATGTATTAACCATCTATAACCAGCAAGAAGTATCTAAAACAAAAAAAAAGTATTAACCATCTATAACCAGCAAGAAGTATCTAAAACCAAAAAATGATGTATTAACCATCCATAGCCAGAAAGAAGTATGTAAAACCAAAAAAATGGATGTATTAACCATCTATAACCAGCAAGAAGTATGTAAAACCAAAAAAATGGATGTATTAACCATCTATAACCAGCAAGAAGTATCTAAAACCAAAAAAATGGATGTATTAACCATCTATAACCAGCAAGAAGTATGGAAAACCAAAAAATGGATGTATTAACCATTTATAACCAGCAAGAAGTATCTAAAACAAAAAAATGGATGTATTAACCATCCATAACCAGCAAGAAGTATGTAAAACCAAAAAAATGGATGTATTAACCATCTAGAACCAGCAAGAAGTATGTAAAACCAAAAATGATGGATGTATTAACCATCTATAACCAGCAAGAAGTATCTAAAACCAAAAAAAAATGGATGTATCAAAAGTATGTAAAACCAAAAAAATGGATGTATTAACCATCCATAATCAGCAAGAAGTATGTAAAACCAAAAAAATTGATGTATTCACCATCTATAACCAGCAAGAAGTATGTAAAACCAAAAATGATGTATTAACCATCTATAACCAGCAAGAAGTATCTAAAACCAAAAAAATTGATGTATTAAAAGTATGTAAAACCAAAAAAATGGATGTAATAACCATCTATAACCAGCAAGAAGTATGTAAAACCAAAATAGTTGATGTATTCACCATCTATAACCAGCAATAAGTATGTAAAACCAAAAAATGAATGTGTTAACCATCTATATCCAGCAAGAGCTATCTAAAAATGTGTTCTAAAAAAACTGATACCATCTGGTTATTTAACATAGCCATGGAAAATCACCATTTTTTTGTAATAGGTAAACCATCTATAAATGGGCCATTTCCCATGGCTATGTTAAATAACCAGAGGGTAGGTGTGAAATCTCAGATGCCGCTTCCTGGCACCGCTTCCATTCGTTTCAGCATCTTCCAGATCCCCTGAATCGATGTTGATCGCTCATCGTTGTTCAGACTGTTGCAATATCTGCAGCCCCATATATGGTCTGATTCTCCTATCCAGCCATCTTTTTATTGGTCATGGCTTCGTAAGTCCCCTATGTAAGTGGGATTATCATGGATTATCCCATTTTATACATCTGTTTTCCTTGAAGAACAGCCTTCCAAAACACACTTCCAGCCACACCAGATGGCTTCTCCTTACCAACCATCTTCCGCCTCCCAGGTCGTGTTCTCCGTTGGTTCACGGGCTGCCGGACCAGTCGACACTCAAACCGTAGGCCTCCTTTTTGATGATCTCGGGAGCCATGTACTCCTTGCTTTCTGTGGGAGTCAATGGATGGGTTCGCTGGAACTGCACCAACAACTTACTGGTGCGCTTTACGCAGGGAATTTTCGGGAATGATCCATTGGCTCGCTATCAATAATCATCCCAGCAACCCCCAGCAACCCATCCAGCAACCCTGCGTAAAACGCACGCACCAGTAAGACAACTATCGTTGTGGAGACAGATTTAGATATATGATCCGTTGATCATTTTCATCGAAAGGTTTTTTTTATTGTGGGATTGGTCATCGCATTTAATTTCAGCATTTCAATCAACTGTTATTGAACATGTTGGTTGATGAACATCATTGATGAACTGTTCAATCATCAACCATCATGAACATGTGGATCCAGTTGAGTCATGACTGCATCAGCATCCCACTTTTAACCCTAATATTTCGATCCCATTTTTGTGATGTGAAAACTCTTGCATGAAAGGTTGCACTAACCTCACTTGGGCCATGAGGGGATATCCCAATCATCCCAAGAAATTGGGACAAGATACTCATACCATAATAGCAAAAATTAGGATTCAACCAACCAACAATGGGGATTTGATGGGATATATAACGGGATTACTGGGATATATACATATATATATATATATACTGGTTGGTGGTTTCAGCCCCTCTGAAAAATATGGGTTCGTCAGTTGGGATTACTATTCCCAAGACATGGAAAAATAAAAAATGTTCCAAGCCACCAACCACTTCTATAGCTTGTCGTATCCCAATAATATCCAATAATGTGGGTAAAACAATACTAAACCTATTTGTGGTGATGACTAGGGGATGGTTTTAATTTTTGATTTACCCACATTAATGATAATTAGTGGTGGTTAATGATGGTTATTAATGGTTGTTTTTTGTGATGGTTAATGATGATTCATTTAATGGTGTTACCATGTTTTAGCCACATTAATGCCCAAAATCACAACCCAAATGCATCATGGTTTTATCATTAATAACCATCATTAACCATTAACTTAAAGGATCAGAAAAATGGATAAAGTCCATAAACATAAACATCTAATGGTTTTATCCCATCATCCATCCATCATCTGACCAAGCCACAGACGTTCCGCAGACAGTCTTGGTCTTCTCGCCCTGATCGACAGAAGCGACAGAGGCGACCAACAATGCAAGACCCGACATGAAACCCGACAACGTCTTGGGGAAAACCCAACAATATCATCAAATACATGATTAAGAGGGAAAAAAAGTGGTCTTTGATGATATCGTTGGGGAAAGAGTGAAAAAGGTTGTTGGGCAAGTAATGTATATCTCAATTATCATCAATTAAAACCCCCAACAATATCATAAATAAAGATTGAGCAAGTGCTAAAATGTTCCCTTCATGCATCCAAGTGGGGTCAAGTGATAAAGGTTAATGAATGTTCGTGCCATCTTCAATGGTTGTAATATCTTCTACTTGCAGCCAGAAGGATGAATATGGATGGGAAACTGATTGTCAAAATGGAGTACCTCAAAATTCTCAAAACAGAATGGTTCAGTTCAAAACAGAACCAAAGCGGCCAATGAATGTTCACATTCATCACTTTTTAGTTTCATCACGTTGATAATAGATATAATAGTGAAAATAGTGATCATGTGGTCCAAGGATCAGGATTTTATCACTTCTACCTTGGCTGACTAGGGACCCACAACGATAAACACTATCCTCCATGATCAACCAGGGGTCTGAATATCATCCAAGTAGAGCCCCAAGTGTCTCAACATGTCGATATAAACCAGGCCCGAGCGGCGCGCTGTGTCCTCTTTTTCCGCACGCAACACCGCAGGTTTTTTACCCCGGAGAGATGTGAAGAACACTGGCTGGAAAAACCATAGGGCACCAGTGACACCACAGCTACATCCCTAGTATATTTTCCGATGTCACTTAGTTTCAGACAAGTTTTACCATGCGTTCCCCCACAAATATGACGCATATTCCTGAGGATTTCCGGGATTGCAACTGTGGGTTGAGGTCTCCATGTTCTAGCGATGAGGGCTGAAACTTCACGAAAACATCCAGAGAGTGGTGCTCCAAATGTGTCTAAGTTGCAGGGAAACAGTTTAAACAGTTTCCGCCCAATTTTCAACGATCAAACAACCATCAAAAGCTTGTTGTCGCGCATGTTTTGCGGCAAAACACGGTGTGAGAAAACATTTAAACACAAAAAAAAACATCCTTTGTAGCGGGCATCCAGCTACTGCGCTGCGTCACTTCATCTGCCTGGAAAATCCCAAGATATGATGCTTGGCAAATTATGTCCGACTGGGTGGGGGAAATGATGAAAAAATTGATAGAAAATCATGAAAGTTTTTCCCATGAAATATACAGGGGATCCTGCACATTGATCACATTGTTCCTTGAATCAAGTCTAGGATCATGGCGATTCACATTTCATGGATGATAGGTCCTGTTGCTTTACTATATTTGTTTTAGATATTTTAGAAATTCGACTGCGAAGAGTTTGAAGCATGTTCAAGCCACATACGCCACATTTTGGAAAGCCGCCACCACGAGGAAATGATGGGCGATCAGGTTAACTCCCCATTTTGGTGACACAAATCACCTCCGAAGATAAGAAATGATGTAAAGACTGCAAGATATTTTAATCGAAGGAAGTTTGGAAGTCAAACTTCCGACAATATTGACAGTGAAAAGCAGAGATGGGAAGAGTCAGAGAAGAGAAGAGAAGAAGAAAGAAGATCAAAAAGAGAAGAGAAGAGAAGAAGAAAGATCAAAAAGAGAAAGTCTCCGAAGAAAGAAGATCCAGGTGCACGAAAAGGTAGGAAAGTCGCAAAACACTGTGTTTTTCCAATGATTTGGGGCTCCGGAGGGTCGAAAAGTAGGCGCGCTAAAGCGGCGGGTGCGGAGCCATCTGGCCAGATGAGAGATGAAAAATTGCACGCAGTTGTGGCGCGAAGCACATTTGCAAGTGAAAAAGCTAAAAACACTTCACGTTCGGACCACTTTTGGAAGTTGCGGTGTCGAAAAGGTGCACGCCGTTGTGGCGCGAAGCACATTTCGAAGTGAACATGTACAAAACACACCAGCTTCGGACCACTTTTAGAAGTTGCGATGTCGAAAAAGGGCACTGAATACTGGGCCTTCTCCACTCCTCACAACAATCCCATAGTTGTTCTCTATGGGCACTCATCTATTGGGACTTATTTCTGCCTTCCTTGTATGGATCTGCTTCTGGCCTGAAAGCTCTTTTCAGGTGATACCAACACCCTCCACCTCTTGGCTGGCTTTGGGCTCGCTCCCGAGCTGCTGGTCGATCCTTGAGTAGTGGACAGGAATCATGTGCCCATCTCTGTCGTGCTTCAGGCGAATCTGTCTGCCTGGCGTCCAGCCAGCCATTCTTGAAAAATGTTCCGGCGCTCAACACTGGCTGTTGCAATGGCTCAGCTACAGTGGCAATGTGCCTGATCTTCAGCTTCTGCACGGCAGCTGCTTCAAACGCAAACACCAACTCAACTCTACTATGCTGTCATGGGCTCATCGTCTTTTAAAACTCTGGCATCAACTCTCATATACTTGCCTGGGCTTCTTGCTCAGGCGCTGCGCAGCGTGAGCCTCGTGGCCTTTCCGTTAAAGGCGCTTTCTCCTCGTGGGTCTCTCTCGGACTCTCTTCTCTTCTTCTCCTCGTTCGGGCAGTAGGTTCACTCAACCTTTCTTCTCGACCCATCCTTTTGGTGCGTCTGTCCTCCTGTCTTAGAAAAATCTTCTCTAAGGTCTTGATCCCCTGTCCTTGGCTTTCAAGCGTGTCTTCCACATAGTCTAACCTGGCCTCCCTCCCTTTTTTTTTCTCTGGCAACCGGCTCCCCTGCGGCCGTAAGTCAACAGTATTTCCGCCCAGCTGCTTACAGAAACATCTGACCGGTAAGTCCGCACACCATGCACCCATGCACCATGGTGCAGGGACATGCTACTAATCTAGATGGACACCTCACCAGCCAGTCAACAGGAAAAGGCAACCGAACCATGCCAAAATGAACTACATTGGGACAGTTTCAAGTGATTGTTTGGAAATTCTATGAAGCCCCTAATTTTTGGGTGGAGTCTCTATCCTTTTTCTCGCCTTTTTCGCCCGCTTGGCTATTGGCCAACAGCACAGTCGGCATTTTGAAACTGCGGGCCGATTTCTTGCCTTTGTCAGAAATCGAAACGATGCTGACCATCAGTGCCAGCTGCACAGTTTTACAAGGTTCTTCTGAAGAAAAAACGCACACATTTCAAATACATTGACATTAAAAAAACATGAGTCAAACGCCTGAACAATATATTGTGATAACAGTATCACAAAATAATCCTTGGCTCATGAACAGAGACACACACACACTTTTACATTACATTACATACACTGTATTGCATCACATTGCATTACACTGACATACTAACTTCTACCAACCATGATTGCTTTGGATGAGAAGATTACTCCACCACTTCAGTCTCCGCTCAGCAGGTGAGTTCCGGTTCGGCTACCGATTCAGTGCTGCTGTCCGATTCGAAACCATGAACGTCCTGCAAGGCCGGCGGATGCATGTGGGGGGTCCCCCCATCATCCAGTCGTCATGGATGACCTTTTCCGAACGTATTGAAACCTATGGTCACTTGGGGATCCCCGACTTTAAGAAACCCCCATATATATATTGTAGAGGCGTAGTCATGTTTTTTGTGGTTATGTTAAGAAACATATTCTATTTGTTTGAGGGTGGAAAGTGCAGAACCTGATCTGATAGAAATTGTATATGTATGGTTCCAATGGGGACACTTTTATGGCATATACACTCATTCAACTACTAGGTAATGTAAGGTGAGACTTAGCCATTTCAAGATGGGCGAATGTAAACATCATAGGGAATACGCTTAGAGGGTAGTCTAAAGGGGCGTAATATGTTATGTGTATATGTATATATAGCTGGTTGGTGGTTTCAACCCCTCTGAAAAAATATTAGTCAGTTGGGATTATTATTCCTAATATATGGAAAAATAAAATTCATGTTCGAAACATTTCGAAAGCACCAACCAGATCTGTATAGTATGTGTTTGACATATTGTTTTACTATGTTAAAATCATGTGTGTAGCTATTGTCACTTTTATGGCTTGGTCATCAACCATTAAAACAGGTCAGATAAAGGGATAGTTAACCATGATCATGTGGGGAAAACAAGGGGCAATATCCAGCAAAACTAGGGATGCAGTGGATAAAATGTGCATCTCATTCATAGTAAGGTAAAAACCATCTTATATATGGAATATTCTCAATCATACATGGGTTATAAACTCCTTACGAACTGGGCCGGCGCATCCAAGTGGTAAAATGATGGATGAGAAAGGTGAAAAAGTGATCGAAACATTGGCCAGGGAGCATCACTACAAAGTTAAAAATGGGTGAACCCCAATGACATGGGGCCTCTATAAAATTTGAAGTTGGATACAGATCTGCAAATCTATCAAATTACGGTTTAACCCCAAAACTCATTTCTTGAAACTACTGTGTATAGATGTGGCTCAGAATGAGGATATTGTATCGGGTATAATTTAACTGGTATTGTTTACTCAACTGAACAATCATGGGTGGATATAAATATCATAGAACACCAAAGTTAAAAATCTAAAGGTTAATATTCAATTTAAGCACCAACAAAAAAAAATACGTGAATATTTAAAAAAAATATTTAAACGCCCATATTCAAATACGACGTGATGTAATTCTACAAACTGATAAGTTGCTTGGGATATCGTCACTCCATTTCTTTGGGATACCAACAGAGCTACAAAAATGGGAAACAAATCGTTGGAAAATGATGGAAAATGGTGATTTAATGGGATTTCAACGGGATATCATAGGGATATTTCAATGGTCATGAAACAATGGATACTCTCTGGTAAACGTTAACAAAAAACGATGGAACATCACCATGCTATCAATGGGAAAACTCACTATTTCTATGGCCATGTTCAATAGCTAACTGTAACAAATTACCAGAGGATAAATAAATTAACAAGTGTGAAACCACCCAACCAGAAAAAATATCCTGGAAGATGGTGTAATGCTATGTAAGATATCATTACTTTTACCTTAGGTGTTTCAGCTGTTTCTGCAACTTTGACCTCTCAGGAATCGTAAATGGGTGTAACTCATGAATCTAGCTGGGGGTTAGTCCCACTTTTGACCAACCATCATTGACCACATTCTTCCAAGTTTATTCATTGGCAATGCACAAAAATATGACTGAGAAAAACATATATTTATATTATACATGTATCTATATTCCAATAGTATTATGTATCTATATTCCAATAGTATTCCAATAGAATGCTTAAAAAACGAAACCACTTCTGCTGGGCCTCAGAACATTACAAGGCAACTACCAAAATTCATACCGCGAGTAGCCCATGAAAACCTGGTCGTAGCTAGCTGCCAGCTGCCAGTCGAGTCATTTTTTTCCCAATTGGAATCCAAACTTACAAAAAATATGAATCCCAATATTTATCTATATATATATATATATGCATATATGCTATATATATATATGTATGTATGTATACATAGTATATCTATGTCAGATACTGTTAATTTCTGCAATTCTCACCGGATGGTCTCGTTCCTGGCTCTTTGGATCCAGTTTTTGCAGTTTCTCGGCCAGCTTCCAGGCTGCACGCTGATCCTGGCGATGGGAAAAAAAAAATAGGGGAAATCCATGGGAAAATCATGGGGAAAATCATGGGAAAATATAGGAACATCATGGGAAAATCTGACTCATCTGACCATGAAATGGCTGATTTTCATGGTAAAATCCCGTTATTTTGGCAATTTTGCTTCTCAACGGAAGGATAAAATACAGGACTTGTTAATATCCCCATGTTGATTGGTGAATTGGTACCAAAGTTTGACTCTGAAAGGGTAACTTGCATCCAAAATCAACAATAGAGGACTGAACCTCTGGTAATCTAACCATCAAATGGCTGATTTTGAGCAAATCCTCTGTAAATGGTGCTTTTCGTAGGAAAATCCGCTATCAAAGGAGGTTTAGTTCGCTGGGAAAATCATCGAGTGGCTCCAGGCCTTCTGAAAAGAATGCACCGACTGGGAATTTGAGAGTTGACAGCGAGCTGATTAAGAACGGGATTCCAACGGGTTATGATAATCACCCATGTGTATATATTCATATATATATATATGTAACATGTATATATATATATATGTAACATATATATATATGTAACATATATATATATGTAACATATATATATGTATAATTGTGTATATATATATATAATATATAGAAAAGCTAGTAATGGCTAGTATAATTGACCAGCCACTGCTCACATGTTGGGCCTTGAATGTGGCCATTATGCCATTGACAGCGGGCTTTGCAGGGTCCACTTCCTCCGCCCCAAAGTTGTCCGTGCCATGGCTCAACAAAACTTGGATTTGCTTAAAGGATTTAAAGGGTCCCCCAAAAATAAAACATATGCACTATAGATTCACTATAGATTCACTTTTTGGATTCCCCAGTTCTGGTGGATTTCCCATTGGGAAAATAAAAATCACCTTAAATCAGCTCAACAAAATTCAACAAAGATCATCAAAGATCATCCATCAGTCGTCAATCCAGAATCATTAGCATTCATTCGCATCTATTTAATCTGTTTGTCGATGTTTGTTTGG
>Ga0126342_10002713_pt1 | contig 28132 bp, 32 predicted proteins | sample Cyp1metagenome_FD_92528 | JGI IMG/M metagenome (GOLD analysis project Ga0126342, IMG submission 92528) | Coral microbial communities from Lord Howe Island, Old Settlement Bay, Australia - Cyphastrea 1 metagenome | ecosystem: Host-associated > Invertebrates > Cnidaria > Coral ... | reverse complement strand
TGCGAAGAAATTTGAGTAGCACTCATGTCTCATTTCATGCTTGTCAAAGCACATTGACATGTCACTATCATCCAGGCCCTGAGGCTCAAAACAGTGCTGTGCGTTTTCCGTTCAGCTTCGCATATAAGATTGTGGCACCTCCATAGAAATGGTTCTCCGTGTTCTACATTGTCCCCGACTTTGTCCCCCACCTCGCCTCCCACTATGTCACCCACTTTGTCTCTGACTTTGTTTCCCACTTTGATTCCCACCTTGTCTCCGACTTCGTCTCCCACTATGTTTCCCACTTTGTGTGTCATTTTCTCTTTACGCTGAAAGTCGAAATGTGGCCCAAACATGGACGCTACTCGCGAGCTGTCTCAAGTTGAATTTGGAGTCTTTATTGCTGTTGGGGCGCAAAACAGGCTGAATAGTATTTACTTGTTTACGTCATAAACATTGAAACCGTGCTTTAACATTTGTCCAGCATCCGGTTCTGCAAACAGACACTGCCCGCTATTCAAATTTGATTTGTGATGGGGACGTGTTTGTGCATCATTTGATTTGCAGCTGCAGTTATCGGCTCGCCGATTTAAATAAACATGGATGAATTCGTGCAGACAAACCACTCCCTGCAGAAACATGTTTGTTTGAAAAATACCATGTGCATACTTGTGAATTGCTTGCTACTCTGACAGAAGACTACGCATGACCAAAACGATAACCCATAATTTTGCGTCTTCTTCGTGTGATGCGTTGCGTTGAAGGCCAAACATGTCTTGTGAAACCTGTGAAATTTGTGAATTTTGGATCACTTGGATCATTGGATGTAGGTCATGTGAAATATGTGAAACTGTCAACGTTCTTTCCTCGCCTTTGCAGGTCTATGGCATCTTTGAGGTGCTGGGCTCAATTTATTAGGAGAGCAGGACAAGTGTGGATCAAACGATGCAAACGGGTCGAGCCTAGCACCCTGAAGAACCAAACAAAAACAGTTTACCAATAAGGAACTCCGTAGTTTTGTTCTCCAACTTTTCATGCAATTTGGAATTCAAAGGGTCAGGGTAGCCCAAGACACCACAACAGTTGCATTTTGACACTTCAATGTTCAGTTCAAATGCACCAATCCTAGCATTTTCATTTTTTTTTTCCGTTGATTTTTGTGGTTTTTCGGCCAATGCTTGAAACACAGTGAACATATGTGAACATATGTGAAGATGATGAAGATGATGAAGATGATGAAGATGATGAAGATGATGAAGATGATGAAGATGATGAAGATGGCCCGAAGATGACATGAAGACCGGACGATCGGCCTATCGGTTTATCGGCAGGCCCAAGCGCACTGCTGTGAAGAGCGCTGCCAGCCCCAAGCGTCGCCAGGTCAGAGTTGCAGTGCTTCGTTACGCAACTCGTTGTCGTTTCGTTGTCGTTTCGTTGTCGTTGTGTGTTGTGTGTTGTGTGTTGCCAATGGATATTGCTACAAAAACGAACCAAGACGAAAAAAAACTGATACCGGAAGCGAGAAACTTCAAAGAACTTCGGGGGAAAAGGTAAGAGATGGCACAAATATGGAAAAAAACCAGGGTTCGCAGGGGATGAAACAATTCCCACCAAGCCGGCGAAATCACACTTGGCTCAACTTGGTTGTGGCAAACTGTTCAGTACTTTGTGTTGGTGTTAAACAACGTATCTTTAATATCATAAAAAAGGTAATGTCTCATTCACTCCAACTCCAAAGCTTGAAAAAAAACAAAACATATAATTATAACATATTTGCATTTTATGAAGTCTACGTCAGAGTCCACAGCCACATGAAAAAAAAACATCGACATTTTGACTTCGTCGAAGTGATGTAGACCGATGACCGATGAATACCGATGAGCAGTGACGAGCTCAGTGCTTTCGCAGACGTTCTGCAGACGCTTCGCAGCGGCGAAACGTTGCTCTGTGTCCGAGGCTTCACCCGGCTGCTCCTTGAAAAAGGCGGCGCATCGAAAACGCATCGAAAACAGAAAGTGCTCTTCAGTGTTGGAAAAGATTAAAAACAATGTAAAATTTGAAGCACAAAACCAAAGAGCCAGATGATGAGACTGAGATGAGGCATCAACATCTCTGAAGCACCAGGTGCATTGTTGGAGGCTCAGATGCAGCTAGATTGAATCAGACACCTTGAAACATAAACTGACTTGCCTAAAATAACATGGAAATTTTGGGGTTTTGTATTTTCAGCAGCTTCTTTTGAAATGGACAAGAACAGCCAAAACAATGAGTTTGCCCTGGTTTTTTTCCCTCAATGTGTTTAGTTTGTTTAGTTTTCAGCTTTCTCAGTTTGCATCGAGCACGTGTGTCTAGGCCGCATCGTTCTCGCCAGTCGAATGCATATCCAGCCGCTCAAGCAGCTTGGTGGTCAACACATGGGGGAACTGTGGAAAACTGTGGAAGAAATCTCCAGAAATCTCCAGAACTTCCAGTCGCAACAGGGGACCTCAGGTGCCGCCGGCGCTGTCACTGGATGCTCTACTAGCTCAGCTGGATGAGGAGGTGTCAATGAACCAGATGAATATCACGTGAATATCACGTGAATAGCACGTGAATATCGTACGACCTTTTCACTTTGCGCATCTTTCAGTATTCTTTCGTTTTTTTAAAATAAGAGATCATTATTCTGTGAAATAACATATCATGAGATATCTATGATATGTCATTTAATTGTATTCATTTGTACAATATCATATATATCAGTATGATTCCATATAAGTCGTATTGACCTTGTCTTTTCTTCAACGTTAGGGGTCTCCAGCGGTCTCGGGTCGGTCTCGGGTCACCAGGATGCCAGTTGCGTGCCGGAGGCGAACGTTCCGAAGTCCAGAAGTCGACAGGTGCGGCGGATAGCGGGATAATCATGGCAAAATAGCCACCCTGGCAGATGGATTGGAAGATTAGTGAAACTACATGTTTCAACTTAAAAATGACCATTTTTCAGGGTCGATGTTCATTTACCATAGGGTATAGCCATGTATAGCCCGTATAGCCCGTATACTGTAGCTATAACTTGATGGGGATCTGGGATCCACGCGCCACAGAGAAAACATTCGAAACGGGAACATCATGGGAAATCAGAGACAAAAATCGCTGATTTTATTGGAATCATATGAATCATGTGAATCATATGAATCATATGGTTTGTTTGAACATATTGAACGTTGGGAACATTGGGTATGCCAAAATCCAGCGGTTAACCAATGGTTATTTTCCTTGTTTTTGGTTGTATACAACAGTAGATACGATGATTTATGGCTTATGGGAGGGATTCTTCCCCCATCTTCCACAGTGCATTCTTCAACGGTGCTGTTAGCAGGAACTGCAGGAATCGCGACCAGAGAAGACAAATCCACGAAGGCCGTATTACTACGACCCCCGCTTCTCAGAGGCCCCATCCTCAAACGCTGTCAATGTGTTAGCATCGAAGATTTTGAAGATTTTAAACTGAATACAATATTTATTGAACATATTGGAAATATATTGGAAATAGATATTGTTCTTTTTTAGTGGTCATGATTTGTCATATTGTCGTTGTCTCCGAATGATTCAGCTGGGGTTGGCACCGCTTGGCACAGGCCTCTTCAGCGGCACACCGACGCAGCGAGGAGCAACAAGCTGCAACAGACTGTTCAACAAGCTGCAACAAGCTGCGACAATCCATGAGTTTCGGTGTGGTTTCAACCATGTTTCGGTGGTTAAAACTGTCGGTGAGGCCTTCGAGAACATCCAAAACCAATCCCTGCGAGAGGACGACACTGACATCACTGACATAGTCGACTCACGACGTGTGAGAACATGTCATGGAATGTCATGGAATGTCATGTGATTGACGCGTAACTGCGGTGCACCTGTCCAGATTGTCAAGTGCTCCAGGATGCTCAAACCATCTCGCGGCAGAAGCCAAGGACTTGATCCACTCGAATTGATTGACGTGTTCCGAACTTGTTCCGAACTTGTTCGTCACAGTTCCAGATTGTTTCAGAATCGGAAATGATGACAGCTTGTTTTTTTTGAAGACTGCAAGCTTGGACTGGTCAGGAGCGCTGAAACGCGCAAGCCTAGCCATTGGAATTTCAGTTGGGGGCCCAACGGAACGACTCGACAGTGACAGACGACTCATGGTGGTTGGATTGTGGAGACAGGTCGAGACAGTGACATTGGATGATGTCCATTGCAAACGCCACCGCAATCACTGCTTCGAAATGTCATCTTTGTCCATGAAATACCACTGTCATTCGATGTCAGGTTTCAATGTGAACCGAGAGGCCAGAAAAAAGACACGAAATATCACTTAAGTGTTTAAGAACTTGCTCTCATTGGTCGATCCAAGTAGGTGGTGGGTGCTGAGTTGCTGGAGATGGGGGAGGCGAGGCACTCTGTCACGTGTTTTTTGCCATTTTCTTCGGCTTCACATGGGAAAGGGGGCCTGTGAAAGTTCAAGACGCCCAAAAGCATCATTTGTTCTGCTTTTGTAAGTAAACATAGTTTGGTGAGTTTGGTGCTCCTATCCATTCCCTCAAACTCGTTGAGTAAGGTGCGATAGTTAGTCGAGTTGGTACCCTAATGTTGACCAATGTTCATATGCCACGAAAAATGCCAGGATTTTTCTCTTTTGGATGGGGATGTTGATGGATGTTGATGGATGTTGGTATTCCCCAGGATGGAGAGCTTCAGCCTCCAGCCCAAGATCCCAAAAGCCTGCCGCGCACAGGCTGAAATCCTGCAAGAAACACCGCTTGAAACATCCTGAAACTCATGAAGTATGTAGAAGATGTAGAAGCACAAACAATTTATATATATTTTTTTGTTTTGAAATATAGATCTTATAATTCTTATATGATCTTATTACAAATTATGAGAACTACTTCATGAAGACTACAGTAAGTAAAGGTTTGTTCCAGTACAGAAGTATGGTTGACTAGGAGGTGAGAAAATACCGTAGAGATGCTGCATGATTTGTGTATCTTCCAAGCATCCAAGGTATCAACGGATCAAAAAAAATGCTAAGCATCCTGAAGCGATATAGTAACTTATAATTAATGTAACTTATAATTTATATTGTTTCAAGTTATGGCTCCTAGCTGTTTAAGTGGTTTATTGCAGGTTTGTTGTGTGAAAGCTTCTCAGTTTCTCACTTCTTTCCGCCAGGTAAAGGAAAAGCGGAGCCTCTGCCTGGCCTTCCCGGCCTTCGGCAAGGGCCGTTGAGGAGCCGAGTGGAGCACTCCGTTGATGTTTGGAAAATGTCCCGAAATGTCAAGGGATTCTTCAAAGAATTTCACTTGACCAATTTGGGAGAAATTTGATGAAATTTGAGTATTTTTCTGGGATTGTAGTTCTTTTGTTCTTTTGTTTTTGGTTGGGAGTTTGTCGCATCCATTGACAGCAAGATGACCGAAGATGTATGGAATCCGTATGGGAATCCGTATGGAGCGGTGCCAAGCAAAACCCCAAAACCGTGGCAACGCCACGGGTTTTCACATGTTTTCACGCAGGACCGAGCCGGGCTTAGCAAGGCCTGGAAGCACAGCTCTGCACACTTCCGACTTAGTCGTTCTGTGATCGACTGTGACCAGGTTTCGGCCAATCCCTGGCCACAACGAGTGGGTCGCAGGTCACGTCACGCAGATTTTCCAATTTGTTGCAATCTCTCAGCATGTTTGCACATGTTTGCACGAAGAATTGGGAGATTCTATGAAAACTGCTCCGGCTTCAGGTTTGCAGAAACTGGCTGAAGCAAACAGGCACGTTTTTCAAACAACTTTCAAAATCGTTTGCATTCGTTTGCTACATGCCATGCTTGGTAGATTCTGGAAGAAAAGTGTCGAGTGTGTGAAGGGGCATGGTCATGTTGTATTCCAATTGAAGTTTCCTTGCAAGTAAACATAGTAAACTCTTGACATTTTTCTTGAGAGGATACATGAGGATACTAGTTTCTGCTTCGCTGCTTCACCTTCGCCTTCGATAGTTGCTAGTGTTCAAACCCCGCGACTCAGCCCTGAATTGTGCGAAGTGCAAGCCTTACAAAATGCTGACGACCAGACATGACCAGACAAAACATACAAAACCAAAGGTGAGATAGGTGAGGATGAGAACAAAGCACTTATGGAGCGGAAAAAGACCAGAATCAAACAGTATCAAACAGAGTTTTGGACTCTTTTGGGTTTGTTAGCGGGTTAATGAAATTGGTTAATGAAATTTGCTAAAAAAAGTCGTCTTGCCATGTCTTGTGCACCTTGGGTTGTCACTTTGAGGCCATGGGGTGTCAAGGAAGCAAAGAAGTGGTGAATGACGAAGAAAGGCTGTCTTTCCTTTCCAAAGTGCTTGAGCTCAGCAATTCAAACAGCAATTCAAACAGCAATATTCGCAGATTCTTTGTGGTCGATTTCGAGTCGATTTCGAGTCGATTTCGAGTCGACTTCGAGTCGTTTCTCAGTGACAAATCGGATTTTGTCGATTTCGATCCACGATTCCGATTCTGCCGATTCGGCTTCTTCGCCCAGGTCGAGCTCTTCAAACGATTGCCACGGGAGCGGGCCTTTCGGGCCTTTCCAAATTCTATTTGTCGTTTTTTCTTGTTGCGAAAGTCATTCGGCTCATTTTGCAGTGCAAAAATCAGAGGAATCATATGGATAACTCCGACACTATGCATACAATTGCATACTATCATACTATATCAATCTATATCATACTATGTTAGAATCATCCACATTTCAAGTATTGCATACTGGTGTTTTCGAGTTTTGCATCTGCCAAGTTGGATGCGATGCTATCAGGACGAGTTGCCAGCATTGGCAAAGTCGGCTGTAGTGGTGTCGTTCCAAAAAGACAAGGCCATCATCAAGCAGGGCGATGAAGGCCACGACCGTGACAGGTCAAGAACCAGTTTGATGACAAGATAGATACATATTTATAGGCTTGTACATATATATATATACATAATATAATATATATATAGATCTATATACATACATATGTTCACATTCATATATGTCATGTACAATCATATTTCAGAGATACCCAGTGAAGAGATGTACCACATGACAATGACACGACATGATCATGCTGTGAACACTGCAAACTGAAGAGATGAATGCCTTGAGGAGACTTGATGAAAACCTTGTTACATATGTTATGTCTCAGGCCACGAATTCTTCGTCATCAAGAAAGGATCTGCAGGCTGGATCTGCGAATTAGTGTCAAAGAACAGATCGACACATCTTGATATCACAGGCCGGATACTTTCATGGTCACTTTGTGACTTAGTACCATTTGGTCATAGATTTTCACGATTTTTAACGATTTTTCACGTCTCATTGTCTCATTGTCTCATCTCATCATTTCGATGATTTTAGATGAATTCCAGGTGTGGATGTGAATGGCCAGAGAGTTGCTACTCTCAAGGTGGGAAGGAATGATGGAACGACCATGGAACGACCATGGAACGACCATGGAACGACCTTAGACGATGAAATAGTGATGGAATATCGATGGAATACGTGCACTACCATTGCACTATAATTGCACTACAAGTAGACTTAAGTAGACGGGTTCATCATCCGTTCATATTGGGGCTTCACCCATTCGAAGGAATGTGAATTTGAATGAAAAAATGAACATATTTGAACTGAATGACTGTTCAAAAGTCTCCGATGTCTCCGACAAAATCCTCTTGGCATGCACTGCATTGCTGCATGCACCATCATGCACCATCATGCACCACTGGAATGTTCCAGATTGTTCCAAGCTGGCGACTACTTCGGGGAGAACGCCTTGTTGAGAGATGAGCCCCGCACAGCGACCATCACCGCAGCCAGCGACGTCCAAGCCTTGACGCTCGGAAGATGAAGAAATGGCCAGCAACTTCAGCGTCTTCAGATGTCTTCAGCATCTTCGGCATCTTCGAAATGGAAGAGATATGAATGATATGAAATAATGAAGAATTTTCTTGGAATTGATTTTACGATTTTTACGGCTTGGATTATACAAATGGGATCACTGTTGTGTTGTTATGTGACGCCTGCAGGTCTTTTTGTATTGGCTAGCCGCAAAAGCGACTAAGGAAGATCACTCGAGATAAATTTGTGAGTCTTGGCCTTCACACCAAATTGGAGTTTGGCAAACGAGGCGAGACATCTCTGTCATCTCCAATTTCAGCCACCTTTCAGCCACCTTTCAGCCACCTTTCAGTCACCTTTCAGTCACCTTTTCACCTTCACCTGGACTGAGAGAGTCTCGAAGTCTCGAAGTCGTCTCGAAGTCGGCTCGAAGTCGGCTCGAAGTCGGCTCGAAGTTCTCGGCCGTGTGCCCGGCCGTGCTGCATCGCTTGCATCGCTAGGCGCTGTGGGTGGTGGAGCTGCAGCCAATGCCGAGATCAAACCGCCCAGCAGCAAAAGCGACGCCGAACTCTGGCGAAGCGAAAGATCGACCATGAAATTTCGATAAATGACGATAAAACAATATAAAACATGGTGAAACATGGTGAAACATGGTGAAACATGGTGAACATGTAGAGCTACAAATGCGAAACTTCTGTTCACTGTGAAGATCTGGGGCAACTGTAGATAACTTTGCAGGATGAAGCTGAACAGCTATGCAAGCCATGACTACGCACCGTAGCAAGATATGCAGTATATATATAATTATATATAATTATATATATATGGTACATGTTGAAGAGCATTCTTGGATTTCATCACATGCATGTGTCCGTGGCATGCATCACAGCATCACCCTGTGCTATCCTGTGCAATCCTGTGCTATGATTTCACCATAGGGTGATTGTCACAGTATCTGAAGTCTCTGCTCGGTCTGAGGAGAAGCAATTGATTGTCGCTTGGTATTGGATTCAAATGGATTTCCATTCGGCTTTCCATTCGGCTTTCCATTCATGTCCCCGCTTTGCTCAGCAATTCCTGAGTGGCCATGTTTGGCGTGTTTGGCGTAGAGTTATTTCATTTCAGGCCAAAGCACTGAAGGAAAACGTGAACTTGAACACGATCGCGACTTTGGATGATGAAAGGTGCCGGATCATATCCAAAAATTATCCAAATGTCCACCTTTGTTGAAGAGCCTTGAAGAACCGTTGCGATCGTTGCATCATTTTGGTGTTTTTTTGTGGTAAAAAAATGTCAAAAATCGTCAGGGTGAAAGCGATCGTGGATGTCATGTGGAAGGAGGAGGTTCCCAGTGGGAAGGCAATCATTCAGCAGGGAGACCTGCAGGCGGCTGGAACCCTGACGAGTGACTGGTGACCAGAGCTAGCGGGATATGGCAGGATATGGCAGGATGCAGTAGGTATACTCAGCTGCATACGTCATACGTAGAATTTGCACAGCTGTGGAGTCTACTACGATACAAAGCTTACACAAGTTTAGAATTAAGTTTAGAATTAAACACTTTGATTTTGTGACCACTTTGTACATCTTTGTACATCTTGGCGCATTATGTTTCATGATGTTTATATATTTTATATTGCCAAGTTGTGACGAGGCTGACTATTTCTATGTGGTTCAGTCTGGCAGTTTCCAAGTCTCCAAGACCGAAGCTGCTGCATCTGCTGAGAAGATCCTCGGATGGGATGCGCGGGATGCGCGGGATGCGCTAATGAAGATTTGAAACATGTTCAACCCATGGTGCAGATGGTGCAGATTTCGTGCAGATGGTGCAGACCAAGACCTTTCATAAAAGTTTCGTGAAGCTTCACGAGATTCTTCGAAATATTCGAATTCTACTATTGATACACTCTGCGTGTTGTACTCTCAGTCTCCTGGATCCACGAAATGCTCCAAGCCTACGGAACACTTTAATCACTCATTAAAATTCCATGTGTTTGAACACGGCGGAATTCTGTCCTCAGACCATGTATATAACATGTTTTAGGATGTCAATTGGATCAATTGGATCAATTGGACATTGGCATCCATTGGCATCCATTGGTACCATTGGTACCTGGCTGGTACCTGTTACAGTACCCATTCCTCAGAATCCAACGATCTCCGATGAAAAATTGAGGGTGGCCTCTGCTGCGCTTGGCACAATCGAGGTGCTTTGGTAGAACATCTGCTGGAGGAAGATAGGATTGAACGAAGCAGCACAGAACGAGCAGAAAACACTAGAACCTAGTAGAACCTGCAGAAACATCAACCACATCAAGCGTTTTACTGAGTTTTCCTAGAAAATGGAAGAAACGATGCAGCACAGCAGCTATCTCCGATGATTCAAGATGGAGAAGTGATTTGAAAGTCGACAGTTGCACAGTTGCACAGTTGCACAGTTGCACATGATTTCACAGGCTGGTTATTAGGATAGACCTGGATAGACCTGGATAGACCTGGATACCTTGGTCCAATTTCGTGGGGCTTTCAGGCCGGCGGCAGCTTTGGTGAGCTTGCTCTGCTGTACTTTGCCCCTCGTGCCGCCGCACACTTGGAGTCGATGTGGGTTTGTTGGCCTTTTTTACTTCCCAATCTTCCCATAAACATCCATAAACCTTTCCAAGATTTTTCCATTTTTCATGATTTTCCCAATATTTCCAATATTGTTTGCAGAAAAAAATGGTGAAGTTGGGCTGAAGCCGAAGCCAGTTGAAGCCAGTTGCCACGCCGCACTGGAGTCACAGCATCGAGGCCACGATCACGGCCACTGCGGATGCCGTTGTCTTTGTGACAGCTCGTCAGCAGTTCAAGGAGCCAACGAGAGCTGAGTCTTCCGAGTCTTCCGAGTCTTCCGAGTCTTCAGCTTTCAAGTCCTGTATTTGTTACATTTTGTTATGCAATCTGGACAATCCTTGATAGTTCGATGTCGGACTTGTCCGACTTGTCGTTCACTTTTGTCATACGGCTCTGTTCATCCAAATTATGTCCAGTTGAAATTCAGGAGCTCCTCATGAAGGCGGCTCATTTGACAGTGCAAGCAACAATGCAGACAATGCAGTATATCGCAACATGATCGTAAGAAGAAACGGGTTGTTTCAATTTGTTGAAACATGTGTTGAAACAGAGGTTTTTGTCAACATGTTTCAAGGTTTCAACACGTTGCAAGAGAAACGTTGCGGAAGCGTTGGCGTAGGCCAACCAGCGCGAAACGGAGGAGAACATGAAGCATGCGCTCGGCTGAGATTCGGAGAGATTCAGAGAGACAACTTGTAATCTTTATAACATTTCTGGTACAACTTGAAAAACAATAAACCGCAGTTAAACCACAGTTAAACCACAGAAATCTGTTTTTCTGGAGAATCCGAAGAAACATCTGAAAAAACCTCCCTTCAATCAAGTTTTCGATGTTCAAATATTGATCCTTTGTGTTTCCAAGTTGTTTTCCATGTTTGTCTTTCTGCGCCAGCGGATCTGAATCTTGTGTCATCTCAAGTGTCTAAGAAGCCCTGTCTTTCTGTGCCTCTTTCTGTAACATTAGTTCCGCTGGAGAGGTGAGCCGCTGCGATTGCTTCGCCGCACTGAAGGCCCGGGTTTTTCAATGTCTTCCGTAGCAGACCTGCGTGACTTAGATTTGAAAAACTGCAGTCTGAAGATGTCTGTAGATGTCTGAAGTGTCATGTATGGGCACCCAAACAGAATTTGTTCTACCCTCTGGTAGTTATTTAACAATATTTAACATGGTTAACGGTTTACCTATTAATAATGGTGATTTTCCATGGCTATGTTAGTCATAACCAGATGGTATCACTTTGGCGTATTTTCTCGCGGATTTTCACTTTCTTTCGCCACGATCACAGGAGTCGGAAAAGAAGGAATTGGCTGCTGCGTTCCTCGAGATGACTTTCAGCAAGGCCTTAAATCCCCCATCCCCAAATCGAGGTCCAACAGCGAGGTCCAACACCTCTGAAACACCAAAAAAAGGGAGGTCCAACTTCTTGTTTCAGTATCTCAAAGTCTCAGCATGTTTCAACTTGTCACAAGTGTATGTGAAACCTTGTGAAACCTGCATTTGAATTTGCACGGTACCCTGTTGTGCATAATCCTGCACGTCGGTTTTCCAAACCGTGGACCCCTTTTGCCTTGACATGCCTTCGGGACCCTTGCCTTTGGGCTCTGCTTGAGGACGAATTGGTCTTTGAACAAGGCGAGCGAGGAACGCAGTTCTTCCTCTTGGTTGAGGGTGAAGTCAGTGTCTCTTGGTGCGAAGGATCAGCGCTTCTCCGGAGCAGAAAGAGAAGTCTATGAAAGCAACGGATGGTTTTTTTCAAAGGATGTTCAGAAAGCTCAGATTATTGAGGTTATTCAGGTTGCAGTCCACGTGTAAACATGTGTAAACATGTGTAAACAGTGTAAACGCGACCTCAAGACAGGTCGAATTCGAGGCCTTCCGTGTCCTAAATCGCTGAGGTTGTGAAGGATGGGAAGGAAGTGTCCAAAATCAAGGACATTGGAGAGTTTTCCAACACAGCGACGGAACATTTTGGGAATCTCTGGAAAACAATGCTCATCAAAAATCATCGAAAACATCATGAAAACATCATCATGAATTTCATGAATCTGCAGAATCTGCAGGCAACTCCAGAAAAGGCAACATACTTTGGTGACCTGTCTGAGATTTGCCGGAGTTGGATGGAGTTGGAGTATTCTGAGCCCAAATTGCAGTTGTCATCGGATATCATTTATCCACACGCAGAGTCGACATTTGTCCCTGACCGCATCACTGTAGATCACCATAGTAGATGATTCCATATGATTAGATCATAAATTAATATAAATTATATATATGATTGTATATATGATTCCACATGATTCCTGGGTATTCCATATATATTCCATATATATTTCTATATATTTCTATATATTTCTCCTCTTTTCATATTTTTCATGGGATATTTATGGCAAATTTATGGTACTTTTCAGATGGATTTTTCTGTGCCAGGTGAACGAGCTCTGCAGCAAGATGAACCTCGTGCTGCCACCATCAAGGTGATTTCCCCTACCGCCAAGGTGCCCCTTTTGGAGAAGACCACAACATGATGTTTGGAGAAAGGGTAGCTTAGAAGATGATCTGAGAAAATGCAACTTTTGGAGAAAATGATCTGAAGATCTTTGCATTTCTGACATTTCAATCATTTTCAATCATTTTCAATCATTTTCAATACCCGCAGTACCATTTTATCTGGCTTTCCCTCTTGAAAACCCATTGAAAACCCAACTCTTTTGGCTTGTCAGCTTATGTCAGCTTATGTCAGCTTCTGGCTCTGAGAATGCGGCTTGCTTGGAGCTTTTTTTTAGATAGCCTACAGGTTTCATCATGTGCCGATTGGTGTCTCAGCTGGAAAAACATATGCATGATGAAATGAGAATGTCAATGTCAACCACGAGATACATCAAGACTCTTACCGAGATTGCGACAGTTTCACGATGTCTAAGCATCTATGAGCAATTTGAGATTTGAATAGATTTGATGCTTCTGCGTCGCTTGTTCTGCTTGTTCTGCTTGTTCCGGAACTGAGCCGGGCATGGGGCGTCTATGGCGTCGCCGTTGCCGTCTTTGGCGAGCACTGCCCGTGGCCATCGCAGCCGTGCTCGGAACCGCGTGGACCGCGTGGACGGTCCCTGGCCGTGGCGGCCGTGCCGGCAGTGGAAGCCTCTGCGGTGCAGCGGATCGAGCGGATCGAGCGGATCGAGGCACCGGGAGCTCTGGCAGCACCCTGCGGAGAGCGGAGACGGGGCAGACGGGGCAGACACCGAAACCGCAGGAGGTTCAGTCGGTTCAGTCGACTTCGTGTGTCTCCAGCAGAGGAAAGGAAATCGAGGAACGTCTGCGACGAGGGATGGAGACGGATAAGACAGGAACCTATTTGATCTCCTCTAGGGCACCAGTACTGGTTGCCGCAAGCAAAGACTTGAGCCCAACTCCAGTGGCTGAGTTGTTGACCGGTGATGTCATTGAGGTGCAACAGTGTGAAGTCTTGGAGGAGGCACAACGAGTCCGAGGTCGTATCGAAAACCCTGCAGGTTGGATCTCATTGCGAAATCCGGTCTCTGGTTTTCGTTGGGCCTGTTTGAAGCAACCTCAAGATGAGATTGATGCATCCCTTCGAAGCCTCGAAGATCTCGCTGTCAAGGAGGATACGGCAGAAGCTGCCGAGGCCAATGCAGATCTGCTGTATCTCCGCGCGCTGTTTGGGCAAAGCACGGCAGGTCTACCGCTCTTGCGCAGCTTTCAATCGAGCCGCAGCTGGGCCATTTTTGGCCGTGGCCTGGAGAGATGGAATGCCGTCGCAGGCGCAGCGCCCCAGCACCCCAGCCATGCCCGTTGAAGATGTTGAAGATGTTGAAGCCTTGAGGTCATCTGGAGATGACTGTAAATGACTGAAGCACTGTGTACTTCACAACATGAGTTTGACATGAGAATACCTAATATTGACAAATTTGACAACGCCAAGGTTTTCGGGCTGCCGGAACTGCAATTATTAGAATGCAGAGTCACAAAAGTACCGGGGATATGATTTTGGGAAAGAGGCCCATGAGTGGATAGAAAACGAATCACCATCATATAAATTATATATATATATATATATATGTATATATAAAAATTATTATATATATATATAAATTATTATTATTATTATAATATATATATATATATATGTATATTATATACATGCATGTATATAGCAGTTTTTATTACGACCAAAAGCACGAACACATTAAAAGATGAACAGTGCTTTCCCAGGCGACAACTCCTTTGAAGTGCCGCTGGTGGTGATTTCAGGGCAGCTCCGACGGGAAATGCTTCGAAGCATAGACAAGAAGAAGTACAGCCAGGTATTGGTAGATGCTTACACTCAGGAGCAATTGCAATCTCCAGGCGAATTTAAGGGTTTTTCGGATCGTTTTCGAGATGTGAAGAACCGCATTCTGAAGGACATTGGTGGCGCTTCAGGTTTGCCTAGCTCCGCCACAAGTGCCACAAGTGCCTCAGATTGGACACAACAAGACATTGGAAAATGGATTAGGGTCTTTAGAGACGTCACAAGTAGTACCCGAGTCTTCCAAGCCGATCTTTATTTCGGCCATGCCCTGTTTGGGCTTTGCCTCCGTCGTTTGTCACGTCGCTTTGAACTGGCATTGAACTTCGAAGCGGAAGCTGCTGGCGATTCCGGAGATTCTGCAGTTGACTCGAATGACTTGGGGATGCAAAGTGAACGTTTCGCAAACTTCGTGGAAATGTTGGCAAAGACCAACGACCGCGCACTGGATGAAGTCTTAAGCTTGGGACCCAACGTTTTAGCAGCAATCCGAAGGCAAACAGATGCCATTTTTGGCAAAGGTTTAAGAGATGAGTTGCAACAACCAATTGAACGGGCCATAAAGGAGATCGAAGAAAATCCCGATGAGACTCCACCGATTGCGAAATATACCTCTCTTTTGCTAGATGCTGCAGAGAGAGGAGAGCTTCGAATGTTGAGTGTGAGTCTGGAGGCAAAAGAACGGATCATGATGGATGCCCTGACTTTTGGAGTCTTTCTGCAGGATGCAGAAGATGCCCAAGTGAGTCGAACTTTGACCGATGGCTGAACCTTATGCTTGAAGCTTATGCTTCAGTCACGCACGTGACTGCTGTGAAACTTGGCTATATGATCTATATGGCTACACTATGCTACACAAAAAAGTTGTGCAAATATAGGCTCCAGCTGTGCTGGCTGAAAGCGTATCACTTTGGAGAAAAGAGTGCGCCTGCATAGGGATGTCCACAACTGCCCAAGCCACAATTGCCATGTCTTCTTGCCGAGACTATACAGACAGCAAAGGAATAATGGGATGTAAAATGATGCATTTCTTGGGCACCAGACTTGAAATGCAGAGAGATCAGAGAGATGTGAACATCCTGCCAGACTCTATGGATTGACAAAGAGTCCTTCGAGATTCTCATTGGTTCTTTGGAGGACTTCGAAAGATCAGCGAACAGATCGAACAGCTCATGTTGCTTCACACTGAGTGATACCTTTGAGAATCCAAAAATAGATCAACAAAAATCACTTTCCAATATTCCAATACTTTCCAATACTTTCCAACTTTCATCGTTTGGCAATTGCCGATTTTCCACTTTCAACTCGTTTTTTTGCCGATGTTCGCAGATCGCAGGACCTGATGAAACGCGGCAAGGACGGCACTGCTGCGGTGAAGAAGGCCACGGTGGCTCCAAAGGCTGGCGATTCGAAGCGCTTTGGAAACATCAAATTCAAGGAGCCCAGTGGGGAGCCTGGCGATGAGCCCAGCGGCCGGGATTCCATGGGATTTCTCGGGGCGAAAGAAATTGGACCTTTAGGTTGAACACTTTTGTTTGGAACACCTAAAAGGAACACCTTTCCAGGACCTGAAGAAACTTGGACTTCTTGGATGTGGTGGCTTCGGGGCAGTGGAAATGGTTGCTCAGCGACAAGTTATGCAACGTGCCACAACGTGCCACAACAAAGTGCCACAACAAAGTGCCACGACGTGCTGGGGGATGTGCTGTGAAGTGTGACAGGTGGAAGATCTGAAGACGAACGAGACGTATGCTTTGAAGAACTTGAGCAAGGGCTACGTGGTGTGAACCTCATTTTGCCGTATCAAGAATTATCGTAAGACAGATTCCAATAGGATTTCGTCAATTTGTCATGCACCTTTGTTCCTCGAGAAAACTCAAGACATGTTACGTCAATGCAGATTCCAATAGGTGAAGAGTGGCATGCAGAGCAGTGTCATCAGCGAGAAGAACGTCCAGTTGATGTGTGATTCACCATTTGTGGTGAAGCTCTACGTCGCTTGGCGCCAAAAGTGTTCCCAAAGCCAAAGCTGCCACGCGCTTTGGCCTTTTTTGCCACTTCCTGTTCCGTATCTTTTCCAATCTTTTCCGCATCTCTTCCAGCTTCTTTTTTCACATCTTATTCCATGTGTGTATTAATGATATATTATGTAACATTATATTAATATTCAGAAATCTTCTTCGCATCTTTTCTCTGGTTTTTTGATTCGCCATGCCGCCATGCTGGCCATGCCGCAAATCGCGCAACGAAATCCTTAGGAAACCTTCAACTCCGATCAACATCTCCACCTGCTGCTGGAGCTGGCGCTGGGAGGTGAACTCTACGCCACCTACAACAAACGGAATCTTTGGGGTCAGGACCGGATGACCATGATGACCATGATGACCGGGTGACCGGTGCTGGTGAAGCTGGAAGAAACAAAAGGTTTTTACAAAAAGTTGCTGAATAATGCTGAATATATCTTATGTTGGCTAAGATTTACAGATGGTCGAGTGAAATGTGACTGTCGAAAAAAGGGATTCTGATCTGTGATCTCACTTATTTTTAATGCTACTTAGGCGTCATGGGCGCTTACGGCCTTATATTTTACTTTTATTTTGACATACTTTGACCATCTGAGATGGTATCTGAGATGAAATCATAGATGATATATATATATATACATAGTTATATATACATATCATTTAATATCATAGATGATATCCTCTAGATGACATCCAGGAGAAATGCGCGAAGTTCTACGTGGCGGGCACCGTCTTCGCTTTCGAGCACCTGCACGGAAAGAAGATCATCTTCCGAGATTTGAAGCCTGCGATCTCCTCAGGGCGAGAGATCACGATCACCTTGAAGAAACACCGATGAAACAAAGGCAGAAATTGAAGGATGACATATGTTACATAAGGATACTGGGAAAAATAATGAAGGATAAGTATGGAGAAGTAAATTGATATAACTGGGCACATCTAAAAATCTGAATGAATCTGATGGATTTCCAAGAGTTGGATTGCTGAGAATGTGGCAAAATGTGGCAATATGCTGCACTGTGCACATCTGTGCACTGTGCATTTCAGGAAAATCTGCTCTTGAATGACAAGGGCCACGTGAAGCTTACGGATATGGGCCTTGCCAAGGCGACAGAAACAGACCGAAACAGATCGTTTTTTCCATGTTTTTTTTGCCATTTTTTTTGCCACAATTTTTTACTTTGCATTGACGGCACAGGTTTGCCCAGGAAAGACCTACACAACCTGTGGCACACCAGCACCCTGGCATCTCATGGCATCTCATGGCCATGGCCTATCAACCTGTGATGGTTTTCTGATGTTTTCGGATGTTTTCATTTTCAAATTTGTCCTTTCTGCCCTGTCTTGTCCAGTTTCAAAGGTTGAAGTTCAAACGTTGAAGTCGTTTGAATGCGTCCTAGACTTGCGGTTTAGATGCAGCTTTGCGTTCTTGTGTGTCCAGAAACTTTTCTACTTGTACAAACTTCGAGACAGGTATGAAACATTATGGAACAATGTTATTGGATGTTATTGGATGTTATTGGATGTTATTGGATGTTATTGGAATCAAACAATGTATGCCATCGCCAGACGAGTGCAATGCTGAGGATTATTTCGCACCTGAACTCATCGCATCGAAAGGTTCGATGGGGACCTCATGCGATGCACACGTCTTAAGCTTGCACTTTTGCGCAGATGTGAATCACTTGCTGAATGATTGCCAGAACATGCCAGAACTCTCATCACCTCCCATTACGACGTCTTCTCGTGCAAACAAATCTCTATTCCTTGCTGAATATCCTTTCTTGTGTTTCTTGGAGACCTTTGAAGTCTTTTCTTTGATGTCATTTGATGTCATTTGATGTCATTTGATGTCATTTGATGTCATTTGATGTCTGTGTCTATGACAGTGCTCACAGAATAGCTCACGGAATAGCTCACCGAATAGCTCACAGTGTCACACCTGTGCAGGCCACAATCTGGCGGCTGCGCCCTCAGGAACTGTCAAATCTTTCAAATCTTTAAAGTCGCAGTGCAATTCTGGATTCTGGACCGAACGAGAAGGGAAGTGTCCGAAGGGCACCGAGAAGGGCAAAAGGTGTAGAGGAAAGCATGAAAGTCAGGTGGACTATATATATGGACTATATATATTTAGAATTTAGATCAATATATTGACAACATGGACAACAAGGACAGCTAGATATTTTTTTCCATGATTTTAAACCTAAACCATAGATCTGAATAGATCTGAACATTTTTAATCCTGATGTTTTCTTGAGTTTTTCCATGGATGTTATGTGGCAGGGTAGGTGCCACCATGCCGGTTATGACGTCAGATGGACTGCAGGTGGATATATCTGATATATCATGATATGGTTAAAATCCATTATACCTATCATGATATATCCATGGGTTTAACCATAGCCAGGTAGACTCAGGTAGATATATCGGCTTAATGATGAACACCCACCATATCCACACGTTTCCACCATAACCATATCACCATTAGTCATAGATTTTTTCACCATATCATCATTAATGGATATTTATATATATATATATATATATATAAATGGTTAATCATAACCATATCCCTGGCTATCCGTGCAGTGGAGATATATTATATATATCTGATATAGCCTTAGGTGGATATCCACTGCACGTCAGATGCACTCAGATCTGCAGGTGGACTGGTGGTGCCTGGGGATTTTAACCTTTGAGCTCTGCTCTGGGCACCCGCCCTTCGAGTCCGCCACACCCATGCAGATCTACTCCAAGGCGCCGCCGGTGCCCTCCTTCACCGTCCACCGGTGGACCCTGAAAACGGGGGTCCAAAAAATGGGTTCAACGGGGGGGAGCCGTAGCCGAAGCCGTTTTCGGAACCAGGTGCAGAAGGGCATCCAGAAGGTGGTCTTCCCCAAGAAGTTGAAGGGAAACATCGAGGCCTTGGTCAAGGGCCTCTGCAACGCCACGCCCAGCCACTCGGAACTCACCTCGGAACTCACTCTCAAAACTCACTCTGGAACTCACTTGAATCCACTTGAACTCACTGAAATTTGAACCTGAAAGCGGCTGAAATTGGCTGATAGCGGAACCTCAAAAGCTGAAAGCGGCTGAAAACGGCTGAAAGCGGCTGAAAGCGGCTGAAAACATGTGGTGAATTGTTCTGAAAAACGCCATCCAGTGACGCTTTGACCCGTCACCACTGTCACCACTGTGGTGTCGCCTGGTGCCGAGGTGAACGGCTTCCGATGAAGAAAGGTGGCACTCAGAATATCAAGAATCAGGCAGAGAAGCGGTTTGAAAACAGTTTGAATCTGGAATTCTTTGCATTATTCATTGGATACATTTCAGATCATATCATTTCATCACGGGTTTTCACGTTTTTTTCACGGTTTGAATCCTCATGAAGTGTGTCCTGTAATTTTCAATAATCCTGGTAATGAATGCTTCGACACGAAAATGTCTGAAACACTGTTAGCACCCGCTAGCTTCGTTAGAAAACTGTTGGAGTCTGGTTGCTCAGGCGTGGTTCGAGGGTTTCGGCTGGGATGAGATGGCTAATTTCACGCTGACACCTCCCTACAAGCCCACCGTGAAGAGCAAGAAGGCCCTCCGTGGAGCTGAGTCGGGTCTAGATTTTGGATATTTTGGAGATCTTTGGATCAGATTTTCTGTGGAAAGATTTGGAAGTGGTTTCATGGCAGGACGCTGCCAACTTTTCCGCCAACAAGGAGGACATGCCTCCGCAGATTCCATACAAGGACACAAAACGATCAGAGACCGACAGAGACCGACCGAGACCGACCGAAAACAACAGAAGCTTCAGTCGCCCCTGACCCTGCCAGTCTGACCCGCCAGGATCCAAAGACTGGATGGGACCAGGACACGAGATCGACGATGCCGACGATACCATCTTCGTGTCGATACAAGAGACAGAGATGTGAGATATGTGTGAGTTGTGTGAACACCATGACACGGTGACAAGATGTATAGACATGTATAAACATGTATAAACATGTATAAACCAACGACAAAATCTGACAAGATCCAAGTTACACTCGACAGGACTTTGCTACCTCCAGTTGATGTGAAATGCGACGAATCTGACGTAGTCGGTGTCTAGTGATAGCAATGATAGCAGTCTGATAGCAGATTGCTCAAACAACATCCGTGCACCTTGGCACGGACTTTGTTCATTGCAAAGACAATGGCGGCAATGGCGATTGCTAATGCAGTGCCCAGACACTCGACACTAAAAGTGTTTTTTTGGCCAACAAAGACCAAACACATCTATCATCTAATATATTCTAATATCTGAAAATGTCTGAACATATCGATAATAATCTTTTTGACGTCTCTGGCCTTTGGCTGTGCAGATCTTGGCCCCCAGTGCACACCCAACATCTCTGTGATATATCCCAGGCATTCCCAGGCTGTTCTGTCCCAAGTCTCCTCCCACAGCCCTATGGAACGTGATTCTTGTAGACTTTCCATTGAGGAAATACATAGCTGACATAGCAATCATCCGTTAGATACACATTCGACCTATTTTGACGTGATGTTCAGAGAGCTATGTTTCGAATGAGGCTAAAGTATATTGAAGTAATATTGAAGTAAAGTCGACCCCAAGTCTGCAACCCATCTTTGGACCGATTTGGTTTGTTACCCGGTTACCCGTTCTCAATTGCACCTTGGAAAAAGCTTGTCTGGGCTTATCAGCGTCGCGGCCAAGAGACCAAGTGTCCAAAATGTCCTTGAGATCTCCTTGAGATATCGGTCACATGAGCTCAAACAGTTATGATCTGATATGGTGACGATATGGTGATATTTGCCTACCAGAACACTTCCATGAGCTCCAAGAGCAGTTTGAAGAACTCGTGAGAGAATTTGTAAAGACTTTGTAAGACTTTGTAACTTAACTTTGACATTTTGCCAACTGCCCAACTTGGAACCGGGGGTTTCGGGGCAGCTCAATGGGGATTTCCGGAGCTCAATGCGGGAGCTCCCTGGGGCAGATACGAAGTCTCTAGGCTGTGGAGCTGAGACCGGACGCCACTGGATGACATCCTGGAGCCTTGTTCGATGTTCGAAAACTCGTTCGTTTACTGGAGATGATGGGCATTGATGGGGGGTACGAAGATGTACGAAGGATGATTCCTGTGCCTTGAGTGCCATCTAAGAACTCGATTCACATCGAAAAACTTGAGCTTTGAATTTTCTGCAAATCTGTGCAAATAGTCTTGAAAGCCATTCGTTTAAAGTCCCAGTGGAACACTTCAAAGACTCCAACCTGTGACAGCCAGTGTTGACAATGTGTTTCACGCGTCTCACGCTTTGGGGCGAAGAACCCATCTCTTGCGAAGGCAGAGAAAAATGTCAGCCACAAGCTTCAACCACAACAATTTCTCTTGCAGATCTTGCAGAGTTGGGGTTGGAACTTTGGAACTTTGGAACTTTCTGTTTGCGGAAAGCGTTGATACATGATGATACACCTGTGAATTTTATCAGTTGTCAACTTTATTCACACCTGTGCATGATCTACATGATCTACATGATCTACATGATCTACGAGTGAATCCCCAGGCCCAAAGATGTGGCGCCAAAGCCGTCTGTCCCCGCAGAGGACAGCACCGATTCTAGGCACAGACTCCAGCGACTCGGATAGACTCGGATAGACTTTTTAGGCACCGAAGCCCGGGCGAGCAAGGCAAGACAAGGCAAGACAAGGCAAGAGGTGTCTTTGAAGTGTTCTATCCCAAAGGGGCGTTGATCCAAAAACAAATCCAAGAAGCTCAAGCAGAGACGATCAAGCAGATTACAAGCAGATCATAAGCAGATCATTCTGCAGAGACGTTGGAGAAATTGCGAACCAAGAAACTCTGCAGGAATTCCTGGAGCGTGGCTCTCCTTTGGAAAAGAGGCGACGGTCACAAAATGCTGGGATGGGCTGCACCGCTGCACCGCTGCACCGCTGCACCGCTGCACCGCTGCACCGCTGCACCGCTTGGCAGGCCATTCCGGTGCTTGCAGTCAGAGGTTGTTTGATCCACAGCCTGACCACATCCTCGTGGCGTTGAAGATCAAAAGTTTGTGCAGAAACTGTGCAGTTTTCAGTTCCGCGATGATCATGATATTACATAATATATATATATATAATATATTACGACGATATATTACAATATATTACATATTTTGCAACTTCCTTTGCAACCCTTTGCCACCATGAGGTCTTTTGTTCCGTGGATTGCCTCTGCGATGATTGGAAATACTGAGAGGGAAGATTCCATCTGAAGACTTTGGTGCCCAAAAGATCTGACGACTCCGATGCTGCTGTTGTGAAGGGTCGGGCTCTAACTCAGTGTCTCACACCGAGTGAAGAATCACCCTAAACAATCTGGTTGATGTTGCATACGATTTCATCACCCAGTTTGGGCCAGGGGACAAACTTAGCTCCTGACCATGATGTGTGGAACCGGGCATTTGCAATTGCTGTCTTGGTTGACATCAAACGAAAACTGATATGTATACATATATCATATATATGTATACAATACATATATAAATATGTATATTTATATATTATACATAATATAATATCATATACACAGTAATCATATATACATGGGGAACAATCGGTGGCCAGAAGCACCAATCGGTGCGCTGGGAGTGAACGATCGAGATTGAGCATCAGTAGACATCCATTGGGCAGGAAGATGACAGATCTCAGGTGCCGTTGCGAGACTTTGCGGTTTAGTCTTTGAGATTAATCAACATCCTTTGATACAAAAACGAGTTACCCTCTGGTTATGACTAACATAGCCATGGAAAATCACCATTTTGAAATATTTTGAATAGGCAAACCATCTATAAATGGACCATTTTCCATGGCTATGTTAAATAACCAGAGGGAACATGACGTCATATGAGACACCATGAGACACGATAAGACACGATGAGACATATCGTTTGATCTCCTCTGTGGAGGCTGCGACAGGTGATAGCTCGTCTGAAACAGAGGCAGAAGGATTGCATCGAGTCACACAGACTTCGATTTCAATTTGTCACCTGATTTATACATGTCCTACGAATTACTGTATATCAATTGTATATCATTTATATCTACAAAATCATGAAACATCGATGTCTGGTGATGTCCTGCTGTCCAGGTCAGAGCTGAAGCCAAGGAGGCCCTGGCGAGGCGTGCAGCGCCCGGAGCAGCGCCCGGAGCAGCGCCCGGAGCAGCGCCCGGAGTCGCTGGAGTCGCTGTCGGGGCACCGCACGGCACCGTCCAGGCTGGTCTCGACGAAGCGACAGGAGCTGCAGAGCATTCGACTCCAAGCGAAGGCGCGCGACACGCGTGCGACACGCGTGGGACACGCGTGCGACACGCGTCAAGGCAGTTGTGCTATGTTGTGCTGGTTTTAAGCTACAACTTTACAAGGCTTTACAAAGCTGTGCAACAATTGCAGTGCAACAATTGCAGTGACAGACGCTGTCTTCGTATTCGTGTCATCTCAAGGAGTTTCATGTCTTCGTATGTCTTCGTATGTCTTCAGACGGGATTTCGATGGAATTGAGTCGAATCTCATGACTTCGATGAGTTTTTCCTCTCTTTTTCCGGCGTTTCTTCGCGTCCCATTTTTTCGGAGGTCCAGCAGCTGGCGCAGCTGCGGCGTCGCCTCCAGGACGCTTCGGATTTCTCTGGACTCGGGCTACTACTCGTAGCTTGAGAAAAAACGAGTCGCAAACATTACGAGTCGCAAAAGAATAGAGTACCTGATGTAATATCATCATATATCATCATATATCATCCACTAAAAATAGAGCATTGTGACATTATGATATATGACATTGTAGTGACATTGTAGTGACATTGGGAGAATCCATGGAGCAAAAAGATCAAAAAGTTTGGTCGCTCAGCCAAGGAGCAAAAGGTGGCGGTGACCGCGTCCAATTCAGAGGCAGTGAGCCTTGCCCGGGGACCGTGTGGGACGAGAACCGAGAACAGATCTGTATAAAAATTCTACAAATATGTCACCGATGTATAGATATGAGATGATATGAGATGATATGAGATGATATGAGATGATATGAGTAGAGACGCAAAGATCAGTATAGACATGTATAGATCGTATGGATATATGTATAGATATGTCAAATATGAACTACGAAGTGCATCATGGTAACAAGGAAAAATGACAGATGGGTGTTCGTTGACCAACATTCTACGCCTCTATGAAGGGCCTAAATGAAAGAGACGTTGCGCGACAAAGGGAGGCCTGGCCTGTGCCCATTTTCTCCCTCCATGTTGCAACTCCTGCATTCTTTCTACAGTACTTGTGTTGCTCATTGTGAACTTAACCTATTGAATCATATTGAATCAAAACTTTCACCCTGTTCTTTATACCTACATATACCTACTACCTCTTCAAATCTTCCTTCTCCGAATTTCTATCTCCAGCTTTCTCGTTCCATCACTAGTCGCCACTCGTCGCTTTCCATTGCTTTCCATCTAAATTTCGGGCTTCCTATGGCTTCCTCGCCGCGGTGACAGGAGTCCTGTCGGCGTCTACGGCAAACTCTCTTGCAGCCACTCAGAGCAATGACGACAGACGGTGGCCTTTTTCCAGCAACGTGCTCGACGTGTCGCTGTGCGTCCATCGCTGTACAGGTCGCTGAAAAAGAAACAGGAGGCCTAGCAGTTTCAGGGATTTTCGGCTGTCAGGCTGTCCTGGATTTTTTTAGATACGAGGCATATATTGACATCTGTGTTTCTGACAATCACAGGTCAAAAGGTAGGAACGTGTGCTGTTGAATAAAAGCACCTTTTTGGCAGGAGGATCAAGACAGTGATGAGCTTTCGGACAGGGTTTCTCTGCTGTGAATAGCCAAGTGGTTTGCAAATCAGAGGAAAATTTAGACAAATTTTGGCAACACGTTGCAACACGTTTCAACACGTTGGCAGGTGTGGTTTGCTTTGCTGCTTTGCTGCTTTGCTTGCCTGAGTGGAGCTTGATGCAGGAGACTCTGGTCGTCCTTGAGTCTGATGTGGAGCCTCCTACGGTCCGCATTACCGCATTGCTTTGTCGCGCAGTATGCCGCAATATGCCGCAGTATGCAGTGTGTCATCAATGTGTCATCAAAAGTAGATCATTTTATCATTTCAGATGCCAATTGGAGGCCAAGAAAAGAATGCTCGAAGAGGCATGGTGGCAGATGAATGGCAAGTCATGGCAACATGCGAGCGCAGAGTTTTTCCAGCGCCCTTCTGCACTTCCGCCGGCTTCCGCTGTCCAGGAAAGACAGTAGCAGCCGGCCTGTCTTTAGCGTGGACAGAGACAGGGAAGCTTGATATGCGATGACCTTTGCACCTAGCCATTGCTCCAGCAAAGAAACATGACATAACATGACCATAGTTTCAGGGCACAGAAAGGCACAAAGCCTTGCCTATAGCACAAGACTGTGCAGTTCCGAAGCGCTCTGCACTCTACGCAACACTCCGGGGTATTAACGTTGCAGAAAGAATTGCATAAAGACACCATGAAATGAGTGGGCTAAAGAAGAAGAAGAACACTTGAAGGCACAGTGACACAGTGACATGCAAAAATAGGTAACACCCGAGTTTGAGCATGTCCTTCTTTTAGACATGAAGTTATCACCCGAGGCATGTCTTTTTGAGGCGACATGATTTCCAACAAAGGACTGCCGAAAGATTCTCCGCTCCACATGTCCCACATGTGCCACGTGTGCCACAACGACATGTAGATGTCTGGCGGGTCTGGTGGGTCCGACTTTCAAGCAGCAGCTTGTTCTAAGCGACCTTGAAGGCACCATCGCATATTTCGCATGCCCATAACGGAGGCGATCAAGTTACAGTAACCTACAGAATCCTACAGTAGCCGGTACAAAAAGAGTACACCGATTCTGCATGTGTCCAAGTTTGATGTTCATCCGATTTCCATCCCATTTCGGGGTGGGTCAGCGACGCCCCAATGTGTGACCAAGGCCTTCGATGCCCTCCGTTGCCTGGAGCTGGACACGGAGTGGGATGCGTCGTCGGTGCATCACTGGATCTTGGAGCTGCACAGTTGGACTTCACATCGACTTGCCGCTTAGCACATCTTAGATATCTTAGCACTGGCACTACTTAGCACTCGGCGTAAACCGGACAGGTCCAAAGAGCTATCTCATACAGAAAGAAAACAAAAGAAAACAAAAGAAATACAAAAGAAGACATGTTGTGTCTTCATGTCTTCGCTGTTGCCCATTTCACTTAGGACCTGACTGAAGACTCTTTTTGCATGTTTGCAATTTTTTTGCAAGTTGGTGAGGATCTGTTGCATATCTTTCCATATCTTTCCAGAATTTTCCACCTTTTTTGTCATCTGAATCTGGAGATTTTGTCTGTTTCAGGTCACGGCCATTACAGCCATCCTTCTGCGGGAATACGTTGGGTGTGGTGCTCAGCCACGATTCACCATGACACGGTATGACACGTGGTAAATCTGCTTTTAGGGAGGTCAAACAAAAAATATGACAAAATGGTGTCCGCAATCGAAAAAGCTCGAAAGGCCTTAAGATATCGTAAGATTCAAATTTTAGACGCAGAACACACAGAATTCCTGCCCATGTCGCGTTCGGCATGTTCCGGCGCTATGTGAATCCGACGGCACATTTATCTTATTTTGAGTGCTACGCTATGCCGCTATGCTATGTATTTTCTACATGAAAATACATCTTTCAGGTACTCGGTGGTCTTTAATGAAGTCTCTTCTCCTTGGCGACTCCATGAACGGCTTCAGAAAGTTGGGATTGATGCCAAACTCACTGATGCTCATCCAGGCTGGGCCTTTGTTGATCTTTGTTGCCACATGGATAAGACCATGAGACATTACGATATTACAATATTTATGCATGATATACATTGGTAATCATTGGTATAATTTAAGGGCTAACGCCCCCTGCCGCCGACCCCTGGAAAAGAACGTGAAGAAGCGGAGGACATTGTGACCGAGGACCGGATAGGGATCATTAGTCTCCTGCACAGGGAGCAGAGCCCTGAATAGGGGCCATATATCCCATTCTACCTTGTTTTGCCGCACCTTCCTGATCCAATGAGAGGAGAAGAAAGAAGATATAGAGGCTATTGTTACTAATTGAGACTATTCGATGATTGTGACTAAATATATATTGGATTGCCATTCAATTCGATGATTCATCATCTATTTGAATTCGCTATGATGGCGGTTTGGGGTGTGGCTCAACAAGTGGGCCTTGCTGACGATTGAAACCAAATCGCGGCGCGCTATGCCGATGTTTAGTGAAGAGATGGATGAGGACTACATCATTG